>SNQW01000037.1_pt1 | contig 157426 bp, 164 predicted proteins | sample 2580511 | NCBI WGS metagenome assembly SNQW01 (sample SAMN10953775, study PRJNA522744) | food fermentation metagenome | isolation source: 8-hour incubation of native-enriched microbial consortia from nixtamalized... | place: Mexico | collected 2017-09-24
GACTCTATCATTTCCAATGTATTTCATAAAAATCAATCGGAGATTGAACAAGCAGTACAAAAGTTTCTTCTATTTATGCACGCTAATCATGAACGTGTTTTAAAACGAATTGGATGTATAAGTTAATGGCTTAAACAAGATCTATATAACTTCATACTACCTAACACAAATTTACTATATATGTATCTATTTTCCTATATATTCTTTCTAAATTCCAGAAGTTTAGTATAATTAAGGGAATCTCTATGTAACTTTAGATAGGAGGATTTACCTTGAAAGTAATTAAAACTTTTACACGTTTATATGTAGAAGACATAAATAGCGCGCTTGCTTTTTATGAACAATTGCTAAATACGAAGCCTTCATTACGCTTTACTTATCCGGCTGTTCATTTGGAATTGGCTGGTATCGGGGATTTTCTTCTACTTGCAGGTTCAGAAGAGGCTCTAGCTCCGTTTCGTGAAACAAAGGCAACTTGCGTAGTTGATTCTATCCTGGAATTTCGGACACACCTACTAAATCAAGGCAGTGAAATCATTCGTGATATTAGAGAAGTACCTACAGGTAAAAATATGACGATAAGACATCCTGATGGAACGATGATTGAATATGTAGAGTATAAACAGTAAGTAAAATAGGATGATGTCAGTCTTTTTCAATGACTATCCTCAAGCATAAGGAAGACAAAACATTGATACTGAAAATATAGGAAGACTTGTACAAATAGAAAAAGCGGATGATTTTCCCGCTTTTTTCAAAATTCTTTTCTGATTAGGCTCTGTTATCGCTTGTTATTGATTTTTAACCAAAGGAAAAATATCGTATATTCGGTCTTAAGCTAATTTTATTTTTCAATTGCTAATCGGAATACCAAAAGTGCAAGCACACTGGTTAATGGCGTCATTACCATTGTTTCCAAGCCAGAGTTTGAAGCTAAATTGCCTATTGTATTCAGCACCATAAGTCCAAACATTACCCATATACCGACATTCAAAGTTCTTTTGAACTTTCCTTTGAAAACATACCCTGCTTTTACAGCAATAATTAAAATAAATAGTATTTGCACAACTAACGATATGCTTTCAAAGATGATTACATCTGCTTCACTCTTTAATCGTCCTCCCCATACGAAATCATATGGTACAATCTTTAGAAGTATCAGGACATGTATCAAAATTGCTATTGCATTAATGGCGATTATTATATTACTTGCCAGTCTAATGCTAATTAATTTTTTCATTTTCCGTTCCTGTTCTATTGAGATATTTTTCATTGAAAATCAACAATAAACTTTAGCAAAACCTCTGATTAAAAAACTATACTACTTAATAAAAAAGTGATTCTTGATACCATCTTGTTTATTTAATAGGCTCTAATTGTTCTACAATCATCTTCACCTTTTCTGAAAATCTATCTGGTTGTTCCTCTTTTATTTCATGTAGAATGTCAATTATGAGTTGTTTAATAGATTCATCGGTTTTGTTCAATGCATGTATGTACGGTATGATTAACCCCTCTGAGTTCATCAGTGTCTTGTGTATTCTTTTTGCACAAAATTCAGCATCGGGTAACATCTTGGGTATACCTCTAACAAGTTCATACAATCCGTCCTCAAGTCCGTTTCGCTCTGCTATATAAAAAATAGTTTCTATAATATCGTCGTTAATATATGGCTCTACAATATCATCATGCATGACCAAACAAAGGTCTGGAATAATCGTATTTCTTCCATTAAAAGCTAGTTCATTTAATATATCCCTCAATGTCATCGCCTTCGTTTTCTAGCGCTCTCATCCTATATAGAGTAGTTATCGGCTCTGTAAAAGACACGTGATACCTCCTAAGCATATTTTTCTTATCATGGTTTTAGTATTACGTACCTTTATTAAAACTACTTTCATAAAGGCTTATTTCTAAAATATGGTTGCTAAAAGACGAACTCAGTCTAAATTTTGTTATAATAATAGTATAAATTAATACAAAAATTCTTATTTACTTATAATAGACAGAACTTTACGCAAATTTTACGATATGCTCCAGGCGGAAAAGGCAAAATTGTATGATGCCATAAAAGATACGTTGTACCCAGAACAGAAAACCAACATCATAAGCATGGTTGAAAACATTCGAGGAGTTCGATTTAGTAACGGATTAGCTTGTATTCACTGTGGGAGTCTGAGTTTGAAACGAAACGGAAAGTATCGCTCGCGGCAGTGCTATTTGTGCAAGGATTGCGGTAAGACCGTTAACGATAGGAGTGAAAGTTCACTTTCTGGCACACATCATCCTCATAAATGGCTTCGCTATTTTGAAATGATGGTTGAAAATAATGGGAAGTCGTTACCCAAAATTGCACAAGAGTTAGAGATTCACGTATTCACTGCCTTCTATTGGAGACGTAAAATTTTGAATGCTATTTGTTTTATTGGTCACAATCAACTTCGAGGCATTGTAGAAAGTGATAAGGGCAAAAAAGGTAGCATTGCACACCATAAATCACGAAAACGCGATGGTTCAGCCCAAAAACGAGGTGTTAGTAATGAACAGATTTGTGTTGGTGTGGCTACACAATACTTGGATAACTATTTATTTTGGCTTCGCTTCTTGGAACTGAATAGGAAATTGGAGAAAAATTGACTTTCAAAGCCTTGTTTCTGACATCATGCTAAAAGCCGAATTTTACAAAGGTAGATTCTTTTAGACACGTTAGTTAAAACCAACCTAAGTAACAACCAATTTAAATTTTTGACGACTACCTCCTTCTGGGCCATTTGGAATCAACTCGTCTAATGGAACGAAGCCAAACTTCTGGTACAGCTTTCTTGCAGGTTGCCCATCAGGAATATCATAACCAAATGTAGTAACTACTACTTCTGCTGGAACATCAATAAGTTTCAAAATATGTCTTAGCAATGCTGTTGCTATTCCTTTATTTCTCGCTTGCGCTGAAACGGATAACCACCCAACCTTATATCTTGGAGCATTTGATGCTGAAAATAAAATCCCACCGAGCAATCTAGATCCAGGTAATCCATCGTTTTCCCTCACACAAAATGCACTATTTTGATTTATATTCTTCTCTAATACCTGAATAAAATTTGGATCACTTACCATTGGTCCAAATAGGTATTCGACTTCAGAGGCTAATTCTAACCATCCGTTTAGGTCATCCATTGTCGCGTTTACAACCCTCATAATTAACATCCCCCATTTTTATAAACCTATTTTCATGCCATTTTACAACCATGTAATCATACCATATTTTAGAACAATCTACTGATAGTCAATTTATCAGAGCCTTTATAAAATTTGTTCATCAATCCGACAGAACGACCATTATTTATTATGAAAGCCGAGAAGGGAGCCAGCGACAAACCCTCATTGATACTGCTGATTTTGAACAGGTAAGCAGCATACCAGGAACATGGTTTATTTCTCGTACAAAAAAGACGGTGAATATCGACCTTATTGTAAATAAGTATCGTGTCCGTATCATGGTGGAAGGAAAACAACATCATATCGGTCAATTCGATACGCTTGAAGAAGCAGAAATTGCAGCTATAAAAGCCAGACAAAAATTACTTTAGTTGACTAAAGGTGGTCAAGATGTGGTCAATCGCTATTTTTATGCTAAAAATCCCCGCCTCGACGACGGGGATTTGATTCTTATTTTTTCTTTTTCCGGTATGGAAGAGAAATGCTCCGTTTGTCCTCAACTGGTGGTAGATTGCGGTATTTCGCTAATTCTTCATCCGATAGCTGATACATAATAACCTTACCTGGACACATAACTGCATCATCTCTTTCTTCCTTAGAGACGACTGAGTGTTTGTTGAAGTAAAGCAAGGATTTACTATAAATGAAGAAAAATCGCTTAAAAACAGCTAATTTTGCAAGGTAAACGTCGCAAGTAGCTAACACAGGGAGGAAGAAGAAATGCAAGGCCTTCTTCCTTTCCTTCCACTCTAAGTGGACTATGAAAAGACTAAAAACATGCATGAGAAATCTTGTATCCCTACGTGGCGCTCTTGGTTTAGCCCTTGCTGTCACATATTCTCCCGAACAATTAACATGGCAACAGATTATTCTTATCGTAGCCGTTGCTTACTTATGGATTACTGCGGCATTAAGGAAAACACAATAAACAAAAAGGTAAAAGGTATAGCGTACCATTTCGAGACAAGGGAAGATCTCGGGCGATTTGTTACTGAAGAGGTATTAAATTCCGCAGAAACGATTGAGTTTTTGAAAATTAGTCGTGAACGACTTAGCCAGCTCATCAAGGATGGAAAGTTACTCCCAATTAAGAAGATGCTAAAAGACAGCTTGTTTTTAAAAACAGACCTGGAGGAAAAGAAAAAGGAATTGGAAACGACAAGAAAAAAGTACCAGCCATTTGATACGCTGGATAAATAGCCCTCTGCGGAGAATTTCCTTTTTTATATAGGCTCTGTTAAAGGTGAATGTTGATATTTGATGTCTTCCCATTAGTTGGACAAGGATTTAGTAAAATTGATACGAATATATATTATTATTTTTATTCTGAGGTAAAAAATGGAGGAGACCAATGAAGTTTTGTATGAATTTTGGTGATACCAATTTTATTGGAGTGGTTAATGCTGATAAATACAAATCATTTGTGAATGAAGATTGGGAGTTAGATGATATTCTCTTGCAACACTTTGGGAATGAAATGAAACAGGGACATATTTTGGTGTTTAAAATGACAGAAGAAGGAATAGAGCATTCTTGGAGTGTTGACGTGAAGATAGGAACTGAAGAGATTACTCATCCATGTTTTCGTAAGGCTGTAGGGTATATAAAAGTAACAGAGAATAAATTATATTTGGTTGATTATGATTGTCTTACGATGGCTGCTCAGTTTGAAGATGAAAAAGTACCTGATAAAAATTGCTCCAATTATAAAATTGATATAGAAAATGGAGTTTATAAAGTTGAGGTAATTCAATATTATAATGTAGATGAAAATGAATATGTTGGAACAAATGAAACAAACATTTTGCTAAATTTCATAAAAGTGTCCGATTTCCAGCCAATAGTTGATAAGGTCTTTTGGTGTACTTATCAATGTTAGTTGAACAAGGATTGGAAACCCTTTATAGTCGGGTTTCCTTTAATTTTATCTGATTATCAACATTAGCATTTAACATAGCCTTTATATAAAAGTTCTGTTAAAGAATGTTGTTTTTTTATTAAGCTAACGTTAGTAGGGTGTAAATATTGGAAAAAACAACTGTCGAAAAGAAAAATGAGGGTGGTAAATCAAAATGAGAGAGTGTTGTTTTAAAATAAATTTATCATTAGAAGAAGCTAAAAAGCGTTATTGCGATTGGATGAATAAGGATATAAATTTTCAACGGGACGAAAATGGGGATTTTTATAATGAATCAGTGTGCTTGTCTGAATCTGAAGATGGATGGACACACTTTATAGACCTTGAAGGACAAACGTTTTTTGGATTATCAAATGAATCTTGGATGGAACTCGCAAAAGATAGTTCTGTTACATACGCTTACTATGATGAAGATTTTAATGCAGAGCTTATAGTAATAGAAAAGGGTAGATTAATACGAGAATTTTCACTTTATGAAGATGAACCAGATGCTAATGTGAATTTTGGAGTATTTGAATATGAAAAAAGTTCACCAATAGAAGCTTGGAATGATGTAGCAACTTTTCTTGAGGAGGAATTAACAGGAGCATGAATTGAACAAGAGATAAATCATAAGGGCTAAAATGGCCCTTTTTTATTTTTCTAAAAGATCAACACTAACGTCTAACAGAGCCTTTATATAAAAAAAGCTCCGTCATCTGTGCATTTAACCCACTCTCTTTTCATTTACTGGCTACATAGCCAGCACCTCCTTAACAGAGAAATACCTCGTCGCTCTCCGTTTGAATCAGTACGCCCAAATCCTTCCATCCCTTATTGAAAACAAGCGTATCTTTCGTTGACTCAATTCTCCATTCCTCTAATAAGTCTACGTTTTATGACAATATCTACCCTGTTTTTGTGATAGTTACTTCTAGCAACATCAAAGCATATAATAAGCCAAAGTAACTATGTAATGATTGTAAACCCTACTTTTATATGGTATAAATAGGGTGCTGATAATTTGTTTACAATAATATTTAAATAGATATAAATCGCGATTAAGAATTCGACAAATGAACTATTGTGTGTTGTAATTTTTAGATTATGAACAAAAGGGAACTTTTGCTTCTTACGGTGATGACAATATTAGGGACGAAACGATTACCTTTTACGAGAATGTTCATGGCATAGAAGTAGTTTTAGCAAGTGCAATGGTTATTACAGTCAAACAAATGGCTGATGCGTGTACAAAATTTTTCAAGAAGAAAACTCGTCCAACGTGTATTAAATGATGTGCCATTGGATTCGCTCGTCACCTAATGAACATTGATGCCGGTTCATGAGGAAATGATGAAGAGGCTTGGACCTGATTTATGAACGGAGGGAAAGCTTGCTTGAGTGGAATAGCAATGTATGGGGAAAGCTAACAGGACCGTATAGTTCCGCAGACAACGTACCTGTGTTATTGCAGCAGCTAATGCAACAATATAGCCAGGAGGTTTTTGACGAACTCTTTCAGGAGTACTTGTTCCATCAAAATACAATATATACGGCTACATATGCAGCGATGCCATTTTTGGCACAAATAGCATGTTCTACATCTAATGCTGAAGTGCGCAAAGAGCTGTTTGTAAATTGCGGTATAATCGAGGCAAGCCGTAATGAGCGCGATGGGGAGCTATTTCCAGAATCTTGGGCTGAACTGGTTGAGGATGTAGGCAGCTCTGTCTGTACTGAATTGTATCGTGAATATTTAGAGGCCATTGGGAAGCTCAAGGCGCTTACAAAGGAAGTATTCTCCTATACAGCCCATCATTCCATCGATGAGATGGAGAAACGTTTTATTCTTGTTGCGGATGCCGCTTATCGGGGTTCGTATATTCTTGCCAATATGTTGATGACTTTTATTAACTGTGATGAGTATGTGGCCGTGTGTCCGGCCTGCGAAGAAGATGTATTCATCTGGCCTCATGAAGATAATTCTGCAGAAATCCTTCAAGTCTATGAACGCGATCCCGTCTTTCACACTGGCCAGGAACCCTATGTAATCGTTCCGGTCACGTCATTTGCAGATGAAGAAATACGAACATTAGCGGAGCAAGCGGAAGCGATCGGGGAGCAAACATTGGTTAGGCATCTGTATTATTTAGCGGGGGAAACATTATGTCCCTCCTGCCGTGAGAAATTTTCCGTATGGCCGTCTTTACTTAGCACATTTACAATGTAGAGCGTAAGTTAAGGGGGGACGGAGGATTTCTAGGAGCTGTTACGCCGCGACAAGCTCCTTCTTATTTTTCGCCATTACTTTTCATTTATGTCTTCGACACTTATTTCAGCCTTAAGACATGGCTTTATCTCACCATCAAGATTCTTGCGCCTCTGCGACTTATCAAGATGGGTATATAGATTAGACGAATAAAAACTTCATATAATAGAAACTGACAAAGAAGTTGTTAAAATCAAGAACTTTATGGTTCAATGCAATGTAATCCACGCTTATACAAGAATAACAGATTTTAAAGAAAGAGAGCCAATATTTATTTAGATATATACATTATAATGGAATCATTGTTATAACTATCATATAAGCACTCTCTAATTTAGTACACACTTGAATTTTAGGAATCATGAATTATTTATATTTCATGGAGGATAGATGTAATGATAAGACATAATTTAAAGATAGATAATATTCCGATAATTTTGTGGGGAGACAAATCAGATAAGTTATTTATAGTTGTGCATGGTAACATGTCAAATAAGGCAGATGACTCGATTATTGTATTTGCAGAAGAAGCAACAGCAGTAGGTTATCAAGTTCTTAGTTTTGATTTGCCTCAACATGGTGACCGTAAGGATGATACTTATCTTTGTAAAGTTCAAAACTGTGTTCAAGACCTTAATACAATTATGACCTATGCAAAATCGTTATCAAATAATATAAGCATTTTTGCTTGTAGCATGGGAGCGTATTTTAGTCTATTAGAATATAGCCATGAGCCGTTGAAGCAGTGCTTGTTTCTCTCTCCTGTGGTAAATATGGAACGTATAATAAATAATATGATGACATGGTTTAACGTAAGTGAGAGTAGACTAAAAATAGAGAAAGAAATTTCCACACCTATTGGACAAACTCTCTATTGGGATTACTACTGTTATGTGAAAGAACATCCTATTGTTGCTTGGAATAATCCGACTTCAATTCTCTATGGTTCAGAAGATAACTTATGTGAGTTTGACATTGTATCTGAATTTGCTAAACGCTTTAACTGTAATTTGCAAGTAATGGAGAACGGAGAACACTATTTCCATACTCAGGAACAGTTGCAGTATTTCAGACAATGGCTAAAAAACCATATATACGTTAAATGATAATAGAAAATGGTTGATGTATAACCTTCTTTAATAGAGTTGATTACAGAAGTGTAAACCTTCGCTCGCCTTCACTTTTTTCCCCTTCTGTGAATCAGGTAAAGCCTTTAAGGCTTCATCAAACTTTCGTCTGGCATGCGTCCAACATCCCACAAGAGTGACATCCGGTATTTGATGATAACCACTATATCCATCTACTTGTAAATACCCTTGAAAACGAGTTAAAAAACGCTTCGGATGTTCTCCTGCTCTTGTGGGCTGATAATCATAGAGAACAATAGGGATATCCTCTCGCCCTGAAATGGCAGGTGTGAAATATTTGACGCTTACTCTAATAACAATCAACAGATAATTCACAACATTTACCACCCGAAATTCGTTTGTATATATGTTAGGATGGAACATGTGTTAGCAAACAATACATTTTAGTTTAGGAGTGGTCAAATGAAAAAACTACTAGCAACCGTCACTATTCTTGGTGCATCTCTACTAACCTTTGGTGCAGGGAGCGCAAGTGCGGCAACCAACTGCCCATTCGTAAACGGAGCACAAAACTTCGGTTCTACAACTGCAGCACACCAATTGAATTCCGCTAATAATGGAGATCTAAATAACTTAGTTCAACAAGTTCTTGGTAATAACAATAAAGGGGTACCGGTTGAGCAATCTAAATCCAAGTCTGATTGCCCAATTCAACTGTTTAATTTTGATTGCCCAGCTAAGTAAGTTATAGGCGAGTTGAACAACCATTTCTACCATATTTTGCACCTAAAAACAGCCCCCCCAGCCTAAGCCGGTGGGGTCTTCTTCGTGCCCTGGTATCCACTTACCACACCAACACCTATACACAAGTAGCTTAATAAATCTAATCCCAAAGGTCAGGAGGAACAACTATCCACCAAAGCCAGTCCATGAGATACACAAGTTCTTTCTTCAGTATACTGTGAAAAGATTCGATGCAGGCGTTGTCATAACAGTTTCCTCTGCGGCTCATGTTGCCCAAGCTCATGTGCAGCTCCCGCCCACCGCCCCCTCCTTCTTTTCTTCCCTCTCACCACAAGAATTTGTCGATGTATCAAATCAGATTAAAACAAAGGCTGCACACCGCGTAATTTCTCTCCCCCCTTTTGTAGTCAATTGTCTAAAGAAGCACAAAACCGAACAAAACGGGCAGAAACTTCGCCTGGGTAACACCTATAAAAATCTTGATTCAGTTGTAGCTACCCCAATCGGAACGCCAGTAGAGCCCAATACAATGAATGACTACTTCCAGAAGCAAACAAAGCATGCTGGTCTACCGGTCATTCGTTTTCATGATTTACGTCATACGCACACAACGATCCTGCTTCGTATGGGAGGAAATCCAAAGCTGGTTTCCGAACGGATGGGGCATGCTAGTGTCACGATTACATTAGACACGTACTCTCATGTCCTACCAGATATGCAGAAAGACTTGGCTGCTAATTTGGAAATTGCCATGAAGAATAGCCGCAAAACACCCCCTCCGAGCACTTTAGCAGACTAAAGGTGAGCAAAATGTGAGCATTCGCCATTTTTATACTAAAAATCCCCGCCTCGACGACGGGGATTTGATTCTTATTTTTTCTTTTTCCGGTAGGGAAGAGAAATGCTCCGCTTGCCCTCAACCGGCGGTAGATTGCGGTATTTCGCCAATTCTTCATCCGATAGCTGATACGTAATAACCTTACCTGGACGCATAGCTGCATCATCTCTTTCTTCCTTGGGGACGACCGAGTGTTTGTTGAAGTAAAGCAAACGTCCATGTACCATGTTCATCTACTCCTCTGCATCAAAGTCTATCGCTTCAGTTAGGAGAGATTTACCCGCTTTCTTCATCTTCTAAACATTTGTCTTATTTTACATGGAAAAAGGGCCGCTGTAAGGCAAGCCCTGTCCCCTAGTTTATCCCGCCTTAACGAGCGTAAGCCCCCCGGCTTGAGGATGGTAGAAATCGAGGAAATGTAAGCAGGATAAACCGCTTATAAAGGTCCGATACGTTCAGCTAACACTCAAGTAAGGGATGAACCCCCACGAGTGAAGTTTCACTTTATTGGCTTAATTCGCCAGCCGGTCTTCTTTATCACCCATACCTATTTCCTGGGCGATGGTTACTTTTGGAGAGCCTTGCCCGGTGACTTCTTGTGCGAAATCACGTGCTTCTCCCAGTGTTTCAAATGCGGCTACGTTATGATCGTTCGATTTCCCGAACAAGGAAATTGTCTCGTACACTACGTAGTACATCATATCACCCTCCCTCTTTTATCTTTATTTACAAATAAAATAACGGCTTCCTATACATACCCAAAATCATTGATGATTAAACCGTTTCTTCTACAAAGAGTATGACAAAGAATTAAAAATGTGCTAACTTTTTTTGTATCCTACTAAAAATGCCCTGTACAAAGCGTACAGGACATTATCTATACGTATCACGGTAGGCATCCATACCGATACGACGGAAAATTTCACGGTTTACGTCGTGAGCCTGTTGCCAAGATACTCCGATATGAATTGCATTAATATCCACCGTTTCGCCATTACGCATCTCTTCAAGCACCGTTGGGCGTTCTTCCTGTATGTTCGTTTCCGGCCATTGGTTCTCCATATAGCGTACTTGAGCTCTAAGAAGCGACAGGCGCTCCCATTTCTTCACCTGGGACTTGTCATCATAATACAGCATGTTCTGCCATCCTTCCTTTCTAGCATTTCTGCATATGTATTCGCTCAGGATTTCGTATGCTATATGATTTCGAACACTTTACCCGGTTTATGTCGCATAATAAACATGGAGATGTAATTTTTATTCTGTTTATACATTATTTATAGTGATAATATCCGTTACTTAATTGTACACATATTTTTACTGAATATTCAAGTTTTTATGTAAAAAAAGCGCTGAACACAATTATTCAGCGCTTTTTTTACTATTTTTTTCGGACAGAATGGTCCAGCCTTCTTCCTGGTGAGCTCGTCTTTCTTTCATTAGCTTACCGAGCGCACGCTTGAATGCAGCTTTGCTGATCCCGAATTTCTCTTTGATAATATCCGGATCTGTCTTATCCGTATAGGGCATACGACCGCCCCGGTTCTTAATGTAATCGTAAATCATCTCGGCATCCTGACTGTAGCTGACTTCTTTTCGCAGCTTCGTCGTTACATTTACTCTTCCGTCATCCCTAACTTTAGAGATGCGCCCTTCCACTCGCTGTCCGACACGTAACGGTTCGTCCGTTTCGTCACGGTGAATGAAGGCAAGATGCTGTCCTTCGGTCAGTAGAAATGCGCCGATCTTAATGACTTTATATACGTAGCCTGTAATATCTTTATTGAAGCTATCTTGCTCTGCCGGTACGGCGATTTGTTCAAAGTTCTCTTCCCGGCCGAGTACAGCCAGCATACGCCCTTGTTTGTCGTGTTCAAGCTCTACGTATACGCGATCACCTGAACGTGGCCACTTGCTTTTGATTTCAGGCAACTGATCTGCCGGAAGCAACAAGTCTTTACGAATCCCGTTATCTAGAAACACACCCATACGTGGATGCACATCTTTGACTTCAAGCCAGCCGAATTCCCCCAGTGTAATATACGGTTCGTGCTGCGTGGCTGCGATCCGATCCTGATGATCGTGGTACAGGAATACTTCGACCTGCTCGCCGATTTCCAGCTCTCCTTCCGCATCGCTCTGATGCAGGAGAATGTCTTGTCCTTCTACTGATAAAAAATAGCCGAATGGTGCCTGCCGTTCAATTGTTGCCGTTACTTGCATACCTGCTTCAGGTTTCACTCTATAATCCTCCTTCTTCATTAACCGGTCGATGGGGCCTGTGCCGCTCCGCAGAATGCGTCCAACAGGAGAGGCGAAAGCCCGGCCGGCTTACCACGGAAATATTGAGGGGAACTGATATATAACTCCTTCATCGCGCGCGTTACCGCAACATAGGCCAAACGGCGCTCCTCCTCTATTGCCTCGTCCTTTTTTTCTTCGCTTTTTTTATGCAACCAGAAGTCCGGCTTCTCTTCCGGATCGACCGCAATGCTGTGAGGCAGTACACCGTCGATTGCCCCGATAAGAATGACAACCGGATACTCCAAACCTTTAGCGCTGTGGATCGTCTGTAACGTGACCCCATGACCCGTCTGCTGCGTCTTCTTACGCGTTTCTTTCTGGATAAGAATCGTATCAACGTATGACAGAAATTCCGCTACAGTCCCGAACGCTTTAACTGCTTCCTCCAGTTCGAACAAGTCGTCGCGCAGCATCTCTTTATGGTACGTGACCGCTCCATTCTGTTCGCTGCCGAGAAACTTGTCGTATCCACCCCCGGCGTCATTGCGAATCTCTCTAACCGCCTGCAAAGGGCTTAACCGTGCAATGCTATGAAGCCAATCTACCTGCTCGATGAGGCGGCGACGCTGGAAAGACGGCAAAGCCTCTAAGTGACGCAAAGCTTCCACATACGATACGCTCCGCTGAATGGATATAATTTGGATCTCCTTCATATAACGGGCTTTGCTAATGTACAAGCATGGCAGGATGCTCTCTAGCGCCGCTTCATTATACGGATCGATCGAAAGCCGCATAAAGTCAAGCACCGGGCGAATGGTAGACAGCTCATAGAATGTCGGATCGTCCCGATGCGTCGTGAACGGAATGCCGCTCAGCAGTAATTTTTCGTATAGTGTACGTGCCGTACTGTGCGTACGATACAACACGGCGATGTCACTATGCGTATAATCGCCCGAGCCTGTTAATTGCTCAATGAGATCCAACACCGCTTCCGCTTCCTTCTCTACGGATCGGGTTGCAAAATACTTGGGCAGGCCCGCTTCTCCTGGCAACACCCTTAGTTCTTTCTTAAATCGCTTCCTGTTATGACGAATTACCTCATTGCCCAGACCAACAACGCCTGACGGCGAACGGTAATTAATATCAAGCGTAATACGCGTGCACCCCGCATGCTCCTCCGGAAAGCGCAGAATAATCGATGGTTCTGCTCCTCGCCAACCGTAGATAGCCTGATCGGGATCTCCTACTACGCATAAATTGGACGCTTCAGAAAGCATACGTATCATTTCATATTGTGCGATGTTTGTATCTTGATATTCATCTACCATGATGTAGGCCATACGACGCTGCAAGGCAGATAGATATTCCGAATGGGTACGTAATGTCTCGATGCAGCCTGCAATCAAGTCCTCATAGTCGATAAGATTGTTTTTCCGCTTGTGCGACTCATAGCGCTTGAGCACGCGTCGCGCATCGTCTTTAAGGCCTTCTACCTCTTCCATTACCCACGTATCCCCTACAATGAACAAATTATTTTTTAGGTACGCAAGCAGCGACAGGAGGGTTTCAGGTTCATATTGTTCGCCTGTCGCCAATTCTTTAGTAATTTGCTCGATCATGAATTCTTTTTGCTTTTCACTCATAATTCGCGGTGGATCGGTCAGCTTATGGAAATAAATCGTCCGTGCGAGTGAATGAAACGTACCTGTGATAATTTGTTTGACCATTGCCTGCGTTACACCTGGAATCGAAAGCAACCGTTCCTTCATTTGACGAGCGGCCTGACGGGTAAACGTGACCAGTACAATATTGCGCGGCGAGATACCTTTAACTAGCATCAGATAGGCAGTACGACAGGTTAGCACCGTTGTTTTACCACTGCCAGCTCCGGCATTGATGAGTACTGGCCCTTCTGTCGTACGTACCGCTTCAATCTGCGGCTCATTCAGGCGAATACCTGTTTGCTCCAGCGCGCGAAAGAAAAACGCGTCGGGCGCGTCATCCTCCACCAGCTGCTCCGAAGTTAGCCCGTCCGCCGTTTCCGCATGCGGAATGGCAGAGGATGCAGGCACTCCGGATGGCAAGTGGCCCATATCACAGATGTCATCCTGTTGGTATTTCATATGAATCAAACTCCCATTAACCGTAGCATCTTTTTCCACTATACAGGAAAGTTAGGAAAAAAGGAACGAAAAAAGATAGCCGCCTCTCCTCTTCGGAAAAGACGGCTATCTGTTTCTTTATCTATATCTCTCCACTTGACTAGCCATCAGTGTGGGAGGAAGAGAACACCCGCTGATGGAAGTTTTACTTTATACGTGCGCGGCTTTTTTTTCAGTTGCTATGTTCTCAAGCATTGTACCTTCCTGTTGATAACGGATATGCCAGGAGAACGCTTTTTCCATCACGTGCGGCGTTTGTCCGCCGCGTGTACAGGCTTCTTCAAAATATGCGCGGAGCTGCGGACGATAATCCGGATGCGCGCAATTATCAATGATAGCACGAGCGCGCTCACGAGGGGAAAGTCCGCGGAGGTCGGCAATCCCCTGTTCGGTCACAATTACATCCACGTCATGCTCTGTATGATCAACATGCGATATGAACGGTACTACACTTGAAATGTTGCCATTCTTAGCGATAGACTTGGTGACGAAAATGCCAAGACGGGCATTGCGCGCAAAATCGCCAGAACCACCAATTCCATTCATCATATGAGTCCCCATTACATGAGTCGAGTTAACATTACCATAGATGTCTACCTCAAGTGCCGTATTAATCGCAATCAGGCCAAGACGGCGAATGATTTCCGGGTGGTTGGAAATCTCCTGCGGCCGCAGAACGAGTCGGTCTTTGTATGATTCGAAGTTAGAAAACACCCGCTCGCCTTTCTCTTGCGACAAAATGATAGAACAGCCGGAAGCGAATCGGATTTTGCCCGCATCAAGCAAGTCGAATACGGCATCCTGCAGTACTTCTGAATATACTTCTAGGTCTGTGAATTCAGATGCGAGAAATCCATGGAACACCGCATTCGCAACCGATCCGATACCGGACTGCAGCGGTGCCAGCGTATTCGGCAGGCGTCCCGCTTTTACTTCCCCACGAAGAAATTCGATGAGATGACCAGCCATGATAGCTGTTTCTTCATCAGGTTGAACAATCGAGGATGACGTATCCTTCTCCTCCGTTACGACTACTCCCTTAATTTTTTCAAGCGGCACTTGAATAGCTGGAGTGCCGATGCGCTGCTCTACCGATGTTAGCGGAATAGGCTGACGCTCTATCTGCGGACCGGCATCGTATACGTCATGCACACCTTCAAGCGAAAGAGGCTGCGCCATATTTAATTCTACAATAACCTCTTTAGCATATTCGACGAAGATAGATGAATTTCCGACTGACGTCGTTGGTATGATCGAGCCGTCTTCCGTAATCGCAACCGCTTCCACAATTGCCACATCGATAGCGCCAATTGTGCCTGCCCGTACCATCTCCGCCGTATGGGAAAGGTGCTGATCGACATACGTGATATCGGCATTGTTAATTTTGCTACGCATCCGCTTTTCCGCCTGGAATGGAAGACGGCGGTTGATAATGCCAGCTTCAGCCATAATACCGTCTACCTCGGAACCGAGAGATGCACCAGTATAGACATTAACTTTTAATTTTTCTCCTGTTTCTTTAACCCGCTCTACCAATGCGCGAGGAACAGCCTTGGCATCTCCAGCCTGAGTAAATCCGCTCAATCCGAGAGTCATTCCATCCTGTATCCAACTGGCCGCCTCCTGTGCGGTGACCAGACGTTCTTGTATGAGTTTATTTCGTAACCGTTTCGTGAACATTCGAATACGCCCCTTTATGAAACCGTTATTATTTTAACAATTTGTAATATAAACAATAGCACGTCGCATATGCTTCTGCCGCAAAAAGGGGATAAAGCAGAATTTAACGGAATGAAGCAGCAAAAATACAGATAAACACTTTTTATTTTCCCATAAAATTGAAAGCGCTTTACAATGGTATGTGTTTTCTTATCCATTAAAAAAGGAAGGGAGCCCCCTTCCTTAGAATCCCATCAGTCGCCGAAATGCACTGGCATACTTCTGGCTGACCGGCACGCGTGTACGAGCCGAATCATTCATAATTAACATAAAAGTAGAATGAAAATCCGGATGAATCTCATCAATGGAACATACATTGATCATATAGGCACGGTGACAGCGAACAAATAAATCAGGTGGAAGAATATTTTCCAGCTCGATCAGGCTATACTTATTTACATACATGCCGCGCTCTGTATACAAATATGTCTTCCCTTTGTCCGATTCGATAAAATGAATATCAGAAAAAGGAATTGGAACCCAACGGTCTTCACCTTTACCGATAAGAAAATGATGGCGAGGAAGCTTCGGCAAGCCTGGCGTTGCCGTTGGCGGGAAGATGGCTGTAATGCATCCTTCCGCGTCTCCTTGGCTTAAGATGGGTGTGCTCATTGCGTAATACGGTACGCCAAACACACTGTGATCTAGCAGTTGTTCGATTTTCTGCTTTCGGGAAAGCGCTTTGCGCGTTAGTGTCCCTTCATGAATGTCGTCACCCGGTTTAATTTTCAAATCAATAGCCCGGCTGGGCTGGTAATAAATAAATTTCGACTTGTCCGCAATAGCAATAGAAGTCTCTTGTGGAAACACGTCGCTGATCGCTTTCATAATTGAAAGTACAGATGAATTTTCCATTGTGTCATCTCCCACCTTCTCATTCGATTTACATTGTAGCACAAAAAATTTGCAAATAGGTGCACCATTTTTCATTTTCAAACGTCTAACTACAGTGGGAGATTAGGACTTCAGCAGGTGTTTTCTGGTAACTTATTGTGTAAGAATAGAAATTAAGTTTATTTCAGTCAGAAGGGAAGGATACATATGCGACTACCTCGCGCACTTTTATTTATCGCACTTATGGCTATGTTGGCTATTACAGGGTGCACCTCAGACGTTCCAAGCAGTGGTCAACAACAACCTCCTGCTACCACTAACAATGGAGAAACAACACAACCACCTCCTGCAACAGAGGAGCCAAATAGCAGCAAGCAGCCATCTGCAGAGCAACCTTCTTCAAAGGAGCGACCGTCTTCTAATAGTACAGACGGAGAGGAAGTTAAGGAAAAAAAAGTTATGCTGGTGTTTAGCGACGCTAACCTGATGGAGCAATACAAAGAGCCGCGCACCATCAAATATAAAAAAGAAGAGAATCTGCCGACCATTGCGCTGATGGCATGGAAGAACGGCCCTCAAAATAAGGAGCTGACAACCCTCATGCCGAAAAATGCAGAGGTTCAATGGCTGAAAAAAGAAGGCAATACGGCTGTTATCAGCTTATCTCCGGAAATCAAACAGGCGAACCTCGGCTCGTCAGGTGAACAATTCCTGCTTGAAGAAATGGCAACGATCTTGAGCCAGTTCGGGTACAAAGATATGAAAGTACTCATTGACGGCAAGGAAGTCGATACTATCCTCGGACATATGGATACAACTACGCCGATTGAACCGCTGAATTTTGCCGAATTAAAAGAAATGAAGTAATGCTGAAATATCCTTATATCTCTACACAAAAAGGCAGCGCCAAAAGGTGCTGCCTTTTTATCCTTTCGTTTTCAATTTATCAAGCAAATACTTGGCATAGCCCATCGGATTAGCATACGTCGCTTTCCACTCTTTCAGCATACGTACATTGCGAAATGCATAGCGTTGATCGCGTCCATTACATTCGATGAACAACGGCAGACCTTCCTTCGTCAGCCCGATGTCCAACCCTACATCCGCCAGCCCTGGGATCGACTCTTCTAGCCGGCGTACGACACGCAACGCAAATTCTCCAATGTCACGTTCTACCACTTTTGCCTTCAAGTTAGGATACTCATCAAGTAGCTCAGCTAGCTTGTGGACCTTACCTCCTTGCCCTACATTGCTTAGAAATCGTCCTGCTGGGGCCACTTTACCTACCATCCCTGTGACCTGCCAGTCTCCAGAGGCATCCTTCTGAACAGAGACACGCAGATCAAAAGGATTGCCGCGATACGTAGCCAGCGACAGTGCCTCCTGAATATGGTACTTACGTGCAGTCAATTTCTTAAGCAGATGCCCCGGCAACGTGTCCGTGAATAATATACTCTTCCAGCGTTTGCGTCCCTTCACCCGGACAGCGTATGAAAACTTCCATCCTTTATCCGTACGCGTTATCCTCATGATTCCAGCTCCAATACTTCCACTGTTCGGTTTAATAAATAATGTATTATATGATTTCATCATTAGACGAACGTTTTCCGCAGTGCCGCTTACAGTATAGGCAAGATGTGGACGAATTTCAGGATCAGCCCACAATAAGGAATGAATGTATAATTTGCTGTAGCGATTCCAGCGATTGAATACGATGAAGCGTGCTTCTGCTATCCGGTTTAACTTTTCTTTTTCACGGGTGGAAAACAATAGCGCACGATTATGGATAATGCGGGGAACAGGAATGCGTACGCGGCGATATCCGTTCCCTTTCTTAACAAAAGCTGGCACGGTTGCCTGATGAGCACGCAGGTCATCCAGGCGAATGTAGCAAGGTTTTAGCCCGTACATCCGGGCTCCTTCTTCATAAAAAGCCAATACTTCAGTTTCTGTTCGACCGGTCGTGATTCCCCGGTACATAGATTGGTTAAGTAAGATGCCTACATACGAAACCTTCATCACACGCCTCCTTGTCTGCCTTCCTCTATAAAATATGAGAATGCAGAAAAGAGGGTGCGTGTTTTCCTTCTATACGGGCGGGTCAAACGCAGGAAAGGCAAGCGTTAGTCGCTTGCCCCTGTTTTTATTTAACGATGATTTTATGTTTTGCCATGCTATGCAAACCCCGCGCATCGATATGATACATCACATAGTAGGTTCCTGGTTCCTTAAACGATCGGACAACAGAGTAGACACCATCTTCTGTTTTTTTGGCAGGTACCATCGCATGTTTTTCTTTTTGTCCCTCATGCCAAATTTCGAATTTCACAGCTTCAGCATCATTCACTTTTTCTTCGCCCTGTGTTATTGCTACAGAGAACGTGATCTCTTGTCCCGCTTGTGGTGATGCAGGGGAAGCTGTATACTGCGCTTGCAGCTTCTCCGGAACTTTCCTTTCTTCAGATTGTCTTTCTCCCCCACATCCGACAAGGACAAGCAGTAGAATAAACACCAGCCAACCGATACATATATTTCGATAACGTTTCATCTTCTTCTCTTCTCCCTTTCATTCATCCTCATACAGCGGCAATCGAACGATCGCTGTCGTTCCTTCTTTCCTTTTACTTTCGATTGCGAATGTTCCTTTATGCAGGTGCACGATTTGTTTAACGATGGAAAGCCCGAGTCCGCTGCCGCCGTGCTTGCGTGTTCGCGCTTTATCAACCCTGTAGAATCTCTCTCCCAGACGGGAGACCTCTTCGGGCGGAATTCCGCATCCATTGTCTGTTACAGCTAATACACATTGACCAGCCGAGCGATCAATATGTAAGCGGACAAAAAGCACACCTTCTTTTTCAGGCAGATGACGTAATGCATTATCACATAGATTGTGCACTACCTGTTCCAATCGGTCTTCGTCCCCCAAAATAATCGCATCGGGGTCTATATCTACTGTAAGCACAGCCCCTTTTTCCGCTATGAACGGACTGAACTTCTCTAATGTATCCTCCACTAGCTGACCGAGCGGCAGAAGCGTAATACGTAGCGGATACGATGAACCTTCCAATTGAGCCAAATCAAGCAAATCATGCACAAGCCTCTCCATGCGTCCCGCTTCGCGGTGAATCAAGTGTAGATAGCGTTCCCGCTGTTCGGGAGCATCCGCCACCCCTTCGATTATCGCTTCGCTGTAACCTTTAATGTAGCTGAGCGGCGTGCGCAATTCATGAGAAATATTAGCGAGAAATTCCCTTCGCTGTGCGTCCACCTGTTCCAAGGCGGATGCCATATGGTTAAGCGCCAGGCCTAGGTTACCTACCTCATCCTCTGATGTGACGGCGAATTTTTCTTTGAAATTGCCAAGAGCCATACGAGAAGCGGCATGCTCCATCTGTCGCAAGGGTCGAGTCATCCGGTTAACAAGATGCCTTACGATATAAAGGGAGAACAGGACGAAAACAAGCGAGCTGACCAGAATCACATCGCGCACCTCGCTAACCGCTTCAGTAATGCTTGCAAGCGGCAAATACAAATACACAATGCCTTCGAGCCGTTTACCGTCCAATAACGGCACAATGACCGCCATAATTTGACGTCCAAATCTTCCTTCATATCCGACTTTGCTCACCGTGTACCCAGCCACCAAACGACTGCGCTCTTCTTCCGTTATTAAAGCGTCATATTCGACTTCAAACGGCAAACAAGCCCCCAGTTGACGAGGGTTTTCGGTTACAAAAATCTCTGCCTCAGACGCCTCGTTAATCCGATCTACAGTTGCGCGGAATGCAGGGGTAAATCCCTCGCGCTCATACATCTTTGCGATGCGCTCGCCTTGATAAGTAAGCGATGCCCCGATGTTCTGCACATATAACTTTTCATATAAATACTGAGTAAGAGCATACGTTACAAGTACGGTAAAGATAACGCCGGAGCTGACCAGCAGCCATAATTTTTGATTCAGCTTTAGAGAAATACGCTTCAAGCTGTCACCTCAAACTTATACCCGACGCCCCACACGGTTTGGATGAGTCCTGCATGCTCACCAAGTTTCATTCTAAGCGTCTTTACGTGTGTATCCACCGTTCGGGCATTACCATAATAGTCGTATCCCCATACCATCTCCAACAACCGCTCCCTGTCCAACACTTGCCCTGGATGACGCGCCAGACAGGTCAGCAGGTCGAACTCTTTAAGCGTCAAAGAAAGCTCTGTACCGTTTATCCGCGCTTCATGGCCTTTCGTATCGATTTCAAGTGCTCCATATCGCTCAAGCTCCTCAGAGACGACCGTGGATGGGCGCACCCGCCTGAGCAAGGCTTCGATGCGAGCAAGCAGTTCTCTTGGACTGAACGGTTTCACCAGATAATCATCAGCCCCGATTTTAAGTCCTGTCACCCTATCCACTTCACCCCCACGCGCCGTCACGAAAATAATGGGGATGTCCGATGTCTCTCTTACCTTTTTGCAGAATGACAAACCATCCAGCTTCGGCATCATTACATCCAATATGATTACATCAAACGTACGCTTTGCAAGCAGTTCAAGCGCCTGCTGTCCATCCTCCGCCTCCGTGCAGCGATAGCCCTCGCGCTCTGCATACATGGAAATCAATTCGCGCATTTGCGCTTCATCATCCACTATTAACAGGGAATATCCCTTCACTGTCCGTCACCTTCCCGCACAAACATTTGAATCGGTCCGTCCCCAGCGCGCAGTATCTTTAACGTGCGCATCATTTTCGGGTCTACCACGTAAATCTGATTGCTTTCATAACTCGTAATATACAGAAGCTGACCGTCGCTTACCATGCCAAAAGGATTGGCACCTAACGCAAGTTCTCCAGTGCTTTGCCCTGTATCCATAGCGATTCGCCGAAGCGTATTCGACCCGTGGCTTAGCACAAATAGGGTATCCTTGCCATATCGCACGAATTCAACCGGCATAAAAGGAGCATGAACGTTGCGCAGCTTTTGTCCCGTCTCACTCGAGAATACAGACACTTCCTCTTCCGGAAAATCACCGCGACCATGACCGCCAATCCATAGCTCGTCCCGGTCGGCTGCAAGCAATCCTCCCATGGGCGATTCATTTAGGCGAAACGTACGGACCACCTGGCTGGTTGCCAAATCGATCTCCCTCATATTCGCATCCTGCAAATCCATCACATACAATTTACCGTGCGCTTTGTCTTCCATCATCGTAAATGGGGAGGGCCCAACCTTGATTTCGCCTTTTTGCTGTCCGGCCGTCGTATAAATTCGCACAGTACCATGCAGCTTGTCCGCAAAATATATTTCATCACCGCTGATCGACAACGTCGCATTAGCAATGCCCTTCCCTGTCTTCCATACGCCCGTTTGCTTGCCGGTGCGCATATCCAGCATACGTACATCTTCAGCGTTTTTCCCATACAGCAATACGGTATGCGAGTTCGTCAGCAACATGCGCGCAAACGTAAAGTCCGGCTTCCAGGTTGCTATGTTTTTGCCACTCTCCGCGTTCAAAAAGGAAACTGTTTGCTCGCGGGCATTCAGCACCGCCAGTACGGAAGCACCATCAGGAATTTTCGTGAACGCAACGGGCTGACATCCGGTCGTAAACAACCAGATAAACGCCAAAATCAAAATAATCACCGGGCGTTTCTTTCCCATTTTGCAAGCTCCTTACGTAGATTGTCTATCCTTATTATACGGAATAATTGTGTGGGTTTTGTGAAATGTCGGATTGCTTGTCGTATAAATGTGGAAAAGCAGTACATGGAGGTGCGTCATGAGAAAAATACTTACAGCAGTCGGATTTACAATTTTAGCTTACGGAACATACCGCGCTTTTATTAAAAAAGAGCGGCGGTATGTCCGCCTGAATTAAATGACGGGCCGGGAATTTCTCCCGCCCCGTTTTTTTATCCCGATCTAACGGGCAGTAAGCCCCTAAGACTCCGATAAGTGCATCTAACCATCAGTTTTATTGATGGAAGTTTTACTTTATACGGCTGGCTTATTATTTAAACTGCGCCATAAGTACAGGCTGGCAATCGTTTCATAAGGAGCCCACTTGGTGCCGATTTCAAGCATTTGCTTTTTATCGGGCAGTTCGTCGAGGTTATAATTCGCCTGTATGGCTTTCTTAATCCCTAGATCATCTATCGGATAGACATTCAACCGTCCCATCCCAAACAGCAGGAACATCTCAGCCGTCCATTTGCCGATGCCTTTGACCTCAATGAGGCGTCGGACAATCTCTTCGTTGGATGCATCAGCAAACGTATCCAGTGCAAGCCGCCCGGTCACGCAAAATGCGGCGAGGTCCTTCATATAAGCAATTTTCGATCGTGAAAGCCCCAGTGTCCGCATATCTTCCTCTTCAGCTTTCAAAATAGCTTGCGGCTCCCATTCCCCTCCGAAATAGAGAAGTACGCGGCTAGTAATCGAGGCCGCTGCTTTAACAGATAACTGCTGGGAGACAATCGACTCACATAGGACTGCAAAATAGTCGCTGCGAGGTGTTTGTCGATACGGGCCATACATCTCAATAAGACGAGCCATCACAGGATCAACCCCTGCCAGATAAGCTTCTCCCTGTTCGAAAGTATGCTCGCTCATAATGTTTTGGGTCAATTCAGCTCTCCTCCACTCCGGCGCAACCATTCTGACAGCGCGTCCTGTTTAGCCCAATATCCAATGGGTCCACGTTTTTTTTTGTCCCCAGAGAGGCGGATAATAACATCGCGGCGATATGGCATAATTTCAATCGTACGCCCATCCTTGCATACGATGCGCAACCTGGCTCCTTCTGCTTCATCGGACGCCCCCGTTTTCTCGACGAGCTTCGCACCGTTAAACAACGCTACCGCCTCGCGTCCTTCCTCCTCGTTTAATACACGTTCTTCACCATTGCTCATCTGTAAAATAATATCCCTTACATCTTCCGGTGCTACAGTCTGATGCAGATGGTCACTGGAATAGTACTTCTCAAGTCGCTTCAGCCAGCCATTCGGTAGGCCGAATGCAAAAACGAGCACTACAACGACGATATAGCCGATCCATTCTGCATACGGAATTCCAAATATCACGTTTCTCCTCCCCTTTACCCCGTATTACTTCCATTAAGCGTAAGTAATTCCTTATTTTAATCATTATATAATAACCGAATGGATAATAAAGAAGGTTTCTTTTTATAACTCTCTGACTTACTTTTTTCACATTGCACTACTTTTGTATTGACGAATACGTATTTTCATGGCATATTTCTAGATAGGTTGTGATATTTGTACCACCATACAAACCTTCAGGGCAGGGTGAGATTCCCGACCGGCGGTGATGAAGTGTACGTTCGCTTCTTAGTCCGCGACCCAGACGTTAAAAAGCAACCATACGTCTGGCTGACCCGGTGTAACTCCGGGACCGACAGTATAGTCTGGATGGGAGAAGGGAGAACTTCATATGAGAGGAAAGGTACGCAGAACGGCGATGCTATCGCTGTTGTCTACCATCGGATTTCTACTGATGTTCGTAGAGATTCCATTGCCGATGTTTCCTGCATTTCTGAAAATCGGCGTAAGCGAAATTCCAGCGCTTATCGGCGCCATTTTGTTCGGACCGCTAGCTGGAGTCGCGGTAGAACTAATTAAAAATGTTTTACATTTTCTGCTGTCTAATCAAGGCGGCATGGGTGTAGGCGAGCTGTCCAATTTTGTGGCAGGGAGTACATTCGTCGTCGTTTCGGTCTTCTTTATGCAGAAGCTGAAACAGAGCAAAGTCAATTTCTGGCTGGGTATGACAGCTGGAACAACTGCCATGGCAGCGATTATGTCAGTAGCCAACTACTACTTTTTCATGCCGGCATTCGCATACGTAATGGGCATGTCGGTTCACGATATCGTCGGATGGTCACAAGAGGCTAACAGTAGTATCACAAGCCTGTGGGCGCTCATTCTTTACGCCGTCCTTCCGTTTAACCTGATTAAAGGACTGGCTGAGGCGATTATTACGTATCCTATTTATAACCGTTTGCGCCCTGTGATTCAAAGTAAATAGCTCAGGCGAAAACGTACGCTTCACAACCTTATAAATATATTGATGAATATAAGCTTCCGCTGCCCGGCGGAAGTTTTTTAATGGATCAGAAAGTAGATATCACTGTAAAAGAAGGAAGCGCTATCCACTTTCTTTCGCTCGTATCGTTTGAAAAATTCCCGAGGCGTGTGCTAAACGTTGTTTTTTCCCCCTGTGGAGCAACCACGCTGGCGAGTTTTTTATTTTTCTTTTTAAATTTTCTGGCGTCCCCCCTCAAAAATAATAATTTGCACGAATATATGTAGCAAAGAACATTGAACGAGGTGACGTACTAATGAACCGTATGGAAATTCTAATTAATTCCGCTGATGAAATGTATGAGACCATGCAAACGCTCCAAAGTAGCTACCCGAATGCGACTTTCGAGGGGCTAGAATACGTCGGTATCGAGAACGGACAACTCTCCATTAAGCTTTCTTACACTTTAAATTAGAAAAAGACAGGCGTGCTTATATGTACGCCTGTCTTTTTTATGGATACACAGGGAACGGAGACATGCTCCGCCCTCTTACGTATTATTGAATTTCAAGTAATTGTTCACCTGTGCGAGAATGGATTTTCGCGTAAGAATCCCAACAAATACACCAGCTTCGTCCACGATACATAAAAATGGATGGTTAATGGAAAGCTCAAGTCCCCTGAAAAAGCCACCATCCTCCCTCATCCATCCTATCTTTTTATTCATCACGTCTTCGACTTTCATCTCACTTAACTTATCGTACTCAATTCCCTCGATGCCAAGGACTTTATCGAGGATGAGCGGCATGCTGATTAGTCCTTTTAACTTATAATCACGGTCTAATACCGGAATGGCTGAATACCCCGATTTCGTCAGAACAAGCAAGGCATGTTCCAGCGAATTGCCCTCTTGGACAATCGCCACTTTGCTGCCAGGAATCATCAGTTTTTCAATCCCATTTTCCAGGGATACATGCTTCATTGTTTTCCCCATACATCCACCGCTTCCCTTTATCGAAAGTCACTGTCTTCTTAATTGTATCATGAAAACGCTTTCCTCGTATATGGTTTCCTTAGGATTGTTCTGCCCTTTCTAATTGAGAGGTGCACGCCGGGCAGCGGGTCGCCGGAATCGGAATGGCTGATAAACAGTACGGACATTCTTTTGTTTCCGCTTTTTTCTCCACTTCCTCCTCTTGGTTCCGCAGCTCACTCAATCGGGAATACACTTTTACTACGACGAACAAAGAGAATGCAACAATTAGGAAGTGAAGCACATTATTTAAGAAAATCCCATAATTAATTGTTACATCTCCCGCTTTTTTTGCTGCGTCTAGCGAAGCGTACGTCCCGGAAGAAAGATTGATATACAAATCGGAAAAATTAACGCCTTTCAGCGCCAGTCCAATAGGCGGCATCAATATATCTTCTACAAGCGATGTAACAATTTTATTGAAGGCGGTCCCAAGTGCCACCCCGACGGCAAGATCGATAATATTTCCTCTGCTGATGAACTTTCTAAATTCTGCTACAAACTTCAAACCCTGTTTGCTCCTTTCTTCAGCTTCTTCAACCGTTTTTTCCTTACCACCATTCACTCTATTTATCCCTTAAGAAATTTGTGAATCACCAGGTGGAATAAGCACTTCACGCGGCTTGCTTCCTTCATACGGTCCGACGATGCCTCTTGCCTCCATCATGTCGACAAGACGGGCTGCGCGTGTATAGCCAACACGGAGCCGCCGCTGCAAAAGCGATACGGAAGCAGTCTGTGCCTCGCGTACGAGTTCTACTGCCTGCTCGTACAAATCATCTTCCGGATCATCGACTACGGCTGTCTCTTCCTCTCCCGGCATCATCTCCGGGTTGTAACGTGCTTCCTGCTGGTTCTTCACAAAAGTTACAACCTTCTCTACTTCATGATCGCTGATGAACGCTCCTTGAATACGCACTGGCTTGGATGCCCCCATCGGTAAATACAGCATATCGCCGCGCCCTAACAGTTTCTCGGCGCCCCCCATGTCGAGGATCGTGCGTGAGTCAGCCATCGATGATACGCCAAATGCAATACGGGAAGGAATATTCGCCTTAATCACACCTGTGATAACATCCACAGACGGTCGCTGTGTGGCGATAATTAAATGAATGCCAGCCGCACGAGCCATCTGGGCCAGACGACAAATCGCATCTTCTACATCTCCCGGCGCTACCATCATCAAATCCGCCAGCTCATCTACAATAACAACGATAAGAGGTAGCGGAGCGACGCCTTCCTGACGAGCCATCTGATTATAACGCTCAAGATCACGCGTGCCAGATTTAGCGAACAACTCATATCGCCGTTCCATCTCCTGTACAACCTTCTTAAGCGCCATTGAGGCGCGGCGCGGGTCGGTAACCACCGGCGACAGCAGATGAGGAATGCCGTTGTACACATTCAATTCTACCATTTTTGGATCGATCATCATCAGCTTTACTTCACTCGGCTTTGCTTTACATAAAATGCTCATGATAATTCCGTTTATGCAGACCGACTTTCCGCTGCCCGTCGCGCCAGCCACCAGCAAATGGGGCATCCGCACGAGGTTTGCGATAATCGGCTGTCCTGAAATATCGCGTCCGAGGGCGATGCTGAGCTTATCGGACGCACTCACATATTCGTTGCTTTCCAACACTTCGCGTAGCGTAACCAATGCCACTTCGTCATTCGGCACTTCAATACCAATAGCCGACTTTCCTGGGATCGGAGCTTCCATCCGAATGCCGCGCGCAGCCAGCGCCAATGCAATATCGTCTGTCAAACCTACAATTTTGCTCACTTTAACTCCAATGGCCGGCTGAATCTCATAACGTGTAACCGTAGGTCCGCACTGCACCTGCAGCACTTTAGCCTGCACACCGAAACTTTCAAGTGTAGCAACAAGCTTATGCGCGTTGCTCTGTACGCTTTTGGTTGAACCTCCGGCTTTCATCGCTTTCGGCCGATCCATTAACTCCGCAGTTGGAAGCTTGTATGACGGATGATCAGGTGCCTCATCAAAGGCAAGCGGCAAATCAGGAATCGATTCCGGCGGATCTTTCACTTCCGACTTTTTGCGCTCCTGTAGTTTCACTTTAATCTGTGCACCCTCCGTCTTCACCTCTGGTTCGAAAGCAGGTTCAACAGCGACCTCTTCCTGTGGATATACTTTTGCTGAAAAATCATGCACAATAAATTCATTTTTATGCATTCCTTCATCCGATTGCTCAACCTCTGGCATAAATATATCTTGCTCTGACGTCGATATGATGTCCTTTTTCTTGCGTGCCGTCTGCTCTTTCTTCGCATTTATTTCTTCTGCCGGAGCACGATTGCCAAATAAGCGCGCCACAAAGCTCGGCTTCCGTTCAGCGGGAGGTTCTTCCTCTTCTTCTACTTCTTCTTCTAAGCTTGCTTCGTACGCTTCCTGTTCCTCACGCTCGCGCTGGCGCTGTTCGCGCCGTTCGCTCAGCAGCGTTAGCGCATCTTCTCCCGCCGCTTTTATCCTAGAGGCCCCCGCCGCAAACAGGCGACGTAGGGCAGCGAAGATACGTACATACGAGATTTGAAAGGCCAGCATAAGACCAATTAGCACCATAAACACCACAATAAGCGCGGTACCTGCAGCACCGGCTGCCGCCGAGAAAAAAGCATAACCGAGCGCACCGAACAATCCCCCGCCCACATCTGTCGTAGACGGTTTACCTGCCTCTATCTGCCCCTTCTCTTGAAGCAATTGTTCCCATGTAACAGAGAGTACCGATTGGTCTGCGAACTTACCGCCTGCGGTCAATTGCTCAAACAATAGCATGTGATTCCATACGAGCAGGGAGAAAAACAAAAGAAAAATGCCCATCCAACGCTGTGATACTACATACGGCCATTTTCGCTTGACCATGACATAGATGCCGATACCGACACCGGCGAGCGGAAGAAGAAAGTCCCAGGAACCGGCCACTATTCGAAACACCCATGCAAAATAGCGACCTAACCAGCTCGTATTCGAGAATGTCATAAGCGCTAGAAGCGACAGCGCAATGACTACGAGGCCGTATAACTCATACCGAAGAAATGCGCGAACATCCCTGTTCTTCGCGCTCGCTCCCTTCCGGCCTCCCTTTTTTTTAGCCACTGGTTCCATCACCTCAACATATATGTATAACGTTACAGGGAAAAAGGCAGCCGAACCAAACATTGGCTGCGGTTGCCTTTTTTTCCTGCACATGCGTTCGTATGGCTATTATAGCACAAGAACAAACAGACGGTCATGGAGTGTATTCTGTCGATAATTGAAGAATAAACAAGAAAACCCCACCAGAGCTTTGGCGAGGTTTTCGCTTACAGGATTAATACTTATCGATAGCGGCCAAAAGGCTTTCTTTACGGGTGCCGAGAATCTCTTTCTCAATATATACATGATACAAAGATTCCTCAAAAACAAGATAACCGATAACAACAAGCAAAGCGAACATATGGCTCATGTCATATTTGAAATCGATGAAATAGGCAACCGCCCAAATCCCTGCAACGAATAGCACAACATCGAGCGCAGTAGCTATCCCATTTCCAGCAAAGCGCAGAATCACCAGGTCGCCAATTACATAAGAAACAACGGACAAAATAATGATAGCGGCCAATATGTAGCTGAAGGGTACATTGAATACCAATCCCAGGAACAAGAAAATATTGGCTGAAAAACGAGCGAGTTTGATTCCAAACGCTTTTATATGCGCCTTAGCCATCGTCCATCTCCTCCATTCTCTATTTTTTGCAAATTGCTCTTACTTTGTTTTACACCATTTCGTCAATATTTACACTGTTTATTATCAAATTACCATAATTCAAAAAATTTTACGAGCACTTCGGCTTGAGTATAACTCCATTAATTTACAAAAATGCTGATTATCCAGTATCGTCCAGAGTAGATAGTCACCACAACGAGCCCCAAAGGGGCATCGGTTCATCTCCCGCATAGAAGGTTGTCATGCTCTCTTCTTGCTCCAGTCAAGCAGGGCAGCAAAACATCCGGGTAAGTACACAGAGGGAAACAGTTGCTGCCCTCTTTCGCTTGACCGAAGACAACCGCTCAGGAAGGGAGACGAAAAAGCCCTGTTCGTGTCCCGTTGTTAGTGTCTCTTCTTCTCTAAAGAAATCAACAGGGATATTATACAGACTATTGAACGGTTTCAGGGCGAAAATGAATTCTCCGTCCCGGCGTATAGGCTGGATTCATATAATCGTACGGATTGGGGCTAATTAGGCGCACGATACGTGCCTCATTATTTCCGCACGGCTGAACAAGCATCGTCATCCCATTCATTTGGATTTCCATATTGTCATACGCGGCAGCATCCTCGTTCTGAAAGATGATTTCCATCGGCAAAGTTGAGTAAATAATCATTGTATAACCTGCTCCATCGACTGTGTTTGCGAACGATTCGCTTCAATCCGTTTCTGTAGTTCCCGCATCGCGGCTCCTAATCCGCCTACTTCATCAATTAGGCCATACTCCACCGCTTTCGTACCTACTACATTCGTGCCAACATCACGGCTCAATTCGCCGACCTTCAACATCAGCTCACGAAATTTCTTTTCTTCGACTTTAGAATTCCTTACAACGAAATTAACAACCCGATCCTGCATTTTTTCCAAATACTCGAAGCTTTCCGCTACCCCAATAACAAGTCCGGTCAATCGTACTGGATGAATGGTCATGGTAGCTGTCTCAGCAATAAACGAATAATCAGTCGCTACCGCAATCGGAACGCCAATACTATGTCCGCCACCGAGCACAAGTGAGACGGTTGGTTTCGACATAGAGGCAATCATCTCTGCGATCGCAAGACCGGCTTCCACATCACCACCTACTGTATTCAAAATGACGAGTACGCCTTCAACATTTGGATTTTGCTCCGCCGCAACCAACTGTGGAATCAGATGTTCATACTTCGTCGTTTTATTTTGCGGCGGCAGTTGGACATGTCCCTCAATTTGTCCAATAATGGAGAGACAGTAAATATTGCTCTCACCAGAAGATGGAATGCTCGTCTGACCGAATTGTTGAATCATTTCCGTTACCGCTTTACGTGGTTCATCTACTTGCGGGCCGGACGGAGGAACCTCTTTCGGTTTCACCGGCTCTGTTTGCGGTTGCGTTTGCGGCTCAAAATCGTTCATTTGCTCTCGCACATCTTTCCCTCCTCTTTCCTAGGTACCCATAGTATGAATTGTGCGAGGAAAAAGCATGCATCCTTCAACATAAGAAAAATCCAGGGGACTCCCTGGATTTTCCACATGCATCTATTCGCTCACTTCTGGTTATGAAGCAGCCCTTGCCGAACGTATTTTGTTATTTTATGGATTGATACCTGGGTTGCATTGGCGATTTGCATTGCATTGGAATAAGGATTGCTGCGCAGATACTCCCGTACTTTGATATACGCATCCGCTTCTTCTTCTGATTCCATGCCGAACGGAACAGGCATCGTGAGGGTCCGTCCCTCCATTTGATATCCTTTTCGTTCCATAAATATCCCTCACTTTTTCAACAATTTGTTAATTTTATTATAATTCCTAGTTTTTCCGCATAAAATAGAGAGATAGATGTGGTTATTGCTTTTATCCTCTATATGGACAAGGGTTATATTCCTATAAGACGAAAGATATCTAGTTCTTTTTGCAGTCTTTATGTCCCCGTCCAGCTTTTCCTTGTGAAAAAAGCGTTCTTGCCTGTAAAATGGATAAGGTGAAGAAAAGCGAAAAGCTTAGTGAAAGACGGGAGGATATATGGCAGAGTTTATTCGTTCGGCGTTAACCTTTCTCAGTGATTTAGGTTACTTCGGGATTGCTATCGGACTCATGATCGAAGTGATTCCAAGCGAGATTGTACTGTCCTATGGTGGTTATCTCGTAGCACAAGGGGAAATCAAGTTTGTGGGCGCGGTTATCGCCGGAATTATCGGTGGCACAATTGCCCAGTTATTTTTGTACTGGATGGGCTATTACGGAGGGCGTCCATTCCTTGAGAAATATGGGAAATACTTGTTAATTCGAAAAAAAGAAATCGATAAAGCGGAAGAATGGTTCAACCGGTACGGTGTTGGCGTAATTTTTACCGCCCGCTTCATCCCGGTTGTCCGGCATGCAATTTCCATTCCGGCGGGAATCGCCCGTATGTCTGTCGTTAAATTTACTATTTATACCACACTGGCGATCATTCCCTGGTCCATTCTATTTGTGTATCTGGGAATGCAACTGGGCTCGCGCTGGGAGCAAATCGACGAGTTCGCAAGACCCTTCATCCAGCCGATGATTTGGATTGCGCTTGTGGGTACGGTGATTTATCTACTCTTTACCTTACGCAAACGCAAGAAATCGTCCCGTTTCTCCAGCCAGTAAAATAAGGGGGAATGGCATGAAGCAAACAAAAAAATATCGGCAACGGGTAGGCATTGGCCTATGTATCCTCAGTCTTTCTACCGCATTTGCGCTGGCAGGCTGTACAAGCAAGGAAAACCTGCCGACTGAACGAGAACTGTCGGCAAAAATTGCCGAGAAACAGGAACAAAAGCGGGAAAAACAAATGACGGATACAAAAAAAGAATTGGACAGCTATTTCAATTCTCTTGCTGCCGGAGTCAAAACACTTGGTGATAAAAAAGAGGCGTTCTTTGAGGCTTTTTCTGGATTAAGCGAGAAAAAGCTAACGGAAAAAGAGGCGCAGGTCCGTGTCTCTTCCGCTATCACCAACTATGAAAAAGAGCTAAGCAACCTTACTAGCCTCAAGATTCCACCATACGAAGAAATACAACAATTCCATAAGGAAATGTACCTGGCAATGGAAGCCTACGTACCGGTTATGAAAAAAGCTGACAAAGGGCTTCGAAATCGAGATGCTAACGTCCTTAAAAAAGTAGAAAAACAAATGCTCTCACTTGATAATCAAGCAAAGAAAGTGCTTGAAAAAACCGCTAATTTACAAATTCAAATTAATGCAAACCAATAAAAACAGGGTCTCGTCCAAAAGACGAGGCCCTGTTTCATGATGACTCCATTTCTTTATACTCGGGATAGCCGGATACTTGATACGATTTATGTTCGGGAATATATCGGATCGGAAAATGAATCATGTAGTGCTTTATCACAGCGTCAACCCTCACCGACGCTTCCAATTCTATATCACCCGTATACTGACTTTGTGCCGTAGTTTTCCTTACCCAGACCTGCTCAACCTGTTCTACACGGGGCCACATTAGCTTTTCTGCCGCGATGTCAGACGCCAGGTACTCATGCATTCCTGATTGCATGCCGTCAGCAACAAGCCATTTTCTGCTGAACGTTAAGGCAAACGACTTGGCTTCAGGAGTCGCTGTAGCATGGATTTTCTGCGAAGGAATGAAGGTGTTCTCTATGTAGGAAGAATTTAGCCGAATCAAACTGGTCGCTCCACTATAAATAAGCACAAGTGTTGCAGCAACCCCGATTACCTGAATAGCACGAATCCAGGCAGGACTTTGCCCTTGCTTTCTCCATTTCTTGAGCAAGCTTATCTTATTCTTGTCTTTGTCCTCCATTCGCGAACACTCCTGCTACGCGCAATCGCGCTTCATTTTTCCACGATACATATATTGGCAACGCGTTTATTCTATCATGAACCTTGCGAAATTTCTATCATTCACCAAAGTAAGACATCCTCTCTTCTTGATTGAGAAAAAAGGATGTCAAGCTAAGGCAATCGGCCGATATTATACTTCCGAATGTGGTGGCAGAATGCCAATCCGGTCGACTTCCCGTCCGTACTTTTCCAGAATAGACGATCGGCTTTTGTCGCACAATACGTTTCGTAATGCAGTCGCATTCATCAATTTACGCAAGGAGGAATTCTCGTATGGCAAAGCCGGATAACCGTAAAGACAATGCGCAAAAGCTGAAGGAAATGGTGCAGAATACTATCGGTAATATTGAAGCTGCAGAAGAAACGATGAGTAATACGCATCTAAGTGAAGCGCAACGTCAGCAAGTCCGCGAGAAAAACGAGCGTCGCAGAGCAAGCATCGATTCCATGCGTAATGAAATCAAGGACGAAGCACAGGCACAGCAAAACCGATATGAATAACGGTTGGGCCTATATAGAAAGCCGGAGATATCCGGCTTTCCCCATACATAACCAAATGTTCAAAAATCAAATACAAAATAGGCTGGACAACGTTTCTTGGTTCGAATATTATATAAATCGTGTGTATAGATACATATAACCAGTGGAGAAAATGAAAAACAGGAAGTGGATGCAATGAAAAACATTCAAGAAGCGCTGTCTGCAGGTGAGACAATCGAATTAACCGACTTATTTAATGATCGCTTTCAGTGGGATGCTTCATTCGACTTGATGGAGCTGCTGAACAGCGGACATGTGAAATACAACGGCGTAAAATTAACTCGTGAAGAAAGCCTAGAAATTATCAAGGCACTCAAAATCCTCGCCGCTTAACATACGCGAAAGCCCCCGTCTGCAAATCAGCGGGGGCTTCTGTCTTGTGTTCCATGCTTCAATCTTCAAAAACTGCCGATAGAATACTGCTGACAATCGAAAGTACGATGGAACCAAAAAATGCGGCGAAAAAACCTTCCACATGAAAGCCTGGCACAAGCTTACCGGTTAACAGCAGCAGAAGCGCATTAATGATAAGTGCGAATATACCCAGCGTCAGAATTGTGACTGGCAGAGCCAAGAACTGCAAGATAGGGCGCAAAATCGCATTGATTAATCCAAGTACAATCGCAGCGATGAAAGCGGCCGCCACACTATCAAACCAGATAGCATCAAACAGCCAAGCCACAATCAAAAGCGAGACAGCAGATAAAATCCAGTGCCAAATCCATTTCATACTATTCTCTCCTTTCTTTTCTCTTTCCTTCTACTTTATTGTATAGGAGAACTAGTCGTCTATTTCATTTTTTCTTCCTTTATTTTGTCGGCTCCCGCTTTGCTCATTCGTTTGTTCGTCCTTCTCTCTTTCGGTTGTTTCTTGTTGCTGTCCACGTTGCGTCGGCATGTCTTTCACAGATATGACCTGCACTTCCAATGGCCGATTATACACACTAACCGGATCTTCGGTTATGTCTGGGCGTACCGTTTCATCCTGCGCGGCGCTACGCATAATTTCCACGCTAAGCGGCAAATATTTGAACATGTGACGGATGACTGTTTTCTTGGCCATTTCTTCATAATCTGTTACCCATGGACCGCTATTGTACGAACGGGAACGCATGCGGCGCCTGTCAATTTCTTCTTTAGACATAAATTCAAACTGATAGCCGCCATCCATAAAGTGTGCCACAGCATAGACGCCGATAAATTCGCCCCGTTCATTCATTGCCGGACGATGTGTAAGCGACGGGTGCAATCCGTACTCATATTCGAATTCATCATTCGAGTATACTTCATGTGCATATATGCTTTTGATGTTCCCGGAACGGCGTGCCAGATCGATCATGCCTTTATAGCCGATGATAAACGTCGCTTCTCGTCCATATGGAATAATATAACATTGTCCAAGTAGCCCCGGTTCAAGACCAAGTTGTGCCGCCTGCATAACAGCGCCTAGAAGAGAAGGAATAGTACACTCCAATAGCTGGGGATTGGTACGAATCGTCGTCAATGCGATACGCAATAACCGATCCACATCCATATGCTTTGGCATCACACGGGCGATTTCCGGTTCCATTTTTTTTAGATAAGCGCCAATGGTTTGTGCCGGTGTCGGCGGGCTGCTCTGTGTTTCTTGCACTTTTGTCTGCAGTTTACTCTTCAAATCGTCTGCCATTGTATCTCCTCCTGTTTCATTTACGTAATTAAGAAGCGTCGTGACATCGTTGGACGGACGAATTCCTCATAAATATCCGGCCGCTTCTCCTTAAGTGCCTTCACATCTACAGTCCGGCGGGAGATATTCTTCCAGCTAATACGGTGCTCCCCCGTGATACCGGTCTCATGTCGGCCGATTAGTACTTTAAGCCGATTCTCAGCTTCTCGCTTATGCGTTTCGGCTTCTTGTATGTCCCGGTCCGCTTGCTCCCATCGAGCAATTAATTCTTCCGCTTCCTCCGGCAGCACCGTAACGCTGTCCGCTTCCCCTTCAGGATACATATGTCCAAGTAGTTCTGTTGCCGCTTCGCTTCCATCCGGCAATGGAGGAATACGGGTGAGCACATGGTTGTGCCAAAAATGACCGCAGATTTGCACGCTAAGCTCAATCAACTCCTCATCCCGCTCTATAATCTGATAGTGAAACGTATTGCCACCGATAAGTACAGCAAATGCTCCCCAGCTCAGACCTGTAACATACAAATACCATTGGAGTTGCAGTTGATAGACCTCCGGAACTCCTTCCTCCTCCCATTCTTTGCGCATATATTCAGAAGCTGTTTTAATCTCAAGCACTCCGTTGCCACGCTCGGCATCCATAATTAGCCTGTCAATATTACCGATAGCCCATTCCATGTTAGGATGTTGCAGAATCGCATTACGTCGCTGTAATTTATACCCGGTTCGGCGAGTAAATTCGTCTGCAATAACTTCTTCGAGCACACGCCCGAAGTGCATCGCCTCCGTATCTTCCCTCTCAATTGTCTGTCCTATTTTCTCCAGATAAACAGCAAGCGCTGATTTACGCTTGTCCACGCCGCAAATAGCACCCACGTCACTCCCGCCAATTCCCTGTCTGCGCCAGGCCAGCCATTCATCGCGTGCCAAGTCTGTTGTATTTACAAGTCGTATCGCCTGCATGGTTCCTCCTTCAATTGTTATACATTTCCGTTTCGGTTACTTTCTATCTTTACTTTCCCCCTTTTCTCAAAAGAAAAAACATCCCGCCTTATCCTGAAAGACAAGCGGCGGGAAAATGATAAAGTGAGCTACATGGAATTATCCAGCAAAAGCAGCGCCTTCAAAGGCGGATGACCTTGGGCCAGACCAATGGCAAACGATGAATATACTACATTTGTACGTAATGTCACGTTCGGTACGGTAAGGACGATTTGTGCAGTACCGGCAAGGCGTACTTCAACATCAACTGTGCCGGCTGGTACCTCGATATATCCGGTCGCCTGCTTGAAGGAGACATTACGGAATAGTATAGGGCCTCCCATCACTGCAATATCGACAGCTGGAGCATCAGGTGATAGATGCACGAACCTCACTTTCGCTTTACCATACACAGGTACAGGCATATCAGCAATCGGCAGCAAGGTAAAAGCAGCCTGTTTGCCGACTATGGCAACCGTATAGAATTTTCTAGCATCTACGTCCAGTGTTTGGCTTAATAGCGGACGCCCTGTCGGATTTTTACCTGCAGGGAAAAGTTCTACCTTATACGTCCGGGATGGGATCGGCAAATATTCTGTAGCCTGACCGTAGGCAATATTTTGTGCGATCCGCACGCCGTTTGCATATACGTCTACTGCCGGTACATCCGGAGATGCATGTAAAAGCCGAACACCTACATTATGAAACGGCATCATATCAGTCATATTCATTTCACGGTCCACAGTGGACACTTGTAATGCATGTGTATCCATGTAGAGTGGTATTCCGTTATATTCTTTTCCGCTTTCGTAATACGCCTCCAGTCTGCTTACGTGTTTAATATATTTTTTATAATACTTCTCGTGCAGAACCGGATCTGTATACTTGTATTTATCTGCGAACATCATATACATGGTTGCTTTATTCAAATGATAGGTGAGTCTGTTTTCTTTAGGAAAATTCATTCTTACTCCCTCCTTTTTTCGCACGTTGCAATATATGCATACGCCCAAAGAAAGGGAAGAGGAGAATTCATTCACTTCTTGTCCTTTCCGTTTCGTTCATTCTTGAAGAAAGGACTCCTCACAATACACTACTGTGGCTTTCCCCGCTTTTCTTCATGCCTATTTTCGGATATATCCTTTATTTATACTCAGGATAGCTGTATTTGAAAGGATTGTTGTTCCGCAAACATCGGATAGAGCGTTAACTCAGTATGCCACTGCTTCCTATTTTATGGAACTGCTTCGTTCAGGTATTCAAGTCTACTTGTATCCTATGATATAGTTGAAAGGGTCTATTGTTCAGACAGTATTGAAAACGCGACAGTAGCCAATTACATAATAGCGAGGAGAGACACGTGTTCGATGTCGTCGGTTGACTTACATTCAAGCTTCTGGGTGATTGCCCTCATTCTGTTCTTCATTAGCTACATCCTACTGCGTCGGCGAAATATGCGCGGCCAATTGGTTACACACATGATATTACGTCTGGTCTACCTGTTCGTACTCTTTACGGGCATCAGGCTAGTGATGCAACTAAACGCAATGCCGATTACGCTCGTAAAAGGCTTCCTTGCGCTTATTCTCATCGCTCTAATGGAGTCCATTTTAGTGAGGGGAAAGAAAGGGATGCATATTCCCTTGCTCTGGATTTTATTCTTTATCGATATAGCCGCCGTATTTTACATAGGATACGCCGTCATCGGCTAATATAGTACAGATGGAAAGGATGCTGCTTCTCCGGCGGCATCCTTTCTCTTTCGTTGTATAGGACTGAACCTTGTTCTTTTTGCTTTTGAAGCGTGGAGCATCGTTTTGCTTTTTAAAGAATCGTGAGTATGCATCAGCGAGCTTCTTTACTGATGATTGAATCGCAATGCTATCTACTTCTTTGAGCCACACGAATGCTTTCTTGAGTTGTGGAAGTTGGGAAGAACAGGTGTTATAGGTTAATCCCTTTCCTGTCTCCTTATACGTCTCCTTCCACTTTGTCAGGAAGTGATTAAAAATGAATTGACTACAGCCAATCGTTTTATTGATGAGTACTGTTTGTTCCTTATTTGGGTAGATGCGAAACTTATAAGCTTTGTTTATTAACATTGATTTCACCTCCTTCTTTTGCTACCATCATAATATGGTAACAAGTTATACTCAACATTCTGGAGGGAAAATATGCCACAAATTCCTGTTGTCATCGTGAGCGGCTTTCTGGGCAGCGGCAAAACGACGTTACTGCTTCGCTTATTACAAGAAGCGACCCAGCGCAATCTTCAACCTGCGGTTCTAATGAACGAACTCGGCACGATTGACGTAGATGGCCGCCTGGTCAATGCGACTATGCAAGAAAGCCAAATTATGGAGAAACTGCTCGACGGCTGCATCTGCTGCAGCAAAAAAAGCGAAGTCGTCGGTAGCATGGAGAAACTGCTAACCCAGCAACCAGATGTTATTTTTGTAGAGCTAACCGGAGTGGCGAACCCTGAAGAAGTTATCGACATGCTGACAGAACCGCAATTAAAGGAAAAAGTTCGCTTCCATACGATCCTAACCACCCTGGACTCCTATTATTATCTCGAATATACAAGCATCTTCGAGGTAGACAGGCAACTGGTACGTACAGTAAAGCGTCAGGTAGAAGTTGCAGACATTATTATTGTTAACAAAACGGAGGATATGAAGGAAGCTCACAAATCGAAACTACTGAAAGCACTACGCAAACAGAACGAACGCTCACCGATTGTATTTACGACCTACAGCGAAATTAACCTAAACTCTGTATTCGAAACAATAACACATCTTCAAAAAACTGAAAGCTATAAAAAACCGCTATTCAACATTGTCTCCCCTGCACAGCCGCACAAACAAGAGCATCATCCTGTTCATACGGAAGCAAACGAAGGCTCATATTCCAGGGTGCAGACATCTACCTTGCCTATACATGGAGCCGTACAGGCCAAAAAATTAGAAAAGTTGCTAAAAACATATCATCCGTATTTGTTGCGTGCCAAAGGCTATCTTCCTGTTACAGGCAAAGATGGCATGTATCTAATGCAATACGCTGCTAAACGAACAGAATGGGAAAAAATCGAAGACATAACAGATTATTATCTAGTGCTCATCGGCATCGACTTACCGATAGAAGAAATCCATGAAAAATGGCAGGAAATGTTCCAGGAGACGGCGACACAACAGTAAGTAAAGGAGTTTCACAATGCAGTCAGTATTCATTTTCATCATCCGTTTCTATCAACGACTTATCTCGCCCCTACTCCCGCCGTCCTGCCGCTTCTATCCAAGCTGCTCGCATTATGGGCTGGAGGCGATTCGACGCTTCGGCGCACTTAAAGGCGGATGGTTAACCGTTAAACGCCTGCTGAAGTGCCATCCATTCCACCCAGGCGGTATAGATCCTGTACCAGAGAAAAAGGAGCATAAATAATGCGACAGCCAAAGTGATGATACTCTATTTGGAGATGAAAAAAGAGACACACCTACACGTGTCTCTTTTCTTCTTCTGTCGTGTTCTTTAATTCTCTCATTCTTGCTTTGCCCCATTCATACATCATCTGAATAATCGGCATCAGGCTCTCACCTAGCCCGGTTAACGAATACTCTACACGTGGCGGAACTTCCGGATATACATGGCGCTGTACTACCTCATCCTCTTCAAGCTCACGCAGCTGATTTGTTAGCATTTTATGCGTAATTTTAGGGAACAGGCGCTGAATCTCACTGAAACGCAACGCACCATCCACACCCAAATGATATAAAATTACGATTTTCCACTTTCCGCTTATAATAGATAGCGTTAATTCTTTCTCACAGTTAAAGTCTTTCTCCGCAATCCGTTTCTTGATATCTTTGCGTAAATCGCCTGCCATTTTGCAACGCTCCTATCCTTATCTTTCTTCTATAGTACCTTTTATGATACCTACGCACAAAAAAGTGCGTCCTTCACGCTTCACCCCTTATACGAGTACAATCAACTATGCACAAAACATTTTAACTAGAGAGGTGTTTTATTCATGGCAAAAAAAGTATTGATTGTTACCGGCGATGCCGTTGAAGCCTTAGAAGCCTATTATCCTTATTATCGTGCACTTGAGCAAGGGTATGAGGCCGATATTGCGGCTCCGAACAAGAAAACCCTGCATACCGTCGTACATGACTTTGAAGATTGGGAGACATTTACCGAGAAACGGGGCTATCAGCTAGAAGCAACCAAGGCATTTGCCGAGATTCGTCCGGAAGACTATGACGGATTGATTATCCCGGGTGGACGAGCACCAGAACATATCCGCATGCATGAAGATTTCTCCCGCATCGTGCGCCATTTCTTTGAAGCAGATAAACCGATTATGATACTTTGCCACGCTAGTGTATCGCTTACTGTACTGCGTGATGTATTAAAAAATCGCGAGCTTACCGCATACATTGCGTGCAAGCCGGAAGTCGAAGCATGCGGAGCTACCTATGTAGATGAACAATTCCACGTCGATCGGAATCTCATCTCCGGTCATGCTTGGAATAACCTTCCAGAATTAATGCGCGAATTCGTGCGGCAAATGGAAGCAAAATAAGAAAAAAACGGGGTGCTTCTGCCCCGTTTTTATTTATGTGCTTGATTTTTTTGCATATCCATGATTAATTTTATTGCAGGTATAAAACCAGCGATAAAACGGGGTGCAAAAAATGAACATATCAGAAAGAGAGAAATTGGAACGGAAGCTACGAATTTACGAATATATCCTCGACCAAATTAACGAAGGAATTCATGTTATCGATGAAGATGGCGTATCGATTATCTACAATGAAAAAATGTCTGAAATCGAAGCAATGAAAAAAGAAACCGTGCTTGGAAAAAGCTTGCTTGATGTCTTTACGTTTACTGAAGAACAAGAGAGTACCCTGTTGCGTGCACTGCATCAGGGCGAGACGACAAAAAATGTAAAGCAAACGTACTTCAACGCAAAAGGTAAGCAAATTACAACAATTAATAATACATTTCCGATTCAGGAACAAGAACAGACTGTGGCAGCGCTTGAACTCGCTAACGACATTACACGTATGGAACATATGCTGCGTGAAAACTTTCTAAAGGACAAAGACACGCGCTACGTATTCGAGAGCATTATCGGGGAGAGCGCAGCCATCCGCGAAGTTATCGACATGGGACGCCGCGCAGCCCGCACCTCCTCTTCCGTACTCATCGTCGGAGAAACTGGAACGGGCAAAGAATTGTTCGCCCAGAGCCTTCACAATGACAGCACTCGCTCATCCGGTCCGTTCATCTCGCAGAACTGTGCGGCATTACCAGAACACCTTATCGAAGGGCTTCTGTTCGGCACAAAGCGCGGCGCCTTTACAGGAGCGATCGAACGGCCGGGTCTATTCGAACAAGCCCGGGGCGGCACACTCCTGCTCGATGAGATTAACTCGATGAGTCCTCCTCTGCAGGCCAAACTGCTGCGAGCCTTGCAGGAGAAGAAGATTCGCCGTATCGGTGATACGAAAGACATGGAGATTGATGTACGTATCATCGCGACGATGAACGAAGATCCGATCGATGCGATCGCAGGTGAGCGTCTGCGCAAAGACTTGTATTATCGGCTTGGTGTCGTCACCTTGTTCATTCCACCCCTTCGGGAACGACAACCTGATATTGAACAATTAGCCTTTCACTTTATCCAGAAATACAATCGATTATTCCATATGAATGTAGAGAGCATCCACCCGGATGTACTGCATTCCTTCCATGAATATGGTTGGCCGGGCAATGTACGGGAACTTGAACATGCAATCGAAGGAACGATGAACTTCATTGCCGATGAAGTGGAGATCGGTATGCAGCACTTGCCTCATCACATTCGGCGGAAGCTGTTGCATCTATCAAGAGGCGAGGCCGAAGAAGTTCCAGTATACGATGTAAGTCCGCTACCCGTTGAAACAAAAGCGGAAGAGACAGATACCAGCTTTGCTCATGTCCCGCATGATTTGAAAAGCCGAATGGCGGCATTCGAAAAAAAATACATCCGCCATGTCATTGAAAAGAATGGAAACAACGTGTCACGAGCGGCCCGCGAACTCGGCATTAGTCGACAAAGCCTGCAGTACCGGCTGCGTAAATACGGTATGGGCTTCACACTCGATAATTAATCGGCTCTATGCGGACGTATCTGCATAGGCAAGCAGGGCCGCAGCTTCTTCATTACGCCTCTTTTTTGTCGGAGTTCCCATCACGACAACAATTAATCGGCCAAGTTTCGGATGCGGCGCAGTGGCGCACAGACAATATTTCGCACGAGGTGTGTATCCCGTTTTTAATCCATCGACGCCAGGGTACATCCCTAGCAGCGTGTTCGTGTTGCGAAGCCGGTGATTTGACCGTCCGCTTCGTTGTATGATTGCTTGTTTGCGTGAGGTGATACGCAGTACTTCTGTATGCCGTGTAAGCTCACGTGCAATGATACACATGTCGAAAGCAGTAGCATGATGCCCCTGAACAGATAGACCGTGCGGGTTGCGGAATTGTGTATTCACAAGTCCAAGACGTACAGCCTTTACATTCATTCGTTTTACAAATGACAGAACGCTTCCGGCTATATGTTCAGCCAACGCGATGGCGGCGTCATTTCCAGACGCGATTAGAAGCCCTGTCAAAAGTGCACGAACGGTAATCCGTTCCCCGGTCCGAAGCCTCATGCTAGATCCACGGACAGCGGAGGCTCGGTGGCTTACCCGGACTTGTTCTCTAAGCGATAATTTTTTGCTGGCTACCTGTTCCATCACAAGCAGTGCAGTCATCATTTTGGTCATACTAGCAGGAGACAATGGACTGTGGGCGTTCTTCTCCCACAGTATCCGTCCGCTCTCCGCATTCATAAGGCAAGCAGCCCTGGCAGTTAGTAGCGGAGACGAACTAGCTTCTCCTTGGCTCATATCAACTGCTTCCATCCTTTGCTTATTGCCCGCTCTTTTACATAATGTACTGTTTTCTCCAATCCGATTTTGTGAGATGCTTTGAGCAGAATGACAGTGTTTGGTTTTAAACAGGCAAGAACCGCCCGACGAAGCTCCTCCTCCGTCTCGAACATCCTAATCCTCTTGGCCGGAAAACCGCAGCGGATCGCACTTAATGCAATAAGCTGAGCCTTTTTACCATACGTATACAAATAATCAATGCCGGTATCTGCTACGCATTTCCCGACTTCCCCATGGGCTTCGGACGAATACTTGCCCATCGCAAGCATCGTACCCAGCACAGCAACTTTCGTTTTCCCGTCTATTTTGTTCAATACCTCAAGCGCAGCCCGTACGGCGTTCGGGTTGGCACTGCATGAATCATCAATCAACGTCAGCCCTCTTCCATAACGGAAGACATTTAGACGGTGCGGTGTCCGCTTGTACGAGGCAAGCCCAGAGCGTATTTCTTCCGGCGTAAATCCAAGCTTATGGGCGATAGCAATAGCATTCAGCGCATTATACACATTGTGCTCTCCGTAAATCGGAATATAAAACGATTGCAGCTTCTTGTCGAGCTGTATATCAAATCTCATTCCGCTCTTCTCATAGCGAATATTGCCCGCCTGGAAATTGGCTTTCTTTTTAATACCGACCGTGACAATCGTACCCTGGAACTTTTTTGTCTCCAACAGTTCGGAATTTAAATCGTCCGCATTTGTCACCAAATAGCCCGTTTGCTTCATATACTTTATCAATTCGGATTTCGCCTGGGCGATGCCTCGCACACTTCCACCTACGTTTCCAATATGCGCTGTGCCGACATTTGTAACAACCCCCATATTCGGACGGATGAACTGACAATGCTTTCGAATTTGTCCGCGTGCACCCATACCGAACTCAAGTACTGCAGCACGATGAAACGGGCGGATCCGCTTCGCGTTGCGCGCAGAACACGTATGCTGGTTAAAGCTGCGGTATGATGCAAAAATACGCCATCGGGTTCTCAGGATAGAGGCAATCATTTCTTTCGTCGTTGTTTTTCCGGCGCTGCCAGTAATGGCAATGACAGGCTTACTCAAAATGAGCGTTTTAGGCACGGCAATCCTCTCCTCTGTATGCGCTACAAAAATTGTTTACCACAATGTATGCAGCGGACGAAAAAAAAGCGTATATTCCACATCGCCTTTTCATCTTTTGCAAAAATACGTACATACAATAGGTTAGTTTTTTATGAAATCGGAAAAATTATGGTAGGATAAGAGTTGAATTACATAAAGGAGGAGAAAAACATGGCAAATCATCTCGCGGAAGGTACAACACTCAGCAACGGTGTCAAAATGCCCCGGGTTGGCCTTGGAGTATGGAAATCGAAGGAAGGTAGCGAAGTAGAAAATGCGGTTAAAGCAGCCATAAAAGCAGGCTATCGTAGCATTGATACCGCGGCAGTCTATGGCAATGAGACAGGGGTCGGCAAGGCGCTTCAAGAGTGTGGTGTGCCGCGCGAAGAACTATTTATCACCACGAAAGTCTGGAATGCGGACCAGGGTTACGATTCCACGCTGCAAGCGTTCGAGACAAGCCTGAACAAGCTGGGCCTCGAATATATCGACCTGTACCTCATTCATTGGCCAGTTAAAGGAAAATACAAAGATACATGGCGTGCTCTCGAGAAATTGTATAAAGAAGAACGTGTACGCGCCATCGGTGTCAGCAATTTCCAGCCGCATCATCTTGACGATTTGATGGCAGACAGCGAGATTAAGCCAATGGTGAACCAGGTGGAATTTCATCCTCTCCTCAACCAAAAAGAACTGCGCGCTTACTGCAAAAAACACGGAATCCAGATGGAAGCATGGAGCCCACTGGGACAGGGTGGCGAGTTGCTGAAACATCCCGTACTAATAGAAATCGGGGACAAATACGGAAAAACGGCGGCCCAGGTCATTCTGCGCTGGGATTTGCAGCATGAAATCGTTACAATTCCTAAATCCGTGCATGAAGAACGAATTATCCAAAATGCGGATGTATTCGACTTCACATTATCAGCAGAAGATATGGAACGAATCGATGCACTAAACGAAGACAAGCGCATCGGTCCCGATCCGGATAATTTTGATTTTTAAGCGGAGGAAAGGGACATTCGTATGAGCAGGAAGCAGAATTTGCTGATTCGTCATGCGATTGGGAGTCGATTATTCTTCGACGCCATGCGGGACCATGCATCATTTGAAGTGCGCTCTCTGGATACCGACCACTGGACATTTGTTGTTCATATCAAAGATGAGGAAGCCATACGCAATATTATGCAACACCGGGAGGAGCTTAACTTGTTTGTTAATGAACTATCCGGGGATATACCCATTTATAAGTGGTGGTATTATGCAAAAGATACGCCGAAGATTGAGTATGATGCATCTTCGGGAATTCTTTTTATTACCGTCGATGCAAGAATGGGGTATAAAGTGTAAATTACATTGCAAGTAAGAAAAACGCGTGGGCGTCGCCGCTCGTCCTTTTTCCACAAAGAAGCCAAACGGCCGCTGTGTGGCACTTCGGGCGAACCAACAAAACTTTACAGCGACATATACTTTCTTATCCTTTAACATAACAGGGGCCCGGCAATGAAACATGCCGAGCCCTTCGCTTTTATTCCGGTTTGCATTTATCAAGTAATTTGTTCTTCAACAGCACTTCAAAATTCAGTTGTTTACTCTCTCCGTCAAATTCAATATTGACCAGCTCATTATCAATCGCACGGATAATGCCACGTCCCAGTTCCTTGTGCATAACCATGTCACCGACACTGAACTCCGCCATCTTCTTTCGTGCATCCATTCTATGCAGCAATAGTATATCCTCCCGTTTTTATTGAAATAAAGTTACTACATAATACCCGTTTCCTTTTTCAATTAAACGAAAAAAAAGCGGAAGTTTAATGGCAAACAAGGCTCGGGAAAGATATGATGAATAATATAAACACAGAGATAGAGGAGCCATGCACATGATTATTCTGAAAACCGCAAGAGAAATCTCACTAATGAAAGAAGCGGGGGAAATTCTCGCGGCTTGCCACAGAGAAATCGCCTCCCTAATAGAGCCAGGCATCACAACGAGGGAAATCGACAGCTTCACGGAAAAATTTCTGAAAAAGCATAAAGCGACTCCCGAACAAAAAGGGTACCGTGGCTTCCCCTTTGCCACCTGTGCCTCTGTTAACGATGTAATCGCCCATGGATTTCCGAACAAAAAACCGCTCAAGAACGGCGATATTGTGACTATTGATATGGTAGTCAACCTGAACGGCTGGCTGGCAGATTCAGCCTGGACATATGCGGTTGGCACCATTTCCACGGAAGCACAGCGACTATTAACAGTAACCCGTGAATGTCTGGATCTGGGCATAGAAAAAGCGCTAGCAGGTAACCGAATCGGTGATGTAGCACATGCCATTCAAGCTCATGCTGAAGGAGCAGGGTTTTCAGTCGTACGCGATCTGCTCGGACATGGCATTGGACAGTCGATACATGAAGATCCTACATACATGCATGTAGGCAAACCGGGCAAAGGCGTCCGTCTGAAGGAAGGCATGGTCTTTACCATCGAACCGATGATAAATGTCGGCACATATAAAATGTATGTCGAAGACGATGAATGGACGGCACGGACCCTCGATGGAAGCCTATCGGCGCAGTATGAACACACCGTTGCCATTACGAAAGATGGCCCGCTCGTCCTGACGCAGCAATAATCAGAAAAGCTCGCAGGCGCCTTCGCTCGTCCTTTTTCGGCAAAGAAGCTAATGGGCCGCTGTGTGGCACGAGGGTCGGAGTGCCACACAGTTCCACACCAATAAAGAAAACTTGGCTGGTATCAAGTATTATAATTTCGAATCATAAAAATAATGTTCAGCCTTTATCTCCGTCCCCAATTCCAGAATCCCATAGGAAAACTGAGGTTGTCGGCGTTTATCGGTCGGAGAACCTGGATTGAACAACAGCACGCCTTCGACTTCTCGCATTAACGGAGTATGGGAATGTCCGAAAACGATGATATCAACCTCGTCTTCCGCAAATGCATCTTGCGCCCTGCGCTCCGTTGTTTTGCTCTTCCCGTCCCCATGCACCAATCCAATACGGAAGCCTTTATATGTCAACACCTTTCTGCGTCCGAATCGGGAAACAATCTCTTCTCCATCATTATTTCCAGCCACGCCTTCTATCGGCGCAATTGTTTCGAGCTCAACAATTACTTCAGGTGACGTAAAGTCTCCGGCATGCAGAATAAGCTCCACGCCCTGCAACCCCCGTACCAGAGCTTCAGGTAACCGTTTGGCGCGTGATGGCATGTGCGTATCTGAAACCACTCCGATTCGCATTCATCTTTCCTCCTTATAACCTTTTGAATACATGCAAAAAGCCGCCCTAAAAGGCGGCCTCAGCCATTATATTATAATATTCCTTTAGCAAAAACCACGTACAATGTGCCAACAACCAACACAATGTCAGCGAGCAGAAAAGCGCCGATAACTACTTTTTTTACGGTGCTAGCTTCGTTCATATCATGTACCCCCTTACGAACAATCACAAAACAATAGAACCATTATCTATATTTATAACATAATTCACATACTAAACTAAGTAATTTCTGTTACAAATTTTCTAATTCATATACACGCAAAGAAGCCGGGATTTTCACCGGCTTATATTACTCTGCAATTATCCATTCGGTTTTTTCTACGCCATGTATATTCTTCCACTCGTCAGGCGGCGTAGCTTCACTAATAATCATATCAACATCCTGAAGCTCCGCTAACTTATAAAAGTTACTAACGCCGAATTTAGAACTATCTGCCAGTACGATACTTCGAGTCGCATGCTCCATAAATTTGCGGGCCAGAACAGCCCGCTCGGCATCATAGCTTGTCACTCCACGATGCGGAGAAATTCCATCGATAGCAATAAACGCTTTATCAACATAGAAGTTCTCCAGCATCTGTTCCGCCAGGGAGCCGGATGTTCGAAAATGCTTCGTATTTACTTTACCACCAATGAAGTAAATATCACCTGAAAACATGCCTTGATTCTCATATTGCAAAAGAAGAGAGAGCGTCGGCACAGAAGCTGTAAGGACTGTAATGCCCTGCTTGCCAGTAAGATAATGCACCATCTGCAAGGTGGTCGTACCGTCATCAATGATAATGCTATCGTTGTCCTCGACAAGCCGGGCTGCCACCCGGCCAATTCTCTTCTTTTCTTCCGCATTCAGAATCTCCCTGGCGTACGGAGACGGTTCTTCTTTACCATAGTTTACTTTTACGGCTCCCCCGTACACCCGCTTCAGCTTTTGTTCTCCTTCCAGCTCTTCTAAATAGCGGCGAATCGTCTCGGAAGACACTTCAAGCTGTTCAACCAGTTCATTTGTTCTCACTTTACCCGTTTCATGCAACAGATGTAGGATGTACTGCTTTCTTTCTTCTCCAACAAGCGACACGTGTATAAAGCCTCCTATTTTACGGCGGAAAACCTGACGTCAGGCGCGAACTGTGCTTTCTGTCATCGTCGGTTCCCCGGCCAACTCTTTGATTTGTTCATGAATGAAAATCTGCCGTTTCTCAAGCTCCGCAAATATCACAGCCGGGCTAAACGCCTCTTCCGGCGTAATAACACCGATATGCTTCACCTCACCGCGCGCGATTATTTCGGTGGCAACAGCCATCGGAATTCCTACATTACGCGTATAGGCACGCAAGCCTTCCCATCCGGGCACTGAACCATCGGAATCCGGATGCGTATGTGTCAGTGTATGCTGTAGCCGCTTTCCCTCTTTCATTCCGATGACTTCAACATGAAGCGCGTAACCGTACAACTCCGTCTCTGTTCCTTCTTTGGAATGGAACAAATATTCGCTTACGCAATCCATGATACCAATTTCCGTTCCGCCCACTTGAATGCTTTCGTTACGTAAAATACCCCAATCATACAGTGCACGCACAAGCTGCATATTTTTCTTGGGCCACGTACCACGCACTTCAATCAATTGTACCCCTTTATGCGCCAGTGCTTTAGAAAGCGTCCGCGTCTCTGCATGAGGAATAATATATTGCACAGTCGTTCCGTACGGCTCCGGCAATTGAATCTCTCGCGGCCTCGCAAACGGTGGTACCTGAACAAATTCCCCGTCCTCATAGACGACACGGCCTGGCAGATCGGGATCATACTCATAGCTGGTCGTCTCGGCAATCGATTTCGAGAAAGCTATCGGTCGAAACGCCCCATGGCTGACACGTATGCTTTCAATACTATCAAGCTGACTTGCCGCGTGCATCGCCATCATTTGCGTAACGCCCGGAGTCATACCAAAGCCTGGGACACATGTTTTTCCGTTTTCTCTAAACGTCTGATCCGTCGCTTCTTCTTCACCGAATCCATTTAAGTTAATGCCATGGCAGCCCGCTTCTGCAATGCAAGCGGTAGATAGGCCGTTTAATTTAATCGTCGTACCGTCCATGACGATATCATAACCCTTCATCTGTGCAACCGTTGCTTCCCGGTCACGTACATCGACTTTTTGGAAATCAACGCGCGGATCGTTTAGCCATTCCACTATCTTGCGTCCTTCTTCCTCATTGAAATCCGCTACAGTAATTTTCTCAAACGAAGAATACTGCACCAAATCGAGTACTGCTTCACGACAAATTCTTCCGGCTCCACCAAGGCATAGTACTTTCATCGTATGTCATCCTCTCCATCATATCGTATTTTTTCCCTTTTACCAGAAGCGATTCTGTTTTACAGCTTCCACCAAACGCTCCATATCTTCTGGATATACATCCCCGATGCTACCAATCCGGAACGTATCAGCAACTGTAATCTTGCCCGGATAAATAACAAATCCTTTCGCTTTCAGTCGATCATAGAATTCTTCAAACGTAAACAGCGGGCTGTCTGGATAATAAAATGATGTAATAATCGGCGACTGAGACTGTTTTTCGAGAAGAGTACAAAATCCAATCTGCTCCATGCCTTCCACAAGCGTTCTCTGGTTGCTGCGATAGCGAGCTTCGCGTCGCTCTATTCCACCCTCTTCTTCGAGCTCCCGTAAAGCTTGGTCAAACGCCCGCACCACATGTGTCGGCGATGTGAAGCGCCATTTTCCATTTTGTTCCTCCATTGTTTTCCATTGATCGTACAAATCAAGCGAAAGCGAACGTGCGCGTCCCTGGCATTCTGCAAGTGCGTCCCGGTGAGCAATAATAAATCCAAAGCCCGGCACGCCCTGTATGCATTTATTAGCGCTGCTAATCAAGAAATCGGCCCCCAACTTCAGCACATCTATCGCTATGCCTCCGAAACTGCTCATCGCATCAACGATAAATCGTTTGCCGTAAGCCTTGGCAACGCGGCCCACTTCTGCAATCGGATTCAGCATCCCGGTTGTTGTCTCTGTATGTACGACCGCCACGTGGGTAATGGAAGCGTCCTGACGAAGATATTCCTCCATACGCTCTATGTCCACAGGCGTTATCTCCCCTGAATCTACCGCTATCGTTTCGATACCTAACATGCAAGCCATTTGTACGATCCGTTGTCCATATGCTCCATTAGTAAGCACCAAAAGCTTCCCGTCCTGTGGAAGAGCAGAGCCGATGACCGATTCTACGCAGAACGTGCCGCTTCCCTGCATCAGCACCGCTGTATACGCATCCGTATTCTCGCCTGCAAGCTGTACTAGGCGACTCCGGATCCCCTGCACGATTTCATTGTATTCGTTATCCCACGTACACCAGTCACGCAGCATAGCCGCTTTGACTGTTTTTGTCGTAGATAAGGGACCCGGTGTTAGCAATACGTACGGGTTATCCGGTAATACATCCGTCTTCATCTTGCAATTCCCTCCTGTGTACCAAATATCGGATACTCTTTCCGTTTTAACCGCTCACTGATTACATCAACAGCATCAGGAAGCTGGTGAATGGATTCAATGACATAGTGGGCTCCAGCCGCCTCAAAGCGTTTTCTGACTATCTGCATTTTTTCCGCTAACTCATCCGATGGACACGCTTCTATCTCGGCTTCGTTCATACCAAGTTCGTTGCTTCCTTTGATCACGCCGACCGCCCATACGCCGGCATTGACGGCTTCTCTCATATCGCTTACCGTATCACCGACTTTCACAATATCGTGCATCGGATAAACACCTAATCTCATCGCATTCACATAACACATCCACGGATACGGTCGTCCTGCCGCTACCATATCTGGCGTCACCAGTACGTCCGGTACGTAGCCTTGTTTTTCGGCCTCCGGTGCGATAATATCCATCATCTCGGATGTATATCCTGTTGTAGAGCCGATTTTAATTTCTTGCGCACGTAGTTGTTCCACGGCTTCAATCGCTCCCGGTATCGGTGTTGCATATTCTTTTAGGGTAGACAGCAGCATCGTTTCGAAATCGGCATACATACTGTCTATATCTGCTTCATCCGGCGATCTTCCGTATTTTTCTTGCCAGATACCAGCTACTCTCTCCATCCGGCAAATCTCGGCGATATGATCTCGCTTCGGCAGCCCCATGGGAATGCGTGCCTCTTCCACTGTGATTGTAATACCTTTGTTTTTAAATGCAGCAACAAATGCAGCTACCGGAGCAAAACACCCGTAATCCACCGTCGTACCAGCCCAATCAAAAATAACCGCCTGTACCATGTTCTTCATCCTTTCATTACCGCTTCTGCCAGGCATCCGTCCGTCTCCGGATACCGCGCGTAATCAGTTCATATGCAAGACGAACCAAGATATTCGTTACTAGAATCAACACGGACATTGCCGCTGCAGGCGCTATATCTCCCGCATCATCCATATTGACGATTGCTACCGCAGCCAGCTTTAGATCTGCAGCATACAAAAAGATGACCGCCGAAATCGTAACCATCGAATTCACAAAATAGTACACTGTAATTTCAAGAATGGCGGGGAGCGTCATCGGTACCGTCACCCGGAAAAAAGTTTTATAGAACGGCACTCTCATTGACTCAGAAACAAGCTCGAACTCTTTATCCAATTTTTTAAGAGCGCTGGTTGCTGTAATAAACGCCACGGAATAGAAATGTACGATGTTAGCTAGCACCAGAATGGATACAGTTCCATACATCCAGTTCAATGGGTTGCCAGGACTATTAAAGAAGAAAATATAAGCCAGCCCGATGACCAATCCCGGTAGAGCCATTGGCATGATGGACAGAAAATAACCCGTTTGCCGCACAGCCGGGAACACCCTCGTTTTCTCGATTAAATATGCATTGATAAACGTCACGACTGTTCCGATTACTGCACTAATACCTGCAACAAGCAAACTGTTCCAATATGGTGTAAAGCCTTCGCCTGCCACATTAGTAAAATCGAAATGGGCAAGCGTAATCGTCAAATCATATGGCCATACTTTCACCAATGCCGCCAACACTACAGCACCGAGCATGACTAGAATTCCTGCCGCTATCAAAAGGCAGTAGACAGAGTAGATAGTGTCGCGTATAGGCTTCTTATCCAGGCGGTACGGCTTCGACTTCGCTGTAATAAACGCCCCTTGTTTCCGTTCTGCCAGACGATCTACTATGAAGGCAAGCAATGCAGGCACCAATAGAATCATACCTACAGTCGCTCCCATCGTCATATTCTGCTGTCCGATCACTTGCTTATAAATGTCGGTCGCCAGTACGTTGTACTGCCCGCCCACGATTTTCGGAGCGCCGAAATCGGTGAAACTTAGCGTGAATACTACAAACAGGGCACTAATGAGACCATATTTTATGCCAGGTAGTGTTACGGTAAAAAATGTGCGCATACGTCCCGCCCTAAGCGTGTCGGCTGCTTCATACAGCGTATAGTCCGCTACGGCCAACGATACGCTCAGGATAAGAAAAGCCTGTGGGAATGTATAAATAATCTCGGCTAGAATAATCCCTACCGGCCCATAGAGATGAATGTCAATACCGGCTGGAAATAGACCGAAAAAGCCATTCGTCACCACGCCTTGATTACCGAACAAATACGTCAGCGCAATACCGTGCATCATCGTAGGAGCGAACAGCGGCAATAGGGCGATGTATTTGAAGAAGGCTTTTCCCTTTATCGCGGTTCGATGCAGTGCATATGCGTACAGGAATGCGAGCGTAACAGATACCACCGTCGTCACCGATGATATGTACAATGTATTCCCTAGCGATTGGACAAGGGCCGGCGTAGAAAAATACTTTACGAAATTTGCAAAACCTATGAATGTACCAGCCTCATCGACAAGCGCTTTGCCAAACAAATCGATAAGCGGGAGAAGCACTCCTATCGCAAGCGCTGCTAGCATTACGATAAGAAGTACGCGCTGTATCCATTCGTCGCGGCTTACTTTTCTTCGCACCGGTGATGCAGGTAAAAAGCTCACCTTACCCTGCTCATTTTGCAACCATGCTTTCTTCAAACGAAATCAGCCTTTCTATCGGTAGTTCCAGCGACAGCCGCTTATTCTTCTCTAACCGGATCGTTTTTGATGCGTGTGCCGATACATCCAGTGTCATATACTGGCTTAATGTTTTATTCTGCTCGTCCATCATCTCCAGCATGACCCTGTAGAATGGACCACGGAATTCAATGTCCCGTACGATCGCCTGCATGCCTGTCTCGCTCTTCTGTTCCGTCACTCGGATGTGCTCCGGGCGCACGGCAAACAGCGCCTCCTGATCTGTCGTATAATGGGCCAGACGAGAAGAAGGAAGGAAATTAATCGCGCCAATAAAATCAGCTACAAAGGGGCTATTGGGCCGCTCGTACACGTCATACGGGGTACCGATTTGTACAACTTCCGCATTGTTCATTACGACAATTTTGTCCGCCATTGTTAATGCTTCTTCTTGATCATGCGTCACCATAATGGTGGTAATTCCGAGTTTCTCCTGTAGTGTACGGATCTCACGGCGCAGCTTAAGCCGAACCTTAGCATCGAGCGCTGACAGCGGCTCGTCAAGCAGCAGGAAATCAGGGGACAGCGCAAGCGCACGAGCAAGTGCAATACGTTGCTGTTGCCCACCAGACAGTTGGGCTGGATACTTGTTCGCCGCATGCTCAAGGTCTACCATCGCGAGGACCTCGCGTACCTTCTCATCAATGTTTTGTTTTGACAGCCTGCGGCTTTTCAATCCGTACGCTACATTCTGATATGCGGTCAGATTTGGAAACAACGCATATGATTGGAACACCATGCCGAAATTGCGTTGTGCCGGGGGAAGAGACGTAATGTCCCTGCCATCTATCATAATGCGCCCCTGATTCGGCTGCTCCAATCCGGCCAGAATACGCAGGAGCGTTGTTTTCCCGCATCCGCTTGGGCCAAGCAAGCATACGAATTCCTGTTTTTTAATATCGAAACTAATATCGTTCAATACAGTGCATTCGCCGAACTGTTTTGATACACTGCGTACGGAGAGATAAGCTTCGCTCACCGTTCAACACTCCCTTTCCTACAAAATTATTGCTTCGGTTCGCTCTTGGCGTTATATCGTTTATCCCATTCTTGTAAAATGTCGTCACGTTTTTCCGCTGCCTTGTTTAAATCGTTCTTAATAAGTTGTTGAAGCGGATCTTTCGTATAGCCTTCTGGAATGCTCTGACCTTCCTGTTTTACGCTCACAATCGCGAAGTTTTCGTTGTACTTCTTCATCGCTTCATCGCCGATGGCCCAATCGAGGAACTGCTTCGCCTCCGGTTTGATATCCTTTTTCTTAATTAGCGCATTTGCCTCCACATCCCATCCGGAGCCTTCCTTCGGAAACACGACTTCGACCGGTGCTCCCTTCTTCTGTTCTTTAATGCCGCGATAGCCAAACGAGATTCCGATCGGATATTCGCCCTGAGCTGCCATTTTAGCCGGCTTGGAACCGGAATGTGTATATACGCCTATATTCTGGTGTAGCTTGTCTAGATTCTCCCACGCTTTTTGTTCACCGAACAATTGATGGAACGCAGAGACTGTCAGATAGCCTGTACCAGATGAAGACGGGTTGGGCATCACGATCATGCCTTTGTATTCCGGTTTCATCAAATCTTCATAAGACTGTGGAATTGGTAAATTATGCTTTTCTAGCTCTTTTTTATTTACGATGAATGCCGTTTCCCAGGCGTCGATACCGACCCAGTTCGGAGGATTTTTCGTATCCTTAAACTCCGGTAGTACTCGTTCCACATTCTTTGGTGCATAGCTTTCCAGCATTCCTTTCTGTTCAAGCACCAGTAGACTTGTTGCGGCTACGCCCCAGACTACATCTGCTTTCGGATTGTCCTTCTCCGCCAGCAGCTTCGCCGTAATGACACCTGTAGAATCACGTACAATATTCAGCTTGACACTCGGATACTGCTTTTCAAACGATTCGAGATATGTAGGAATCTGGTCATCTTCTAACGCCGTATATACCGTTAGCTCCGACGGTTTGCTACTGTCGCCTGTCGCTTTTCCGCTGCTGGCCGCTTTGTCCTGGCCGCATGCCGTTAAAAACAGCGTCATTAGCATGCATATTGCGATAACAATACTGCTCCCTCTTTTCATTTACTTCTCCCTCGCTTTTTCATCAAAATATGAAACGTATCTGACGTCTTTAACTATAAACACAGAATATTAATCTTATATTAATCACACATTAATTTTTGTTTTTAAATTGTTTTTTGTTGTTTTTAGTTTGTTTTATAGCGATTCAACATATGGATTATTCCTACATTTATTTCCATACAAGATAAATACATAATCGAACTGAAGATTTCCGGAACATCTATGGGCAAAAATAAAGCCCTTCCACCGGTTTTGGTAGAAGGGCAGACTGTACTCTATAAAGCTGCTATACTCGCGCTTTGTAACATGTACAAACACATCAAATTTTAGAATAATTTCTCCTATAGTTATTCAAAATACAAGTTCAGATTACATATCTCTTCTCGTATAGTATCTGAATGCGCAATGTAAAAAATTTAATCCTACGCTTTGACAACATCTGAACCAGTTTCCCTCCTGCCTGAAGAGAAGTCAAGATATTATCATTACGGATTCAGTTTTCTACAATTAAATTACATATATGGTAAAATATTATAAGTAAAATCAGGGAGGGAATGGAAATTAAAAAGGCTATAGCCGTTTTATTCCTCTTCACTTCGTTAACTCATTTGCCATTGAATTATCAATTATATGATTTACTTCTTTAAAAACTGCCTTTAGCCCTGTTACTTCTTCTATACTGAGTGAAATGGCAAAAAGCCACCTTCTAAACTAAATGGCTGTTGTAAAGGTGGCTGATTTTTTCACATATATGTAATGATTTATTTATTGAGAATCCTGATTCTAGCTCCTGGCTGCAGCATTTCTGTTCTGCCGCCGCGAAGAAGATCGCCGTATATATGAATACCGCTTATCCAATCTTCCCCGTTACTTACCCTAATTTCCTTCCCGTCGGCGAGCGGCATTGTCCCGTTTTCTAATCGAATCGCGGGAAAACCGTTGGCGTCCCAGGAAAACGTCCCTTCAACATGATAGTTCATATCTTATCCCTCGCTTTGTATGTCCTTGTAATAAGTGTACTTCGATTGAGCAAAAGAAAACATAGCGAGGAGATGATTTTTCCATGATAAGTGTTTGAATATTCGGAAAACAAAGAAGGAAAAGCAAGGTGCTACCATTGAACGAATGTTCTTTTCCCTGCTTTTCGTTATGATGTTTTGTTATCCTACTCCAAATCCAGCATATAGCCGTAACGGGGCACGGTTATGATGCGCTCTCCATGCCTGCCTAGCTTTTTACGCAAGCGATAAATCAGGGCGTTAATCTCATCTTTTCCGACATCGGGAGCTTCCTGGCTATCATCCGTTATTCTCTCGGGCCATATCTTTACCTTAATCTCATCATAGCTGACCGCCTGGTTCCGCTTCAGATACAGCATAATAAGCAATTCCGTATGCTTGCCTGATAGAAGCAGCGGGCACCCGTCAATCAGGATTTCCCGTCTTTCCGGATAAACAACCAGCCCTTGCGGCTCTGCTTGCATCTTCAATAAGGGATTTGTAAATTCCAGAGTTGGCTCCAGTTCAATTTCGTTATTGTTAACGAAAGTAAGGAGAACGACACCTTTAGCCAGATTAACTTTATCACTGTTTTTCAGTATGTACGGTCGGTTTTGTTCAATTTCGTAGCCATTTACCTGCACTCCATGTTTGCTTGCCAGGTCCGTAATGGTAAACTGACCGTTCTCAAAGCGAATCGCGGCATGCCTGCGGGAAATATACGGGCTTGTGAATGTAACATCCGGTGCATTTTCTCTGCCGATACGCCCTAACAGTAACTCCCCTTCCTGTAGCGGAACAAGTTCTTTCTCCCTATGGGGCTCGCCTTTGTCAATTCGCAAAAAAACCCCTTCCGTCACTCTCTTCACCTCTGCCATATAGTAAGGCTTCTTTTGCAGCCGACAATACTGTTTTACGCGATAACTGGCTTTGTGTCAACTTTCCATCTGCTGATTCAGCTTTAGCATAGAGCCGATAAGAAAGGCAACACGGAGACGTAGTGTGTCATTCGGGCTTTTTACACTGTATCCAAGAACCTCTTCACACTTGTTCAGACGGTATGCCACCGTATTCCGGTGTAGAAAGAGTTGCTTAGCCGTCTCACCAACCTGACAATGGTTATCTAAATATATCGCCAGCGTACGGGCCAACTCTACCTTCTCTGTTTCATCCGGGTCCGCCAGCTCTTTCAATGTGCCACGATAAAAATTCTCTAGCGCCTCATCAGGAATCAATCGAAGAACATCTACTAGCTCTTTCATCCGGTACGACTCGATAAAGCGGATTTTACGGGAGGCATAGCCCATTTGCAATGCTTCTAGTGCCTTTTGAAAGCTATATGCGATATCTAACAATCGATCCGCCTCGTTACCAATACCGAATGAAAGATTAATATGAAAATCTCTTTCCGTTTCCTCTTGAATGGTCATCAGAATATGTATCAGTTCACGCTTATCCTTCTTGTTCCGCTCCATCAGAGGAAATAAGATAACGAAGTATTCGCTTTTTGTAAACAAAACAGCTCCTTCTTCTCGGTGTGCTAGCACTTCTTCTATCTTTTCATATAACCGGTCTTTAAATCCACGTATTTGCTCCTCTTTATGGATGAATGTTTTGCTGTATAGCTTTGAACTATCATCCACTTTAGCCACAACGCACTGATAGGCCTGATCCTTATGAAGCCCGTAGCGCTTGCCACGGCTGGCGATTTCTTCTTCCGAACGAGTTACCGCATCCAGTACATCGCTTAAAAATTCATTTTTTGCACGGCGCATATGCTCCTCTAATGCATATTGCTTCATAAAGTCGAAGCCGAATACGTTCGCCGCCTGTTTGATGGCCTGCAAGGAAAGTATCTCGTCTGCCCCTACCGCCCCTGGAACAGCGATAAATGCACGGCGCTGCTGACCTGCATCAAATGAAAATAAGGCTATCTCTTCCCCTGCTTTCTCAGGGGACACACACAAGGAGAACCAGGTGGGAAAGTCTGTGCGTTTCGCTTTCTTTTCTATAACGACCTGTAGCCGTTCCTTAAGATCTGCCGAGAAGCGGCTATGACCTCCATCCGGATATGCCTCAGCCAGCAGACGGGCCCGATGATCATATAGGAGTACCGGTTTGCATATAACAGAAGACAGCGCAGCCGTGACATCAGAAATGCCGTGTCCACCCATGACAAGACGACTGAATCGTTTATTCATATCTAACGCATAACTCAACTCTTCTGTCTGGGCATTCAAGATACGACTAATAATCTGCGCCGAGACATCTCCAAGTTCTACATCAAGTGGAATTTCGATAATAGGAAAAGTCAGACGCTCACCCGCCTCGAGTGCCGACGTTGGGATTTCATCGAGAAACCGTTTTGTCTTGATACCCAGACCAGCGCATCCTTTTTCGGCCATGTGAGTAACAAGTTTGCTGATTTCATGCGGTGCCTCCTTCATAGCGTACGCAGTCGTCAATAACAACGTATTTGGTTTTAAAAAACCAATAATATCAGGTGCATCCATCATATTTACATTTTCCACTGCCCGTGTCAGACCCACACGTCCTGCAACTACAGATGCATTCGCAAGAAGCGGAAGTCTCAACACATCCGCCATATCCATTTGCCTCACCATCCTACGTTCTACCTTTTTCCCTGGCAAAAGCCAAAGCGAAAACACTAATCACAAGCAACCCTGCAGAGAAGTAGAATCCGATTTCCATGCTGCCTATGCGATCAGCTAAATAACCTGTAAGATATGGAGCAAAAATCGTTGAACTCATCGCAACAAAATTATAAACGCCAAATGCAGTTCCGTACAATTCTTTTGGTGCATTATCCGCGACAAATGCGATAAGAACGGGATCAAGCGCTAGTTTCCCTGTGAGCCCGTAGCAAATAAGTGCACTGATAATGAAGACGGAATCGTGGGAATAAGCAAGGACCAAGGTAGAAAGTGCTGCACACGGAATAAGTATGGCCATCAACAACTTACGCTTCCCTAAACGATCACAAAGCCAGCTGAAAGCCAGAGCACCCGGCAATGAGGCCCAGGCAAGCAAAGAAGATACCACCCCGGCTTCGCTGCCGCCAAACCCTCGTTCTGTCTGCAAGTAATACGGTAACCACGTAACCATGACAGAAAACCCGTACAAGGAACAAAATGATATAGCATAGCTAACAAGAAGATTGCGGTTCGTAAACAATACTTTCATCGAGAGAATAGTAAACGATGGGGCTTTTTGCATGTTCTTTTCTTTTTCTCTACGTATGTTTGGCTCTTCCTTTATGATCATCCACATGATAAGACTTACCATAATAGTTAGAGCGGCGAAAAGATAGAAGGAAATTCGCCAGCTGTATCCTTGTGAAAGCGTAAAATAGCTCGAAACCATAAACCCGAGCGAAAGTCCGAACGCACTGCCGCTATTAATAATCGCACTACCAAGCGTACGATATTTTTCTGGGATAGCCTGTGAAGATAACGCGAACTGTGGTCCATAATATGTTCCTTGTCCTACGCCCGAAAGTGCCCAGGCATAGGTCACTATCCACAAGCTTTCAGCAGCACCCGTTATGGCAAGGCAGACGCCCGACAAAAAAAAGCCTGGGATAAGCACCCACTTTTTTGAAAAGGTGTCCCCGACAATGCCTGCCGGAATCTGAACAACCGTATATGCTAAAAAGAACAGACTGTTCATTAATCCAATTTGGGCATTAGTCATGCCAAACTCGGCTTTTACCTCTCCGATTACCGGTGTGAGAATAGCCCGGTTGCCATAAATAAATATCCAGCTTACGAAAAAAAGAGCCACAATTTTAACCCAATAAGGAATTGTACGCCTGGCATGAACCTCTGCTGTCGATTGTGCTTTCACCCGTTTCCCTCCTTTGCGTTCCTCTTCTTTCCCTTCATTAAAAAGAGAGAACCTGTTTGCATCCATTCTATAGAGGAACGAGGAATGCTGTCATTATGCAGGTTGCACAAAAATACCCACGTTTCATTGTGTAGCTATTTCATATGTACTCTCGTACAATAAGAAAGAAATTTATCATAAATAGTATAAACGGGGGCTAAAAGTAATGAGAACACTATTTCTTATCGTGCTTCAGCTTGCAGGACTATGGGTGCTCAATGAGTTGGGGTATATACTGGTCGGATGGCTACACCTTCCCGTTCCCGGCAATATGATGGGTATGCTTCTGTTGTTCATCCTCCTTGCTACAGGCATCATTCGCCTGGAGTGGATCGAGCGGGCTTCTTCCTTCCTCATCAGGCATCTGGCATTCTTCTTCATACCCGTTGCCGTAGGATTGATGGAATTTGGCCCTCTATTCCTAAAAAACGGCCCGGCAATTATAGGAACGGTTGTGGTTAGTACCATTGTCGGATTTCTAGTAACTGGTTATGCGTCCCAGACGCTCGAAAAGAGGAAAAAGGAGAAACACGATGAACGCATTCATAACGCTATGTAGTATCACTCTTACGGTTGGAGCCTATCTTTTGAGCCGAATAGCCGCACGCAAGTATCCTTCTCCGTTCACGACACCTGTCTTTTTCAGCATGGCCTTAATTATTATCGTTCTCCTGCTAAGCGGCATTACATTTGAACAATACGGTCCTGCCAAAGATATTATGACCTTTCTGCTCGGTCCGGCAACCGTGGCATTAGCGGTCCCGTTATATAAAAATCGGCAGTTGATTATGAAATACAGCTTTCCAGCTTTTGTCGGCCTGACAGCCGGTGCGCTATCTGCCACAATTTCCGGTGTGCTCATCGCGCAGGCTTTCCAGCTGTCTGACGAGATCGTCGCTTCCATGAGTGTGAAGTCCGTTACTATCCCCATTGCACTGGAAATCACACGTATTATTGGTGGTGTACCTGCACTCAGCGCGGCGTTCGTCGTACTGACTGGTACGATCGGAACGATGTTAGGGCCCTGGTTAATGAACAGAGCAGGCATTCGTAGCCCTTTTGCATACGGACTCGCTATGGGAACGATCTCGCACGGACAAGGAGCTGCACACGCAGCATCTTCTGATGAACTGGCTGGTGCTATCGCCGGAATCGCAATGGGTTTGACAGCGATTCTTATCTCTTTTGTTCTGCCGACCATGATGAATTGGATGCAATAAGCTACTCCTCTTCACTTTTTTGTGTAATAATTGGAACAACAAGGAAAGGAGGGAAGTTGTTTGGAAAAAGACCAGAACTTTCTTGAACTTGAAAAACGGATCGCTTCATTGGAACAAGAAGTGACCCGTTTAAAAGGAATGCTTCATGAGAAAGAAGCTATCCATCAACCGATAAAGAATATGGCTCCTCCACCTCCAGTTTCTTCTCCAGAGGCGCAGCCCAAGTCATCCCTTTCATGGGAAAGCCTTGCCCCTGAGCCTGAAGAAACGGATTGGGAGCACCTTATCGGGCGTATCTGGCTTCCGCGCATCTTTATTGTCGTGCTTCTGCTAGGTGTTATTTGGGCATTCAAAGTTTCTGTCGATAAAGGACTCATTACAGAACCCGTTCGTGTGCTGCTCGGCTTTCTCGCTTCAGGTGTCTTTCTCTGGCTTGGAGATAGACAAATAAAACAACAACGAAGCGCACTCGGTCAGGTACTGCTCGGCGGGTCTGTCTGTCTGGCGATGCTGACAACATTCGCGATGCATGCACTATACGATTTTATCTCGGCTTCGCCCGCTTTCTTGCTTAATGTGGTCTGGATTGCAGGCGGAATGTATCTGGCTCACCGCTACCGCTCGGAAGCGCTCGCCATTCTCGCCTCGCTTGCAGGATGTCTTGTTCCATTCCTTGTGGAAAGCCAGGAGCCGAATACCTGGCTATTTGTCAGCTATGAGGTGATTCTGTACGGAGGATTTCTATATTTCGCCATACATAAGCAATACATTACGCTGTACTTCTCCTCATCCATTCTGTTACAGGCAGCCTTTGTTGCTTATGCAATTGGTACACAGGGAGACATAGACCTATTGGCTGCAGGTTCCGTTGCACAGTATGCTATTCTGCTGATCTGCCTTCTTACCCGTCACTGGTATGCACATTCGCAAACCGGCGTTTTATTCGCATGCTTCTTGCTAACATTGCTTTGGATAAATATTGGATATGAGGAAATGTCGGTTCAATTGCTCTCGCTGGCTGGTTTTTTGCTGCACAGCTTTCTCGCCATCTATTTCTGGAAACGAAATGCAAAAACAGCAGGTGCTTTTCTTGCGCTCGCTTCCTTCTCGTTAGCATTTTATTTTACGCGTACGATCGATAACCAGCCACTCATTTATCTGGCAGTTTTAATCGAAGCAACCGCTGCTTTCTACGCCGGTATACGTCTGCGTTCCCGTCTGCTTGCCGGAAGTGCTATCGTTCTCTACTTGTTCGGCTCCTTACCGATACTAGACTATTCCATCGAACAAGTTATCTCAATCGAAACGGTATTATGGATCGGACTTGTTATTACGTTTTATATCAATATAAAGCTTGCAGAAGCGCATGTAACTCCATCAAATCCAAACATATTTACGGTATTGTATACGGCGCATACCGCGCTCATGCTACTCTTCTTGACCCGGGAAACGAATGTCCTGGCTGAGAATCTTTCATTTGATATGAAACATTTGGCTGTGTCGTTCGTTTGGGTGCTGTACGCAGTCAGCGCTGTCGTATACGGTATGATTAGGAAAGAAGCACGTTTGCGTTTGTTTGGCGTCATTTTGATCTTCGTTACCTTATTAAAGGTTATTTTTATTGATTTGCCAAACGTATCTCTTCTCTTCCGGGCCATCTTGTTCATTGTTCTTGGCGGCATTGGTATTGCGGTATCTCGCCTATTCTATACAGCCAGCAAAGATAAAAAGCCGGATACGATATCCGAATAAAGGAGTGCTCCTTATATTTTTTACAAATAGGATTGCAAGTTTATAAAACGGCATGTAGAATGAGTTCAATTATTTTCATTAACGAAAGAGGATTGATTATCATCGAAACGATAAAACAAATTGAACTGACTGACAAGCGATTAGGTGACGGTAAACGACCACTTATATGCACACCGTTAGTTGGAAAAACACAGGAAGTCATTCTATCTGAAACAGAGAAAATCCTCGCCAAACAGCCTGATTTGCTGGAGTGGCGCGTCGATTTCTTTGAAGGGATCTCTGATACGTATGCCGTTATCGATCTGGCCAAAAGCATCAAGCAGATGGCAGGAGATACACCACTTATTTTCACACGACGTTCTTTCAAAGAAGGAGGAGAGCCGATTTCTTTATCGGAGTCTGAAGTGGTAAGCCTGTATTCGGCTATTTGCGAAAGCAGAAACGCAGACATTATTGATTACGAATTAATCAATACGAAGGAAGATATCAATCATTTACGAAACGTTTCAAAGGAACATGGCATTAAAATGATTATGTCATATCATAACTTCGATTGTACGCCAGAAGTCGGTACATTGAACGAAAAACTTATAGAAGCAGAGCGCATGCAAGCGGATATCGCAAAAATCGCCGTTATGCCAAATCATCTCGAAGATGTCCTTACCCTGCTGCGCGTTACGCTTGACGCCAAACAAAAACTGAAAATACCGGTAATAACAATGTCGATGGGGGCGTACGGCTCCTTGACCCGTATGTTCGGAGGCGCTTTCGGATCTGCGGTTACTTTTGCTGTCGGAGAAAACAGTTCAGCTCCTGGGCAGGTCCCTATTGAAGACATGAAGACAGTACTTGCTATCCTGCAAAGGGCAATAGACGAAAAATAAAGCAATCACCAGCTAATCAACGAATAGGAGCAGAACATACATGAACAAGGAAACAGACATTCCTGTTAAAGAGAAAAATATCGTATTAATTGGCTTCATGGGAGTAGGAAAAACAACCGTAGGCCAACTCATCGCTAATAAGCTAAACAGGGACTTTATAGATATCGATCAGTATATTGAAGAAAAATACAATATGCCCATTCCGCAAATGTTTAAAGAGTTAGGCGAACAGCATTTTCGCAAAATAGAAAAAGAAACCGTTATCGATATTTGCAAAAATCAGCATGATAAAATCGTTTCTCTAGGAGGCGGGGCTTTTCAGCAAGAGGAAATCAGAGAAACATGCCTAACCAGCTCTTTTGTGCTTTTTCTTGATTTATCATGGGATTCCTGGAAAGAACGGATGGATATACTCGTCGATAACCGGCCGGTATTACACAATCGAACGCTCGATGAGATCCATGAATTGTTCGAAAAGAGACAACTCGCGTATTCCAAACACCATCTTAAAATCCGTACTGACGATCAAACTCCGGAAGAAGTAGCCGACTCGATCGTCAATAAGTTAAAATATAGAGACATGTAAAAAATCAAACATAGGAGCAGATGGCAGGTTTTGCCGTCTGCTTTTCATTTTGTGGCAAGGCACATAACTTCTCGTTCTTGTTGGAAACCTATCTCCAACAGCTTTAAACAAAAAGCTACATATATTTGGGAGTGAATATGTGAATGAAACGTGTACTTTTCTTCATTGCTCTAGTTTTGCTTGTTGTTTCATTGCCGCTGTACACAGCAGAGGGTTATCGGGATACTCCTTACCACTTCGGCTTTAAAAAGAGCAAAAATGGCCAACTCCCTTCCATTGACGAAGAAGGCTTCAAGGATATTGTAGAAAAGCATGGAGCTATCTTCCTTGGTGATACAACAAAGAAAGAATTGTATCTCACATTTGACAATGGTTATGAGAACGGCTATACGGCTCAAATTCTTAATACGCTAAAGGAAAAAAGGGTACCGGCCACCTTCTTTGTCACTGGGCACTATATTAAAGACCAGCCCGACCTCTTAAAACGAATGGTAAAGGAAGGTCATCTAATTGGAAACCATTCCTGGAGCCACCCGGACATGAGCCAAATTTCTAACGATAGGATTAAAGAAGAGTTGGAAAAAGTGAAGGAAGGAATCGCTCAAGTTACCGGACAAAAGGAAGCGCCCTTCCTGCGACCGCCCAGAGGAATTTTTAGCGAGCGAACGCTGGCAATAAGCAGGCAACTTGGATATACAAGTGTCTTTTGGTCCCTTGCTTACAAAGATTGGGATACAAAGGCGCAAAGAGGCTGGAAATATGCATACGATAATTTCATGCGACAGCTTCACCCGGGCGCAGTGATTCTGCTTCACTCGGTTTCCAAAGACAATGCTGACGCAATGGGGAAAATCATTGACGACGCGCGCAAACAGGGATATGAATTTAAAAGCCTGAACCAACTTCCCCCTAAAAAACAGTAGACAAGATAAGGTTCAAACTTATTGTTACACCACCCAATAAAATCCTAAAAAAACTCGCGAGGCATGCCCGCGAGTTTTTACTCTATATCGTTCACCTTTGTCACTCTCATGGAATTCAACACAGCTAATATAGTTACACCAACATCTGAGAATACAGCCTCCCACATCGTTGCAATGCCAAGCGCACCGAGCAGCAAGAAAAATCCTTTGACCGCTAATGCAAATATGATATTTTGCCAGACGATTTTCCGGGTATGTTTGGCGATGGTAATAGCGGTGGCTATTTTTGAAGGCTCATCTGTCATAATGACAATGTCTGCTGCTTCAATTGCCGCATCGGAACCCACTCCTCCCATCGCAACACCCACATCAGCCCTTGCCAGAACAGGCGTATCATTAATGCCATCACCAACGAATATCAACTTTTCCTTTGTACCTTTTCGTGCATCTAACCCTTCTAGCTTCTCGACCTTATCTTGCGGAAGCAGTTCAGCATATACTTCATCGAATTCCAATTGTCTTCCGACCTTTTCTGCTACACGTTGCACGTCGCCTGTTAGCATAATCGTTTTTTTGATGCCTAGTTTTTTTAATTGCTGGATGGCATGCTTCGCATCTTCTTTCGGTTCATCAGAGATGACGATGTACCCTTCGTATGTTCCATCTATTGCAATATGCACCACCGTACCGAATGTATCCGGAACAAAAAACTCTACATGCGACTTCTCCATCAGTTTTGCATTTCCTGCAAGCACCGTTCTACCCTGAATTTTTACTTTAATACCATGACCAGAAATCTCTTCATACTCTTCCACATTATCTTTGTGTATGTCTCTTCCATACGCTTGCAGAATGGATTGTGCAATAGGATGGTTAGAGTATGATTCCGCAACAGCAGCGTACTCCAAAAGCTCTTCTTTTGTTCGTTCGCCCCGAGTCTGAATATCCGTTACATGAAATACGCCTTTTGTTATCGTACCGGTTTTATCAAAAACCACATATTTTACATCGTTAAGTGCCTCGAGATAGTTACTTCCTTTGACCAAGATCCCCTTTTTGGATGCCGCGCCAATTCCTCCGAAAAATCCTAATGGGATAGAAATAACAAGAGCGCATGGACATGATATAACAAGGAATACCAAAGCGCGATATATCCAATCAGCAAAAGATTCACCAGAAATCAGCAAGGGGGGCACAATTGCCAGCAACAAGGCACCCAGCACGACAACAGGTGTGTAATAGCGGGCAAATTTTGTAATAAAGTTTTCTGTCGATGCTTTTCGGCTACTGGCATTCTGTACAAGATCCAAAATTTTTGACACGGTGGACTCACTATATGCTTTTGTAACCTTTATGGTCAATACACCGTTTTTGTTAATGCACCCGCTTAATACTTCGCTTCCAGGTCCCGCTTGCTTTGGCACGGATTCACCGGTTAACGCAGACGTATCAAGCATTGAATTTCCTTCAATAACTTCTCCGTCTAACGGGATTTTTTCACCTGGTTTCACAAGTATACTATCGCCGACTCGCACTTCTTCCGGGGAGACGGTTTTGATTTCATTTCCAATTTTAACATTCGCATAATCCGGCCGGATATCCATGAGAGCACTAATGGATTTGCGGGAACGATTAACTGCAATTCCTTGTAGATACTCCCCCACCTGATAGAAAAGCATTACACCGACCGCTTCCGGAAATTGCTTGATACAAAACGCGCCGACTGTCGCAATAGTCATCAAAAAATTCTCGTCAAACACTTGCCCTCTTGTGATATTTCTGAGTGCGCGAAACACTACATCTCCGCCGACAATCACATAACTTAGCAAAAACAGAGAAAGTTCAAGCGGAAGAGGCAGCTTTGCCAGTCCTGCTACGAGCGCAATAGCTGCTCCAAGCCCCAGCCGAATCAACGTTTTTCTCGTATTGTTCGCATTATGCTCATGTGCATGTTTGTTATGGGAGTGCTTATTTTCTTCTGTAGCTCGTATATGCGGTTCTAATTTATGTATCGTTGCTTTCGCCTGCTTTACTACATGCTGTGCATCTGTCCCATCCTTTACTTGTATCATCAATCGCCTTGATACAAAGTCCACGCTTGCTGTTTCAACCCCCTTCAGCTCTTGGACTTTCCCCTGTATTTTATTAGCGCAGTTCGCACAATCCAGCCCCTCTAACAATAATTCTTTTCTTATCGCCATCGCTCATTCCCCTCCTTACTTTATTCGTTTATCCGTGTGTAGAATTACACAACATATACGCTATGCAAGCTTTAGTTAACAATAATTTTGAAAACATGAGCATGTATTCATATATTGATTATATTGTATTCTTAGTATTTGTCAATCGTTACAATAGCAATTATTTCATCCGTTGCAACGATAATAAAACAAATGTATTTTTACCTAAGTAAAAAAAGTTTACTAAAGGAAACTTTTGATGTATAGTAGTAATCGAAATACACTTTGCAATAAAAGGAGGACTACACGCTACAATGTTTACGTTACCAACCTTATCTTACGCATACGACGAGCTTGAACCTTATATCGATGCCAGGACGTTGGAAATTCATCACAGCAAGCACCATGCCACATACGTCAATAATCTAAACACCGCTCTTGAAGGCTATGATGCATTAGCTGATAAACCCATTGAATGGTTATTAAGCAATCTGCATAATATTCCCGATTCCATTCGGACCGCAGTACAAAACAATGGGGGCGGTCATTACAACCACTCTCTTTTCTGGTCAGTCATGAGCCCAAATGGAGGAGGAAAACCTTCAGGTATGCTTGCCGAAGCGATTCAAACCTGTTTCGGAAGCTTTGAAAATATGAAGGAAATGCTATCTACAGCCGCTATTAGCCGTTTTGGCAGCGGATATGGTTGGCTTGTTTTACACAACGGTAAGCTAGAGGTAATAAGTACCGCAAACCAAGACACTCCACTTACCGAAGAAAAAATACCACTCATGATTATCGACGTATGGGAACACGCTTATTATTTAAAATATCAAAACAGGCGGCCTGAGTTCGTTACTGCATGGTGGAATGTTGTAAATTGGAACGAGGTAGAAAAAAGGTACCAAGAAGCGAATCATTTTTTACCCAAGTAAAAATATTTTCCTTCAGTAAAAAATATGCTATACTAGCATTACCATAATGTAACTTCTCCTTATGTACACGTATACTTCCACAATATGTACTGCGGAGAAAATATGGTAAAATAAAATGCCGCCTCATATAAGGGCGGCATTTTGTTCTCTACTTAGTACTTAACATCTTTAGGTTTGTTTCCTTTCGGCCAGTCATTCTTCTTACCAGTAAACTCTGGACGCTCCTGTGCTAACAAGTAGGCAGCTAAATCGGCGGCCTGTTGCTTGCTTAATTCTCCAGGCTTTACGCCTCCCATTTCCGCCTTGGGCATATTTTTTTGAATATACCCTGTCATTTGCGAAATCCTTGCCAATCCTGCACCGTCATTGAATGAATGCTCACCCCAGACCGCAGGACCTGACGCAGGACCTGTTCCGGAACCATCAGTTCCGTGACAGGCCAGGCAAGACTGCTTATATAGTTTCTCGCCGTTCGCTTTATCGGGCGTAATTCCTTCAAGCGAAACTTTACTTTTGCCACGCCATGGTATATCCGCGCCAGTTGGGATTCCTTCTGAAATATACGTAAGGTACGCGATCATGGCAGTCATTTCCTTACTTCCCGCTTCCAGTGGCTTTCCGTTCATGCTTCGTTTGAAACATTCGTTAATACGATCTTCCATTGTAATGACCTTGCCTTCACGATCACGATATTGTGGATGCACTGCGGTTACTCCGACCAATGGAGAAGCTATTTTGTTCGTTCCTCCATCCGCATGACAGCTAATGCAGGATAAATTATTACCTACATTTTGTGGTACAGTTGCCTTCGTATCTGTTACCATTTTATATCCAAGCTGAATAGCCTCTCCCAATTCCCCCTTGGGCGCATCTTCAAGCTTCGGTGGATTAAATGCAATCTCCTTAGTTGCCGGTGTTTGCTCGGCAGCATTTTTGGCTGGTTCACTCTGGCTGGTTGTAGCTGTACCGCAGCCGGCAAATACTAAAGAAGCGGCTACCAACATAGGAAATACTCCATATTTTCTTTTCTTTTTCTCTTTCTCTCTGTTCATTGCTTCCACTCTCCTTATTCGGTAGTTTCTTTCCTTCACTCTTTTCAATAAGCAAAATACATGCCAAAAGAAAAAAGCAGAGAACACGGACGATAGCGTGCCTTCTGCTTAATATAACTATGTCATTTTGTCACAGTACCAGGACAAAATGTCATGGTTACTATATAAATTACACTTGATATTTTGACAGTGGAGTGTGGTTGGAAATAGGAGATTCGGAAAAAAGAAGAGGTTGGATGCGCCCTGCGCTCCAGCAGAAGAAAGGCAAACGTGTCTTTTTCCGACCGCTCCCGCCCACCGTCCTTCCTTCTTTTCTTACCTCCCACCATAAACATTTGTCGATTTATCAAATCAGATGTATATATATAGCTTATATGTGATACTCTGCCAATTTTCGATATAGATTACGGACGCTAATACCAAGAATACGCGCTGCATGTGTTTTATTACCATGACAAAATTCCATTACACGTCCTATATGTTGTCTTTCTATCTGGGAAAGAGAAAGCCATTCTTCTATACTTTCTTCCTCTTTACTACTATCTACGTCAGGAATTAACAAATCTTCTGTTTTGATGACATTTCCCCTCGCTAAAATTACTCCCCTTTCCAGCATATAGGCAAGCTCTCTTATGTTCCCGGGAAATGTATAGCGCATAAGCGCATGCAGTGCCTTTTCATCTACACTTATCTGTTCTCTTCCTCTGCTTTGTGCAAGAAGATGCTGTACCAATAAAGGAATGTCTTCCTTCCTTTCCCTTAAAGGAGGAACGGATACACGCATAGCATTCAATCGATAGAATAAATCCTCACGGAAACGCCCGCGTGCTACCTCATCCTCCAGCGTACGGTTCGTTGCTGCGACAATCCGTACGTGTACCCATCGCAGCGACGAATCACCTACCCTGCGAAACTCTTCGCTTTCCAGAAAGCGAAGCAATTTAACCTGTACGCTTTGCGGCATTTCTCCAATTTCATCGAGAAATAATGTTCCCTGATCAGCCAATTCCACAATTCCTTTTTTATCGGATACAGCTCCTGTGAATGCCCCTTTGACATGACCGAATAATTCCGATTCGAGCAAGCTTTCCGGCAAAGCCCCAGAATTTACTGTAATGAATGGTTGTTCCGAGCGCTCTCCCCAAAAATGAAGTGCGCGTGCTACCAACTCTTTTCCTGTACCGCTTTCTCCTTCGATGAGAACCGGTATTTCACTGCTTGCCAGCTTCTGAATCAATTCCGTTAACCGTTGCATGCACGGACTGTCACCAATAATGGAGAAGTCCTTCTCTTTAGAAAGCAGTACACGCTGTAATCCATGGTTTGTTTCATTCAGCTGCTTCTTCTCAAACGCTTTATCCAGCACCGCTTCCAGTTCAGATAGCGCATATGGTTTGCTTACATAATCATATGCTCCCATCTTCATCGATTCGATAGCCGTTTCTATCGTACCGTGCCCAGTTAACATAATCACTTCCATACTAGGATACTTTTCTTTTGACTGCCTGAGCAGTTCGATCCCATCCATACCGGGCAATTTTATATCATATATACCTACATCAAAAGAGAAAGCATGCAACAGCGCCAGCGCTTCTTCTGCCGAAGCTGCTAGTTCTACGGTGTTTCCTTTTCTTCGTATACGTTGCGCCAGCAAGTCTAATAAATCTTCCTCATCATCCACGATAAGTACCTTGATATTTTTCTTGTTCATCTTGAACCTCCTTCCTAATCGCCGGCAATTCTATCGTTGCAGTGGTTCCCTGACCTTCGGTGCTTTTCACTGTGATGGTCCCTCCCATTCTCGTAATAATGCCATAACAAATAGAAAGACCCAGACCGGTTCCTTGACCAACTGGCTTTGTCGTGAAAAAGGGATCGTATATTTTCCCTACATATGCAGGAGAAATTCCGATTCCATTATCTATGACATGTACCTGGACGTACCCACCCTTTGCATGTATTTCTACTGTAATCACGCCTTGTTCACCTATTGCATCAAGCGCATTTTGCAGCAGATTCACAAAGACTTGTGTTATCTGCAAAGCATCCCCTTTTATGTATGGCACATTTGGTTCTATAGACGTTGATATCATTACTTGTTTTTTAGTAAATGCATGGGACAGTAAGGAAACACTCTCTTTGCAAATGTTTGGAAGGTAAATATACTCTTCCTGCCATTCCGATTTCCGCGAAAAATTCAGCAATTTTTGCGTAATTTCCTTCGCTCTGTCGACATGTTTACAGATTACATTCAAATATCGTTCCACTTCTTCAACATCCAGCAGGCTCTCTCGCTGCGTATGTGTTTGATCCACCAAATCTTCCGCATACACTTGAATGGTGGCTAATGGGTTATTAATTTCATGGGCAAAACCGGAGGCCATTAAGCCAAGTGCAGATAGTTTATCCGCTTGCATCGCAATATCCTCTATCCGTCTTTGTTCTGTAATATCTTCGATGACAAGCAAGTAATCTGGTTCGCCTTCCGCAGCATACCTTAATTGGTACACATTATGCCGAAAAATCCTTTCTTTGTTTGTTAGCATAAGGTGGGTAACAATATCCGCAGATAATTTTTCATTCTCGGATCCTTGCAGTGGACATTGTCTACATATAGCGGGCGTTCCTTTTAGCACTTGATAGCAGAGTGTTTTTTTATCGGTTGCTGCCTCCCCAAGCCATTCTCTTACAATGGGATTCGTCCAGGCAATACGGCAATCTCGAGTAATTAACGCAAGGCCGATACCCATATTATTCACGATTGCATCCAGTCTCTCTTTTTCCTGAAGGAGCTTCTTCCCCTGACTTTCCAGACGCTCTGTCATTTCTCCAAAAACAGTAATTAAATGGCCGAGCTCGTCTTTTCTTCTTATAAAAATGGGCTCTTTCGACCGTCCATGTCCTACGCTACGGGCTAGCTTCTCCAAATACTCAATCGGGCCGGTAAAAGAAAGGCTGAGGAAAACGCTTATGACAGAGGCTCCTAATACAATAAGAAGTAAAAATGCCAACAGCTTAAAAAACAAGGTACGAACAGGAGCAAAAGCACTCTCAACCGGCTCTTCTACAGCAATCCCCCATCCTGTTCGAGGAACGATTGCGTATACCCCAAGCACTTCTTTGCCGTTATAGCTAGCATACTGACTAGGGATCGGAAGAAGTTTTGGATTAGACACCCTCATAAAGTGACGGACAACAAAACTTTCATTTACCTGTTTTCTTTGCAGAACTTCCGTAAAATCATTGTGCCCGATAAGATTTCCTCTGGAATCGAAAATAAATATTGCTTCTTCCTTCTTATCGCTCACTTCCTCTAGTAAGGTCAGCACACTTTGCAAACGAACTTTTACGCCTATGCCGCCACGAAATGTTTTGCCGTCTTCTGAAAATATCGGAACTGCTATTTGCATATACGGAATATTATTTGACTGGAATTGCACCGGACCATAATATTCTTTTTTCTGTTTTAGCTCATCTAGCAGTGTTTCTCCCTGCCAGCTTTCTTCCCGGTCCTCTTGCATGATTTGAAAACGATGAACTCCGTACTCTACCTTGCCTCTATGATTAAACACAACTGCTTCTTCGGCAAGCGGAACTTTTTTAAGCATACGATACAGGATGGCCTGCCTATCCTCAGCGGCAGGAGTAGCTAGAAGCGAAAAACGGGTCGTTTTTAGCCTTTCTTCTGTACGAAAGAGGAAGAACTCCATTTTTTGCGCAAAGCGTTCTGCTGTTGATTCATTTTGCGTTTGAACACTTTTCTCCAAATCCTGCTTTGTAAAATATAAGAAGTACATGCCGATAATAAGAGCCGGAACGATCGATATGAGAATACTGATCAGTAACACGCGAACTTTGATACGGTAAAACCAGGGGATTCGTGAACGTTCCATTTTTCACTCCCCTCCAGCAAAAATATCTTCACCGTAGCTCAGCCCGATTCTCGAAAAGGAGATGTCAATATTCTCAGCCGCAGCAATATTGATTTTTAAACTCACAGTATCCGGCAACTCAAACGGAACGGTTTTGCTGGACTTTTCATTTACCATTCGCAACACTAAGCGCGATGCCTGATACCCTTGATTTTCATATGAAACGCCGTAGGATGCCGTATACCCTTTTTTTACTTCCGTCTCAGTCAGACCCATTATCGGGACCCGTTTTTGAGTGGATAGCTGCTGAATCGCTCGGTTTTGGGATTCAATATAGTGGCTTGGCAGCGTAAGAATCGCCTCATGTCCCGTAAAATGTCTCTGAGATAACTGTTTAATATCAGCCTCGCTTCGAATCGATACAGCTTCGAAGGAATAGCCGCATCTTGCTGCTGTTTCTTCTACACGCTCTAGCGCCAGCTCACTTGCTTTTACGCCGGGTCATGCAGCACAACAAACTGCTCCCTGTCCGGAAACAAGAGCTGCAATAGCTCCATTCGCTTTGCTGTCAATTCAATATAGCCGTTCTCCACCCCTGTAACCGGTATACCTTTTGCTTGATAAGCAGATTGGATGTCAGAAACGCCAGGCGAAGTAATGCCAATCAATACGACGGGACGCTTGGCTCTCTGCTCCATCGTCTCCGCGATGGCAAGCCCTTCAGCCACTCCTGTACCTACCACGATATCAGGCCCTTGCTCTATAAGGCGTTCCGCCTGCTTCTTCAGCTCGACCATATCGTTTTTCGCATTGTATATGCTAAACGTTACGCTCCGCGTATCCATTCCTAAATCATTCAACCCTTTTTTCATCCCCTCCACCTTTTCCAAGCGCGTATCTCCGGCTACCAATATGCCGATGTGTACAGCTGTCTGCTCCTCGCGGGAAATTGAGCATCCCGAAAGTAGGAATATGATACAAAAAACGTAAATAAAACTACTATATTGCCCCATTTCTTTTACTCCTGATACATCAGAATTTTACTCTTATTATAAATAAAAATTTTTAGTAAAAATGTAACAAAATACAAAAGAAAATGAACAAAATAAAAAAGCGGGTATATCTCCCCGCCTAAAAACCTTTCAAGCTATGCATCCTGCAAATACTTGCCCAACAATTGTTCTTTCGACATAACGAGAAACTTTGGCACCATGTTCTCTTTTTTCCTATGATGTTGTTTGTTTAAATGAAACAGGAGAAATAATGGCTTCATGTAAAATTGTTTCGCTCGCCTATAATGTGAATTCTCTATGTCCTTTACTTCAAACCCTAGCCTGCTGACACCCCGATGTAGCAGGGTAATTCCGATGATGCCTTTAATATCATCTTTCCGCGGATGATTACGGATGAAGTCAACAAGACCTGGCATTGACTCCTCGACACGTTTATACACATACAGAGCCCGTTTCGTATCATTGTTCATATTCATTGTTTCTCCAATCAGCAAACAATTATGCAGATGGATTTTAAGCAGCGTATCATTCGTCCGAATAGAGGTGCCATTTGTAAGAAACAGTTCTCTTCCGCGATACGTGAGAAGTTTTACCCGAAAAATGTTTTTTGCTTCCTGATTTACATATTCCAGCCGGGAACAGTAAAAATAAACTTTATCTAACAGCGACCAAGCTTTTATTAGGATATTCAATGTATCTATCTCCCCTTCTCTGCATCCGTTGTAATGCGTACTGTAGAACATAGCTATGTGCTTACTCCCATTAAGTATGCAGGAAGTTCTTTGCTTACCCCTTCTAAAGATAGCGTTGATTTCCGTTATGTTGTTCTGTACTGCCCATCTTTATTCACCCTGCTCTATAGATTAGGAAAAGAACGTTTCTCATTGCCAGATACTAAAAAAAAGCTTCCAAACGACTAAGTCGTTCAGAAGCTTCTAGCTGGCACGTGTCACGCTTTTATTTTCTTTTCCTTTTAATGTATGGAGCGTAATTTCAGGCCGACATCCTGTACGAATGTTAATCCCGGTTTGGCCCAATCCTTCACTAATATAAAATGGCTTTTCATTATGATAATGAAGTCCTTTAATGATGTTCATGCGTGCCAGTTTCCCCATTTTCACCAAATGATACGGTTTTGGCCAATGGATTTGTCCGCCGTGAAAATGACCGGAGAGCAAATAATCGAATGGAGCATCCTTCATCTGAAGTACTACATTCGGATCATGAGTCAACACCAAATTAACTCCTTGATCCACTCCTCTGTACGATTGGACGAGATTGCTACGCCGGGTACTGAAATCATCAATACCGATAATATTAAGCCTTGTATCTCCAAGATGCAGCGTTCTATTCTCGTTTTGCATCACGATACAGCCATGGTTTTCTAACGTTTTACGAAAAGATTCCAGGCTGCTTTTACGAAGCAAATAATCATGATTGCCAAAAACTACATATATACCATAAGGAGCCTGTATTTTCTTTAGTATCTCGATATATTTCATAAACGGTTGAATATTTCTTTCGCGCTCCAGTTGATCTCCGGTTAAAGCGATCAAGTCGATTTTCATATCCTTTATCTTGTCATAAAGATTTTCAGGAGTAATCGACAGGTTCTCGATGTGCATATCAGAAAGATGTAAGATATTCAGCTCTTTATCATTAGGAAAATCAACGTTCACTTCCACTTTCTGTATAGCGACATCAAACGTATTACGATATGCTGCCCTCAAGGCTAAGAATAATACTAGAAGCAAAATAATGCCAAGAATAATCATATACATCCTCCTCTCCAAATTAAATAAGGACATTTATATATGATAAGGGGAATAACTGTTTATGGAAAGGCTGAAATACTGGATTCTATTCCTTTTAACGGTTACTTGCAACTTTTTGTTGACATTGCTAACTATTGTATGTATTATGTAAGGCATAAATATAGAAATCTCCTCACAGTAAGCAAGAGAATGGTTTTTATTGCTAATGCTCTGTAGAAAGGAGGAAAATACTACTGATTATTTTTGTAATCATTAATCCGACTTTTCCTATAAGTTAATCAAAAACTACTCCTCACTACATTTTTTACAAGCAACTAAAATCGGAGGGTAAAAAATGATTTTTTTTCGCTATAAAAACCAAGTTTTTTCATTTGTTTTATCGGTTATTTTTCTTGTTTCCCCATTAACAGGATGCTCAAGCCCCTCAAATGCAAACAATGAGAAAAAAGAAATTGTGTTCGGTTTTACTCCGGGACCATATAGCGATCAAGTGTCAAAAGGAATTAAGCCCTTTTTAGAACAGAAAGGCTATAAAGTGAAAGTTATGGAATTTAGTTCAAGCAATGAGTCTACCGCTGCATTATCGAGAGGAGAAATCGACTTAAACGTACACCAAAGCACCGCATACATGAAAAGCATCTCAAAAGAAAATAATTATGATCTAGCCGTGCTTACTCATGTTCCTTCCGCTCCTCAGGGCTTATATTCTTATAAACATACATCGGAAGCTGACGTAAAAGATGGAATGAGGGTAGCTATTCCAAACGATCCGGTGAATTCAGAAAGAGCATTGAGAATTATTGAAAAACTGGGCTGGATTAAGGTAAAAGATACTGCTAATCTTTTAACTATTTCTGAAAAGGATATTGTCCAGGGATCTCATAAATTAACGTTTGTTCCGTTAGAATCCGCACAAATTCCACGAGCTATGGACGATTTGGATTTCGGCATTTTGAACGGAAATTTTGTCATCTCTTCCGGTCATAAATTATCCGAAGCGTTCGTATTAGAAGAAACACCTATGGAGCACCGCGTTGTAGCCGTTGTTCGGAGTCAAGATAAAGACAGCGAATGGGCAAAAGCTGTATATGAAGCATACCGTTCAAAAGAATTTAAAGAAATAATTAAAACAGATCCAAACTTTGAAGGTTACATCTTACCCGATTACATGAAATAACAGAGGCTAATCTATCGTTGTTTACATATATCTTACTTGCTCAATGAAATACAAATCCACCTACATTGATATCAATGTAGGTGGATTCTTCAACCTGTATTATTTCATCACATATTCCGCAGAATGACCTTGTTCCACGAGATTATAAAACTGCTCTTTAACGTTGGTATTGCATAAGCCTACATGATAACAAATAACGGATTCGATTTCGAAGTCCAAAAATTTTTTCAAATAGCTAGGAAACCGATAATCAACTATATCTTGAAGTGATTATCGGCTTTGGCATTTCCATCATGTTTAGATTGCATAGCGGAAAAATTAGCGACCACAACATCATCGATAAACGTAAAGTCCCGAGACTGCTCACCATCACCGAAAATTACAATGGGACGCTCTTGCAAAATACAATAAATAAATTGATGAAAAGCCATATCCGGACGTTGACACGGTCCGAATACAGTAAAATAGCGAAGGGAAATAACAGGAACTTGAAAATTGTGTGCGTATAATTGACATAAGTGTTCGGCTGATAATTTAGTTACCTCATAAGGAGAGATCGGATGCGGAGTTTGCCGCTCGTCTGCCGGTCCTATCATCCCTCCATACACAAAGGAAGAAGAAGCATACACTATTTTTTTAACCGCAGAATTCTGAGCTGCTTCTAATAATAGCTGCGTCGCTAGAATGTTATTGTCCGTATACTCTTTAAAGCTTTTTCCCCAGCTTGTCCGTACACCTGGAATAGCCGCCAAGTGAAAAATATATATGAAATAGATATACATGCAAATACAGGTCAAATTCTAAAAGTTAAAAAAGAAAATGACTACGACTAAAAATCAAGGGTGTTGATTATCCAATATCATCCAGAATGGATAGCCACCACACCGTGCTCCAATCGGTCGTGTCACCTTAACGTCGACAGGTCTATTTCTGGTACTAGCCCTTCTTCCGCGGCTCGGCTAAGCAACGCGGTCACCGCCGCATACCCATCTTCACCCAAATTCGCAGTAAACTTGTTGACGTACAGGTCGATATGTGCCTGTGCCACTTCAGGAGCTAACTCCTGAGCATGGTGTAGCACGTACTCCTGCGAAGCTTCCGGATGTGCCCATGCATATTCGACCGACGCGCGTGCCCAGCCAGCGATCGCAGCTAAATCTAGTGAGCGATGGGCAATAATTGCCCCTAACGGAATCGGCAGACCGGTATCCGTCTCCCACCAGCTGCCTAAATCAGTCAGAAGATTTAGCCCGTATGACGGGTATGTAAAGCGTGCCTCGTGGATGACCAATCCGGCATCGATCTTACCATCGCGGACCGCTGGCATAATTTCATGGAAAGGCATAACCACAATTTCACCTACACCTCCCGGAACTTGTTGGGCAGCCCACAGTCGGAATAAGAGATAGGCAGTTGAACGCTCACTAGGCACCGCTACACGCCGTCCGGACAACACTGCTGGATCACTGGTGCCGGCTGCACCGTTTTTCGTTAGCACCAATGGCCCACAGCCCCTGCCTAATGCTCCTCCGCATGGCAATAGCGCGTACTCAGACAGTACCCAAGGTAGAGCAGCATAAGAAATCTTAAGTACTTCCGGTCCACCACCGTTAGCCGCCAGATTGTTGGTAATATCGATGTCTGCATATGTAACATCAAGCTTTGGCGCACCAGGTAACAGTCCGTGTACCCAGGCATGGAAAACAAAAGTGTCATTGGGACAAGGGGAAAACGCAATTTTCATAGTAATACCTCCCGTAATACTGAACTAGCTGACTCTAGCGCATTTAATGCCTCTTCAATACGCCATGCGGCCCGGTCACGCGGGCCGACCACGTTTGAGATGGCGCGGATTTCCAAGATTGGCACACCATGCTCATGTGCTGCAGTAGCCACCCCAAAGCCCTCCATCGCTTCGGCAGCCGCCCCCGGCACCCGTGTAGCCAATTCCAATGCAGTATCAGACGTACCCGTCACTGTCGATACAGTAAGCACAGGGCCAGTAGTGACTGCCAATTCAGCAGCTCTCAGCGCTTCAACCACCTGACTCACTATGCTAACGTCTACCGGGATACGGGTATAGCCAAAGCCCATCTTATCTAAGCTAAGGAACCCTTCCGGAGTCTCTGCCCCCAGATCAGCGGCGACAATTTCATCTGCCACCACTAAAGAGCCCAGATCAGCTCTGCCAATAAATCCGCCACCGATACCAGCACTTACGACCAGGCCATACTTATCAGCAGCCAGCGCTAACGCCTTCGCTGTGCTGGCTGCGGTCGCTATCGGACCCACGCCTGCCACTAAGACGTCAAATCTGTCAGCACCACGCAGTCCTCGCAGCACCGCATCCCTCTCGGCCGACACAGCAGTCATCACGAGCACGCGCTTTCCCGGTTCCTGCTGCCTAAAGTCCGAAACAACAGGTATATCCGAGTCTAGAGTAGAATCCATTTTTACAATCTCCTTTATTTTATTGTCCTATATAATATTAATTCACTTGAGATTGTTTTGAAACTGCTTTTACATAATCGGCTATCCTCTAACGTAAAGGAACTACTCCCCAAGCAATGGAATCGTCCCTAAGATGAATTACGGAGCGACATATAGACAAAGTGGTTAGTTGATTTTAAACTTCCCTGTAAGCTGTTGCAATAATGAAATCCTGTTCCTCCCACACTCAATAAAAAGACAAATGCTAAACCGAGCAAAGCAAAAATAAAACCGCTCTTGTTTAAAGAGCGGTTAATATCGCAGTCGCATAAGAATATCTTTTATTTCCTGATCCTTCATTAATAAATCATGGTACTTCCCTGTAATTTTAGTTAATGCAATATCATGGTAGAAAAACTCGGTAAAAACTTTAATAAAAGGCTTGGACATCGTTTTTATTGCTTGCCATGAGCCATTCTCTGTACCCACAAACATGATTTCCCGTTCGTCGACCACAAGTAGCTGAAATCTCTCCAGGACGTTATGCTCCAATGCAGGAATAAAAAAATCCAAGTTTGATATGTTTGCCTTTATTTCCCCTACAACGTGCGCTTCTACAGCGACTCCTTGCTTTTCTTTCTCTTCTAATAAAGGTGCATATTCCACAAAGTCGTCATTCCATACAGAAATACGTATAGATTGCTCTGCTTCCTCAATCAATTGTTTAATTTGCGCTTTAATCGTTGTATCTACTTTTACACTCCACACACGGTCATCGGTAAAAGTTTTCTTTGCTGTATTTATTTTTAGCTGCTCAATATCAGCCTGAAATTCTGCGCTCAATTTTTCGATGGCAAGAGATAGCGGCAGTGCAGTGTACATTTTTTGCTTCCCAGACACCGAATTCAAAAGCATACCTTTATCAATCATTTTTGATAACACTTCATATATTTTAGCTTTTGGTACACCGGAGTATTTTACAATCCTGGTTGCATCTAGCGGTTCATCACTGGATAACAGGGTTTCATATACTTTACTCTCATATTGTGAAAAACCAAACTTCTGTAACATAGATCCTCCACACAAATTATTTTTTCTCATTCAAAATAACAAAGCTTATGAACCTTTCACGCCAGCTATCATTGGTCTTGTAAGAGAAAAAACGGCACATAAAAAAGCCAAAAGTACGCATAAGCTCCCTACCCAGGCATTATACAAGATGGAGTAATTTTCGACTACCATTCCTCCAAGAGCCGAACCTAACGCGATTCCTAAGTGCAAAGCGGAATTATTAAAGCTTTGCTGTATATCAGCGGATTCAGGAGCGATTTGGATAAGATAATTTTGCTGAGCTGGTGTTATCGTCCAGCTTAGCATACTCCAGAGAAATAGCACAACAAGGAATAGATAAAACGAAAAGGTTACGACAGGTAAAAGAAACATTACTACAGAAAATAGCGCAGTAATAATGAGAATGCTTCTTGTGGAACCCCATTTATCAGAAACGAGTCCTCCAATCCCGCCTCCCATAACGGCAGCTATGCCAAAAATAAAGTAAACCATGCTAATCCATGTAGGACCCAAACCTAATTGCGTTTTTAAAAACGGCGTTAGGTAAGCGTAAAAAGTTACATGACCTGTTAACATGAATACGCTGATTAATTGTGCACTAATAAGCTTTGATCCTTTTAGCGAGAGTAATTGTTGACGCAGGGGAACCGTACGCTTCGGTGGAATTTCAGACAGAAAAAAGTACGCAATGAGCATCGAAATAAGGGTGAGAATGGAGATAAGAATAAACGGCGAACGCCAACCGTACATATTCCCCAGCATCGTTCCAAGTGGTACCCCAAATACTAAAGAACCGCTAATTCCCATATAAATCATGCCTATCGCTCGCGCCTTATAATTACTTTTAACAATGCTAGTGGCAATAGTAAGGGACAATACCACTATTAATGAGCAACTTGCGGCAGATAAAATTCTTGCAAACAGCAAAGTTGAATAGTTCGGGCTAACCGATGAGATAACATTTCCAATAAAGAAAACAAATAAAGTAAGTATATATAGCTTTTTCCGTTCTACTTTGGAAGTTATCGTTAATAATATCGGTGCAGAAAGAGCAAACACGACCGAGAAAACAGTAATCAACTGGCCTGTCATGCTTACCGTAACTTGCAAATCTTTTGAAATAACATCCATTATGCCTCCAACAATTAATTCCACCATACCAACAACAAAAGAAGTAATCGCTAAGATGTATACTCTGAAGTCCATGTGTATTCTTCCTTTCTATCCCTCTCAAAAGGTTACTACTACGATAGTATACTAATACAAAAAAGATAACAAGATTAGATTATGAAATAAGCATTCTATTATTCAACTAAAGAAGGTCGCATAGAATATCTTCTATACGACCTATCAAAAAATTCTTCTTTATAAGTTTATTTTAGATGTGATTAATAGCTATACTGAATACAAGGACATCAAAAAACTACAGTGTATTCATGTACCGACGACAAAAGGAGAGGTTTTGGATGAAACTTTCTAATAAAGTAGCAATTGTAACAGGCGGGGCAAGTGGAATCGGTGAAGCTACTGTTCGCTTATTTGCAGCAGAAAAGGCCAAAGTGGTTATTGCCGATTTCTCAGATCGCGGAAAAGCTCTGTCAGAAAAGCTAAATTCCGAGGGACATGAGACATTATTCGTGAAGACTGACGTGACAAAAGAGCATGATGTGAAAAGCATGATCGAACAAACAGTCAACGCCTTCGGCAAGCTCGATATTATGTTTGCGAATGCTGGAATTGCCAACGATGGTCCTGCACATGAATTGAGCGTTGACGCATGGCAAAGAACAATCGATATAAATTTATCGGGCGTCTTTCTTTCCGATAAATATGCAATTGAGCAAATGCTAAAACAAGGTACAGGAGGAGCCATTGTAAACTGCGGGTCTATCCACAGTCATGTTGGCAAAGCAAGAGTAACTGCTTACGCTTCTGCCAAAGGAGGAGTAAAACTCTTAACTCAGACATTAGGAATTGATTATGCAAAAGAAGGTATCCGGGTAAACGCTGTTTGCCCGGGATATATCGATACTCCCTTGATTGCTGGCCGCGATGAAGCGATTACCCAACATCTTGTTAGTCTTCACCCAATGGGCCGTCTGGGAAAACCGGAAGAAGTCGCGAAGGCCGTTTTATTCCTTGCCAGCGACGATGCATCCTTTATTACTGGCACGACCCTTCTTGTTGACGGAGGATATACAGCCCAGTAAGGCAATCATAATTAAGAAGCACAACAAAAAATCCTTAAAATCGGCTATACTCTAAGCGCTGGTTTTAAGGATTTTTCTTTTCATTCCCCACGGGAATTAGCGTGATTTCTCTCGATTATACCCGCGTTCTCCAAATGGCTGAAGCTTATTTAGCCATTTTTCTTCAAGCTTTTCCAGTTCATATTTTGCATCGAAATACCCGTCTTCTTTCACTTTTAATGTTTCCAATACTTCAAAAACAAAAGCTTCTTCTCCAAATTCATTCCACTCCTTCTGCAGCAATTTGTTTGTATGCGAATTCATTTTCAATTGGAATTCTTTTCCGTTTATCGTCTTCAGGTTCATGCTGCTCTCTATATAAATCTTTTGGTTTTTATTATTTTTGATTTGATAAACCCCTGCTTGCGTTTTTGTTTCTTTATATAGCTGTTTTAGTTCTTTTTTTCGGTCCATCTTTTTCTCCTCTTTTCTCATGAATCTGATTACTCAAAGTTGTATATAAACAATTTTTAATTTCGTTTATGTTTTCACAGACAATTTATCATCATATCTACCCTTTGTCAAGCGTAGCGAATAAACTTTCTTATCCATAAGGGAAACTCGCGGGCATTGCCACTCGTTCTTTTTCACCAGCAGTGTTACACGCTTCCGAAGAAAAAAATCGACGTTTGGCACACACCTCGCGCGTTTTTCAAGTGCTATGATCGAAAAAAGGAGATATCGCTTTCTTACTTTATAGCGACACCTACTTTCTTATCTGTTAAAAAAGCTTTACACATTGAAAGGAACAAATCGGAAGAGCAACTACATGCATGAGAGATTTTTAAACAAGACCGAATGCATAATCCTAAAATTGATAACAAAATCGAACCAATGAATCCGGCAGCAAATAATTTTATACCAAGTTTCTAATCATAAGTAAAATACCGATATATTATCTTAATCATTAATAAAAATTATGATAAACTGAAATTAAAATGGGACTTTCATGAAGAAGCGAAACAGGAGATTAACGAAAGAAGAAGTGTGGTAACTGGCACGCTAAAAGTAGGAGCCAGCTTTACAAAAGGAAAACAGACCATCACTTCTAAAGCCAAAGAAATTTTCTTGCAAAAGGTAGAGGAATTTAATACGATCCCTTAACTATTGTTTTTTATTGTAAAAATGACTGGAAAATCATAATGGCCGCACCTGTAGCTGCCGCATTCGATTGCAGCAAGCCAGGGCTGAATTTTGTATCTTCTCTTTCTGTTCCGTATATATACTGTGAAGCCGTCTCTACAATTTTAGCGTAATAGGATGGAACTTCGTATACGATTGCGCTATTCACGATAACCAACTCCGGATGCAGTGAGTTAACAAGGTTGGCGATGCCTACCCCATAATAGTATGCCGATTTCATGAGCACCTCGTTTGCCACATGGTCTCCCTCGTTCGCCGCCCTGATTATCTGATAAATGGAAAGAGAATCCTTATTTTGTCCATCTTGAAGCAAAGAGGAAGCAGAAAACCCTGCCTTTCTTTTTACTTCTTCAATAATGTAGCCAAAGGATACATAAGCAGCCAGGCATCCCTGATTCCCACAAGAGCACCGTAGCCCATCCACTTGGATGACTGTATGCCCGTAGGCATTGGCATCGCCGCTTCTCATATGCATGATTTGCCCATTCGCTATCATTCCACAGCGTAGACCAGCACCACTAATACAATATAGAACATTTTTATAGGGGACTTTTGCGTATGTGTATTCTCCGAGTGCAGCTGTATTCGCCCCGTTTTCCAGCATAATTCTTACCGGATATACTTTGCAAAGCAGAGCTGCAACATCAATGTTTTTCCATCCTGGGGCAAGGAATGCCTCCGGTTGAAGAATAATACCTTTTTCACGATTCAAGGGGCCTACGGAGCCAACTCCGATACCTAACAATTCATCGACCGTAAAACCGTGCTTAGTCATAAACCGAGCAATCACTTCAATAATATAAGAAAACACTTGTTCCGGGGTGTGTGCAAACGTCATAATAACGGAGGAGGCATCAATCTGGTTAAAGGCAAGATCAAAGAGGAGGATCTTCGTATGTGACCGGGAAAGATCGACCCCAATAATATATCCTTTTGTCGTATCGATATGATAAAGGACAGGAGGTCTTCCTCCACTGGATTTTCCCAGACCACGCTCTTGAATGAATCCATTTTCTAGTAATTCTTCGATAAAACGAGCTACGGTTGTTTGTTTTGCTTTTACTTTTTCCAGTATATCCGCCCGCGAAATGGGTCCATGCTCATAAATCGTACGATACATCGTTTTCAGCAAGCTATTTTTTGGTGATACATCTTCCAAAAACTCCTTCAATATCACGATCCAGTCCTCCCGGCTTTTCTTCTCCGTTTTTATCTATTTTAAGACACGGAATAAAAAAATACCAACTGAACCTCTTCTGTACTCATTCTATATCTTACCCATAAAAAATAACTCCAATGATGCCGGAACAGAGAAGTATACTGACGGGATGCAACCGGAATTTGAGGAGAGCCAAAAAAGACAGAGCGAAAATGAGAAATAAACCAAGAGAATCAAGAGAATACGTGCCGATAATCTGGTTAGAGATGGCAAACCGAAGTGCTGCGTATACGATAAGACCGGTAACGACAGGCTTGAGTCCATAAAATATCGCTTCTACCACACCATTCTTATATACGCGATATAAAAAAGCGGCAACAAGTAACAGAATAATGAGCGGAGGCAAAATAATTCCTAAAACCGAAGTTAATACGCCGAGAATACCCGCCTGCTGGTACCCGATAAAAATGGCCATATTGTTGGCCACCGATCCCGGTGCCATGGCCGACACGGCTACAATGTTCGTAAATGCTTCGTGCTGCATCCACCCTTTTGCGATTATCTCCCGTTCAATAATCGGGATGATGGCGTATCCACCACCAAATGACATACATCCCACCTTAAAAAACAGCCAAAATAAACTCCAAAGCATATTTTCACCTCCTACTTACATTTCAAAAGGATGATTTCCTTTCTCTCTCTTTTTCAGCCTGGCTTTTATCCTAATGCTCTTTCTGATTTTATATATGACTATCCCTGAAATAGCCCCTCCAGCGATGACGAATGCCGGATGAATACCAAAGACAAGCAACAGTAAGACGGCACTAACGAACAAAAAGAACGTAGTTTTATCCAAAATAGATGCAAGCCACATCTTGTATGCGGCATAAGCAATTAACGCAACAGTTGCAGAGCGAAGACCTTTGAACGCAGCTTCTACTATATGATTATCTTTAAACATAATGAAAAAAAGACTGAGTGCTATCATAATCAGTACGGTCGGCAACACAATCCCCAGCATGGCGAAAATCGCTCCCGAAACCCCACCCAATCTATGACCAACCATAACCGCAGCATTCACTGCTACCGCTCCTGGTGCAGAACCTGCGACTACAAATACATCGGCAAGCTCTTGTTCATTCATCCATTTTCTCTGCCGAACCACTTCTCTTTCTATAAGAGGAACGATGGCATATCCGCCACCAAAAGTTGTGGGCCCAATTTTGAGAAAGATGAAAAGGATGTGAAAAAGAAAGATAAACCTCTCTTTCATACTTATCCCTCCTTGGAAAAGTAAGATAAACCTTACTCCTCTTATTAAACCACACTTTTAACCATTTTGGTTAAAAGAAAACTAAATTAATTTTTTTTAGCCTTTTTTAACATAAAAGAGAACAGTAAGAAAAAATTCTTACTGTTCTCCTTCAGCATAAACACTAACTATAATTTTCATCCTTCTTAACAGGCTAATAAACTTTAGTTTATTCCAAAAAATCAGGCTGTTCTTTTCGTATGCGATCCCAGAGCGGCTGAAAGCTGAGCCATCCCTCATATTCAACACCTGTTTGCTGAGCGGTCAATTGGGCATATTTTTCATCAATAAAAACGGGTGTCCCAGCCGCTTCAGCCAACAATTGCGACTGGCATGAACGTTCCATAGTAATGAACCACCAAGCGGCTGAATCAACGGATTGTCCCACTGTTAGCAGTCCATGATTACGTAAAATAACAGCTTTGTGCTGGCCAAGGGCTTTGGCAATGCGCTCTCCCTCTTCATTCTCGTAGACTACGCCGGTAAAATCATCAAATAACCCGTGATCATTGTAGAACTGGCAAGCATCCTGGGTAATTGGGTCCAGTAACCGTCCTAACGCTGACCAAGTTTTTCCGTATACTGAATGAGCATGTGCTGCTGCCACCACATCCGGACGAGCCTTATGAACTTCTGAATGAATTGCAAAAGCGGCTTGGTTCACAGGCCGATCACCTTCTACAATCTCTCCTTGATGGTTAATAAGCAAAAGGTCAGATACACAAATTTGACTAAAATGCTTTCCATATGGATTGACCCAGAAATGATCCGTATATTCCGGATCCCGCACGGTAATATGCCCTGCAACTCCTTCATCAAACCCAAATTTAGAAAAGAGGCGGAAGGCACCGGCCAGCCGTTCTTTACGGTGCCTGCGCTCTTCCGTTACTGTTTTAAATACAGGCAATTGCAGATACGTAGTCATAATTTCTTTTCCCCCAAAATAATGTAGTAGTTATATATGAAAATCTATCCGATTAATCATAGCTTCGAATCGTTTCTTCTTATAACAACGATAATTTTCGAAAAAAATATCTAATGTTCTCGGAATATACTTACTTGTACAAGAAGAAACATGAGGCGTAATGACCAAATTATCAATACCCCAAAACGGATGATGAGGCGGAAGAGGTTCTTCCTGAAAAACATCCAAAGCTGCAGCCGTAATTTTCTCTGTCCTCAGAGCTTGAATTAAATCATTTTCAACCACTGCATCTCCTCGACCGACATTAATGAACACAACACCATCTTTCATTAAGGAAATCATTCTTGCATCAATAATATGTTTCGTTTCTTGATTGGAAGGAAGTGCAGCACAAATATAATCGCATTGTGGCAGCAATTCACCTATCTGATTTATAGGATACATCTTATCGAAACCATCGACAGATCTACCGTTGCTATTTAAGCCTAATGTACGCATTCCGAATGCCTTTGCTTTTTTTGCGATTTCACTGCCGATACTTCCTGCCCCTAAAATCCCGATTTTATTTCCTGAAATTTCTGTCATTTGATCCAGGACTTCTTCTGAGTATCCCCATATCTTTTCCTTTTGCAGATGCCTATAATGCTGAATATTTTTCGCAAAATATAAAATCATGCTCAGCACATATTCGCTAATAGGGACCGCATGAACGCCTCTTGCAGAGGTGAGCAATACATTTTTGCTTCTCATCGCTTGAAAAGGGAGCTGTTCGATACCGGAACTCATCACCTGAATCCACTTAAGATTTGGGAGCTGCTTCAAATCTTCATCTGATATAGAATCGTGGTAATGTCCAAATGTCAGCAAAATCTCAACCTGCTGCTTTGCATTTGCAGAGAGAGCGAAAATTTTACTTTGCATAATCTCTTCTTTTGTTTTCTCTTTCACTTTATTCATATCTTCTTCCGTCACTTCAGTTGCCGTACATAAAATCAAATCATTTCCTCCTGACCCAAATTTCATTTACGCTTTTTCTTTAAGAAACAAATCTGCTGAATTATCTTCTTTAAACGCAACAGCATGCTTGTCATTTCTCTTATATCGTAAATAGTAATACATATAACAAAGTCCCATACAACCAAGCCCAAATAAGAGAGAGGAACGTTGAGCTGGATCAAACGCCATGAATACTAGCAGGGAGGTGCATAATACAAAACAAAGGATAGGGATGAGTGGGAAGAACGGTACCTTGTACTTTAATTCATCCACATGACCACCACTCTTAATTAATCGTTTGCGGAAATTGTATTGGGACAGTGCAATCGACATCCAGGTCAACGTACCTGCCATCCCCGTTACAGAAAGCAAAACAACGAAAAGCGTTTCTGCCGCTATCACGCTCGTAAGTAGGGAAAGCAAAGCGAAACTTAAACTTATAAGCAATGCATTAAATGGTACTCCTCGTGCGTTTAGCTTTCCGAATACCGGATGAGCTATCCCGCTCCGAGAGAACGACCATAGCATACGCGTACAAACATATAGACCGGAATTCCCGACAGACAGCAAAGCGGTTAATATAACAAAATTCATAATGTCAGCAGCATAAGGGATTCCCACACTGTCAAACACGGCGACAAACGGACTTTCAACCAATCCGGCTTGTTTCCATGGAATCAGCGCTGCAATGACTATGATAGCTAACACATAGAATATGAGCACACGAAAGATAATGCTACGAATCGCCTTCGGAATCGTCTTTTGGGGGTTTTCGCTTTCTCCAGCTGCAATCCCCATCAATTCAGAACCTTGAAAAGAGAAGACGACCGCCATCATTGTAATAAATACCGCTGAAAATCCGTTAGGGAAAAAACCTCCGTTATTTATAAAATTACTAAACAAAGGTGCCTGTTTTCCGTTCATATCCAAAAAACCGAACATGGCTGCCCCTCCAATGAGGATAAAAGCAACTACGGCAGATACCTTAATACCCGCAAACCAATACTCTGTTTCAGCAAAACTCTTTGTAGTAAGCGCATTCAAAGAAAAAAGCAGCACGATAAAGAGAATGCACCATACCCAAATAGGAACACTTGGAAACCATCGTTTCATTACCATACCGGCAGCCGTAAATTCAAGACCTACCGTTGTTGCCCAACTTAACCAATACATCCATCCAAGTGTAAACCCTGTGGCTGGGCCGATGTATTTTGTGGCATACACTTGAAATGAACCCGTTATCGGCATAGCCACAGCTAGCTCACCAAGACAAACCATAACAAGATACATAATGAGCCCTCCGAACAAGTATGCGATAACGGCTCCGCCAGGTCCGGCTCCATTAAGAGTGGCGCCCGAGCCTAAAAAAAGACCCGTACCAATGACTCCACCGAGAGAGAGCATAAATAAATGTCTGCTTTTCATTGAACGTTGCAATTCTGCTGAATGATTGTCTTGCTTACTTTTCATTTCACTGCCCCCATTCTTATCATAATTAAGCGGTAAGCAAGATCGAGCCTGTTCACCTGAAAGCATATGTTTTTTAAATAATCTGGATTATCATAAGATATACAGGAACAGGGCATGAACAGTTTTGGTACTCTGTTATGCCCTTGAAACTCTGTATAAAGGGCTTGCATTTCCACTACGGTTGCACAGATATTGCTTTAGCTGGTTCCGCATACTCTAGTAAATCGCTAACCGCCGGCTTAAACATCTCATAGGCTACCTCCCTTTGATATTCATTCCGTTTTTTGGCTTCCGTAAAGAGGTTATACGTATTTTTTCTACATAACTTTTCAATATCTGCAATTACCTCCTGAGATTCTGGTTTAACTAACCCGAAGATAACAGCATCATAAAAACGGATAGCGCCAAGATTGGCAACAAAATCATTAACAATATCAATTCCTCTTTGTTTTATAATCTTATCTCCTGCATGAGAGATTGGAATATTAGCTGCCTCTACAATTAAACTCGCTTTGACTTTATGTGCATTGGTCTCATTAATAACATCCTCCAACGCAGAAGGAATTAAAATATCACAATCTATATCCAGCCATTCAGTGTTTGATCTTGTAACATAATTGGATTCAAAAGAATCGGGATTCATTTCACCATGGGCATTTTTGTGGTCGATAAGCTTTTGGATATCCAAACCTTCCTCACAAGTGACCAATAAATTTGCATCTGCGATCCCTACAACTTTATATCCTAAGTGTGTCATTTTTAGTGCACAGCTTGCTCCTACGCACCCAAATCCTTGAATGACTACTGTGGCTCCTTCCTTTCCACGCTTAAATTTCCAGGCTTCATCAGCAGAGAAAGCTACGCCATAGCCTGTAACTGCATCGTTTAAAAACAATCCATCAACCTTTGTCCCTAATAAATCATCAAAAGCTTTTATCCCTTGCAAAACATTCTGATCCTGTTTCATAGACTTTGTAAGAGGAATATCAATGCCGAATTCCTTAAAAACTTTTAATACATCATCATAATTGGTTCCCAAATCGCTTCCTAACGATACTCCCGCATCCACATATGGCATCATCGCAATCAAAAATCTACGTAACACTGCTTTGGCATCTGGCGCTTTGTAATCATATGCAATCCCGGCTTTACATCCTCCAGTGGTCTTGGACTCGCAAGCCGTATACTTATAGGCCATCGCTTCCGCCAACCGTTTCACTTCTTCTTTTGTTACAGTCGGATGCATCCTTGTTCCGCCGCCAGCATATCCTTTCACGAAGTTATGGACGACCATCCAGCCCTGCGCGTTCGTTTCTGTATCGTTCCATTCAACAACCAAGTATGGATTTTTCATCTTTTGTAACCCCTTTCTTTATCCAGTGTAAAATTGTAAGGCCAATGCCTATTCGTCTTGTAATGCCTCTTCAATCATCTGATGGAAATGTTCCATAGCATGCTCGGTAGGAGAATAAATTCCGTTCTCAAATGCTTTGGAGCGAAAACCACTTTGCAGCAACTCTACAAGGTCAAAGTCCTCTTCCCGTACCTGATCAACGAACGTAAATAACTCTTCTTTTTCCTTCGTTAGTTCGGCATCAACAGAGTAATCGCGATAAATACCTAATGACGTTTCCGCATCAATAGGCACAACCTGTATTGTATTTACATTCCCTGCCCCCGGATAAACGTTAAGCATCATATTCGGCCATATCCAATAAAAGCGTGCGCTGGCACCTTCGGTATCCTCGCTTACTGTTGAGCATTGATAAGAAAATTTGTTGTCGATGATAATGTTGTAGTTGGACAAATCAAACGTTTTTGCAAATCCGGGATGGGCAATAGGGCAATGATCGCACTCGAGAAAGTTATCAATAACCGCTTTCCAATTGGCCTTAACGATACGGCGAGTCTCTCTGACTAATTTTAAAGACTCAAGAAATGAATAACGTTGCATCTCCTCTAAGAATGACTGATAAGCCACCGGGAAAGAAGGAGCATCGCTGTCCAGATTTACAAAAATCAGCGAATGATGAACTTCTAACCGGATCGACTTCATACAGCTATGTTTTCCAAGCTCATTTGTTTTAAAGTTAGGTGCCCGATGTACATGTCCATCCAATTTGAATGTCCATCCATGATAACTACATTGTAGAATCTTTTTATTTCCTTGTTCACTGCGCTCCACCTTAGCACCACGATGCGGACAAATATTATAAAAAGCATGTAGTTCTCCATCTGTACAATGAGTAACAATAATAGGTTCGCCAGCTACTTCAAACGTAAAGAAATCTCCTGCATTTTTAACCTGACTGGTGTGGCCAACTAATATCCAATTTTTCGAAAATATCTTTTCTCTTTCTTTATTAAAGACCTGCGGACTTATATATTGCTCATACGGTATTGTGGGATTAAAAGATGGTGCGCTTTCTTTTACAGCCATAATGAGAGTTCCTCCTTTTAGTTTCTTTTGTTGGTGTACATCAAATTCAATCAAATGTGTAGGCTTTCATTTATCGAATTATTAAAGCAATTCTAATGCCAACTTCAAAAAACCTCATTAACACAGGGTTTAACATAGTTTATAACTTCCCCCTGAAGAAAAACCGAGTTATAATTTACTCAATTGTGTCAATTGTAACTCTATTTGTATGTAATATAGAATAAACATATAAATACTAGGAGATAGTTACGACATGGAGGGCTACATCGTGCAAAATTCGATGAATGATAATGAAAAAATAGAAATGAGTAGCAAGGTACTTAAAAAGATCTTAGACCACTCCCCTAATGAAATTTACGTTCTTGATAAAAACGCGCATGTTGTCTACGTAAACAGGGCCTGTGAACAGCATTATGGTATCAAGCTGGATGAAGTTGTCGGGAAACATAATGATGAAATGGTTTCTAAGGATTATTGGAGACCTCTGATTCTTCCTCGTATATTCAAAGAGAAGAAAGCGGTAACAGTTAAGCAAATAACTTATAGTGGTAAGGAATTGGTCACAACAGCCATCCCTTTGCTAAACGATGAACAAGAAATCGAACTTATTATCACTACCGGACAGGAGCCGAACTACAAAGACATCTATCTTCCAGATGAACAGGAACCAGACGATACAAGCAATAATGAGTCTTATAAAGAAAACGTCATTACGAATAACAAAGAAATGAATGAGGTAATTAAACTATGTGACAAGGTATCCAAAGTCGATACAACGATTTTAATTCAAGGAGAATCCGGTACAGGAAAAGGGGTACTAGCCAAATATATTCATAAGAAAAGTCATCGAAGCCATGCCCCTTTTTTATCTATAAACTGTGCAACTATACCGGAAGAGCTGCTAGAATCAGAGCTTTTCGGATATGCGGAAGGAGCATTCACCGGAGCAACGAAAAGTGGCAAGCAAGGATTGCTTGAGTTGGCGGATGGGGGTACCGTTTTTTTGGATGAAATCGGGGAAATTACACCAAAAGTTCAGGCAAAGCTTTTACAGGTGATTCAAGACCTCGAATTTCTTCCTGTTGGAGGAAAAGAAATAAAAAAAGTCGATATCCGCATTATGTCTGCTACTAATCGAAACTTATATGAGATGGTACAAAATAAACAATTCAGGGAAGATTTATATTACCGACTCCATGTTGTCAATCTGCAAATTCCGCCCTTACGGGAGAGACAAGAAGATATTGTTCCGTTAACCTATCATTTTCTTTCTGTATACAATAAAAAATATCAACTTAATCGGATTATTTCACAAGAGGTTTTGAACGTTTTTTACAATTATTCATGGCCCGGAAATATTAGACAATTGGAAAATATGGTCGAAAGCCTGGTTGTCACGAGCGACGGTATCATCCAAACGTCCAATTTACCGGCTATATTATTGAAAAATACGAAGCAAAGCGGCGTAACTCAAGGCTCTTCTACTCTCTCCCTTGAACTTGCGCTAGAAGAGCTGGAAAGAACGATGATTATCGATTCCTACAAAAGATACAGAAGTACACGAAAGGTAGCAAATCACTTGTCTATTAGCCAGTCAAAAGCCGCAAGATTAGTACGTAAACATTGCAGCGAATTAGACTTTTATGAGTAAAATAAGGGAAGCAATCCGCGTTCAAAAAATAAAAAGCCAGTTATACTTTTCTTTACATCCATAAAGGACGAGTAGTATAACTGGCAAAATACTTCAACTTCCCCACATATTACATTCGGTCCATATAAACTGTCTTGACTTGTGTATAAAATTCAATCGCGGTCTTTCCTTGTTCACGCGAACCAGTACTGGAATTTTTACAACCGCCAAACGGCACTTGCGGCTCGGAACCAGCCGTTTCTGAATTTATATGTACCAGACCTACCTCGATATCCTCAATAAAACGGTGAGCCACGGTCAAGTTATTCGTACAGATGGCTGCACTCAAACCATATTCCGTATCATTAGCCATTTCTATCGCTTCCTCATAGTTTTTGACTTTAAAAAGAGCAATGATTGGTCCGAAAATTTCTTCACGTGCAATACGGGCATCACAAGGCACGTTCTCAAAAATTGTAGGCTGCACATAAAAACCGTTCGCTAACTCTTCTTCTGCTGGAATTTCACCTCCACACAAAAGCGTTGCTTCTGTCTTTCCGGTATTTATCATCGCTAATACACTATCACGTTGTGTTTGAGAAACGACCGGACCTATAAATGTGTCATGCTGGAGGGGATTACCTACTTTCAGTGTTTTTGTATGTTCCACAAGCTGATTACGGAAAGCTTCATAAATTCCTTCTTCTACAATTATCCGACTGGTCGCCGTACACTTCTGTCCTGTAGATTTAAAGGCTCCACCTACAGCAACTTCTATGGCTTTATTCAAGTCAGCATCCACAAGAACAATAAGCGGATTTTTCCCGCCCATTTCCATCTGCACTTTTTTCCCTTTTTCTGTTGCCTGCTTTTGAATTTGGCAGCCTACTTGATTTGAACCGGTAAACGAGATGGCTTTAATATCTGGATGCTCTACTATTTCTGTTCCGATGACAGAGCCTCTGCCAAACACGCAGTTCACGACACCTGCCGGCAGTCCTGCCTCATCAAAGGCTTTCATTACATGATATACGGATTTCGGTGTAAGATCAGCAGGTTTAATCACTACTGTATTCCCGTAAATAAGAGCAGGCGCTAGCTTCCATACTGGAATAGCAATCGGAAAATTCCATGGCGTAATCATCCCAATAGGACCTAATGGCGTACGAGTTGTATATAAAAACGTTTCCACATTACCGGAAGGGATAACTTCACCGAGCGGTTGCCGTGCTTCCCCGGCATAGTATTCGAGAATGCTAATGGCGCGCTGGGTTTCTCCAATACCTTCTACCAACGTTTTTCCTTCTTCTAATGTTAAGTCACGCCCTACTTCCTCAAGATTCGCTTTTAAAATATCAGCCGCTTTCTGTAGATATACGGCACGTTGTTGGAATGAGAGTTTCTTCCAAAGCGAAAATGCTCTTTTTGCAGCCGACACCGCTTCTTGTATATCAGCTACAGCACTCGATGGGAATTCTCCTAAATTTTCTCCATTATGTGGGCTAAGATTTTCCTTGTATTCCCCTGAACTCGGCTCTTTCCATTGTCCATTAATATAATTCAAATATCGCATATCTCAATAATCCCATCCTTTGTTTAGAGTAGTAACGTACACTATTTTATTGCAAAAGCAATGCCACTTTAAAAACCACTATTTGTGATAAGAACTAACAAGAATTTCAGTCTCAACCTGAAAAAAATCGAGTTAAAATTCATTCAATCCAGCCATTTTTGACTCGCTATAAATGTGTTTCTTCCAAATAGAAAAAGTCTGTCATCTCATCTTTCTTTTATACTTTATAAAGATGAGATGACAGACCCTTATCCAATTGTATTTAAAACTTCTCCTATTTAACTGCTTGATCATCTAATATATCAATTTGAAAATCAGTATTCGCCTTATCAGTCTCTTTTATTGCGATTACAGGTTTCCTTGTAACTGCACTCACTCCCAATGTGACAGCAAAATTAATAAGCAATACAAACAGGCCTATATCGATATCCTTTATTACTTGCGGCAAAGATGGAAATAGTGTTGCAAGCGTAGTGCCTGAAATGGTAGAGTAAGCGACGATAATGATTCCAACAATCATTCCAGCAATCGCTCCCTGTACGGTAACCGGATTTGTTCTCCACAAGCTGAAGAATAAAGCCGGGAACAATTGCGCCATAAAGCTATAGGCCATGAGATATAACATCATAATCGATTTGCCGCCGCTAAACGTAAAATAAAGAGTAATCAAGGAAATGATAGGGACAAAAATACGGCTTAGCTTCGCAAGCCGCTCATCTGTCGTATCCGGCTTCCATACCTTATATACGTTTTTGGAGAGAATAGTAGCTGTTGATGTTAATACTAATGAGCTAGGTACAAGGGCTGCTAGCGCTCCTGATGCTCCAATTATTCCAACGAACCAGGGATCAAATGACATCTTCGCCAGCTTGAATAAAGCTAAATCTATATTCGCTCCTTTTAGGTCCGGAATTTGAAGTACAGCAGCAAAACCAATAAATAAAGAGAAAACGATAATGACTTGATAGATTGGCATAATCGCGGCATTCCAACGAAGTGCGTTTGCGCTTTTTGAAGAGAAAACTCCTGTGAGCATATGAGGAAACATATAAAAAGCTAACGCCGTCATAATCGTAGCGGAAATAAACCACGAAACACTCAACCCTTGTTCGGGAAATAGCAAGAAACTCGTTTTAGCCGTATCGATTGCCTGAAACATCGGCTGAATACCACCATAATAGTGAAGAGGAAAATAAATTCCCATAAAGACGACAACCGCCAAAATCATGATGTCTTTAATTACTGCCGTCCATGCCGAACCATGAATTCCCGAAGCCATAACATAAATCGTTATCGAAAGCATAGCGATACATATAGCAATATTCGGGGATATCGTGCCATATGAAGCTTCAGAGACAATAATCCCTAACCCTTTTAACTGCATAATTAGATATGGGATAACAGAAATAACGCTAATGATCGCAACGAGAACACCTAATGCTGGACTATTGTATTTTTTATCATAAAAATCAGATTGCGAAATGACGTTATGTTCTTTGGCATATTTCCAAATCGGCGGCAACAGCCAGTAAGCGATGACAAAGTAGAAACAGTTAAAGGCATACACAGCAGCAGGAATGCCAGATGAGTAAGCGCTTCCACTCGCACCTAAGAAAGTATATGTTGTAAATATTTCACCTGCCATCAAAAAGAAAACAAGAATACCACCAAACCCCCGTCCGCCAACTGCCCACTGTTCCAAGTTCATATCTTTACCTTTACGAGCTTGGAGTCCTAACCAAATGGATACAATGAGAAAAGCAACAATAATAAGAAGAGCCGTATTCATTATTCTGCTCCTCCTTTATTTGCAGGATCAAGCATATTGGCGATTATCAAGAAGATAGAAGTAAGACAAATCCATAATATTGTCCAGAAGAGAACAAAGGGCATACCGAAAACGTAAGGTTCGACTCGATTGATAATCACAAGCGAGCCAATAGCTGGTATTGTGGTTAGCAGATAAATGATCTTCCTCATGCATCATTTCCTCTTTTCCTTAAGTAGTAGTATGCGATCTATCTGTATGTCCAAAAGGGCTCCTTCTTTTACAGCTAATACCCCAGTAAAACGTAATTTTCGTCGCATGCAAGCAACGGAGCCCTTGAGCTTATACTTGATCTATCTCACTTGACGCAAGGGTTATTTTATTTAATTAAATATTCATATTAAACTGATAATTGTAGGTGTTTATATGTACTTTATAAAAACACCTTCTTAATTAATGGCTCATTCACGCTCCAGTCGGGTTTTCTACCGGAAAGAACTTGATCGATTTGTATCGCTGCATCCATAGCCATACAAATGGAAGCCTCTTTCGTTAAAGCAGCGTTATGGGGAGTAACGATGGCGTTATCCAATTCAAAGAGAGGATTTCTCTTGTCAGGAGGTTCCATTTCAAATACGTCGATTCCAGCACCGGCGATTCTTCCTTCCCGTAAAACCTGAATCAGATCATCCTCCTTAACCACTCCCCCTCTTGAAGCATTAATGAGGTAAGCTGAGGATTTCATCCAAAGAAATTCCCGTTTTCCTATCATGCCTTTCGTTGTTTCCGTTAAAGGAAGATGAAGACTAATAACATCCGCATTTTTGAATAGCCATTCTACATCTGTCACAATTTCCAATGAAAGGTTCGAGGTAGCATCTACATAAGGGTCATATCCGACCACTTTCATGCCTAAACCTTGGCGTGCCTTATCAGCTAATAACCTGCCTATTCTCCCTAACCCGATAATTCCCAAAGTCTTGCCGCCCAAATCCATACTATAAAGCTGGTTGCGGATAGCAAAATTACCAGTACGTAACTCTCTGTCAACCAGGAGCAGATTTTTAGACAAACAGAACATTAATGCAAGCACATGCTCAGCTACGGCATTGGCATTTGCCTGTGGTGTATTCGTTACATAAATTCCTTGTTGTGTTGCTTCCTCGATGTCAATATTATCTAATCCTACTCCGTACTTAGCAATGATTTTAAGTTTTTTACCTGCCTGAATCACTTTTCTATTGATCATCGCGTTCGATCTTGTCAATACAGCATCACAATCGTTGATCTCTTCCATAAGGACTTCTTCCGCCAGCCCGGAACCCAATTTAATTTTGTATCCTCGCTCCAACAAATAATTTTTTCCCTCTTCCTCAATATCCTGGGGAATGTACACCGTATAATTCACACTACTCCTCCTTGCTTTTTACAGTTTAATCGTCTCTTTTTTGATATCCCAAAAAGCATAAACCTATATTCCAACACCTCCATATTGTTTTCAGTTATTCATTTAGCAATAGTAATGCCAATTTCGAAAATACAGTTTTATTCATAAAAAAAGTCGATTGTGCATTCAATCGACTCATCTATCGCCATTAACATTTTGTTCAAACTTGAAACAAATTGTTTCAGGTCGTTTCAAATTGTTTCAATATTCATCTCTTTCATCTTTCTCCATAAGGTTGTCCGGCTTATTCCTAATTCAGCAGCCGCTTTACTTTTATTATATTTGACCCTTTCAAGCACCAGAAGAATCTTCTCTCTTTCGGATCGGTATAATCCAAGTGCAGAACTCCCCTGCATATCCTTATCCAAAGTAACCTTCTCAAGCTTATAATTGTCTGAGCATTTATTTACATCATGAATATCGATGATCTTGCCTTTACAGAGAACGGCCAGTCGTTCACAAAAGTTTTGTAGATGGCGAATATTCCCCTCCCAACTCCATTCACTTAGTTCCTTTTTCGCGGCGTCAGTAATGATAATGTGCTCGCAATCCATAAGTCCTTCCTGAATAAAAAAATCCACCAATAACGGAATATCTTCTCTATGCTCTCTAAGAGGAGGGAGCATCAACTTTAACACATTCAAACGATAATACAAATCTTCTCGGAAATCTCCGATTTTAACCATATGTTCTAGATTTTTATTTGTTGCTGCTAAAATTCTCACATCAATAGGGATAACCTTATCATCCCCAATACGTACGATTTCCCGTTCCTGTAGCACACGAAGTAATCGGCTTTGCAGCTTATGGGAAATTTCCCCGATTTCATCCAGAAAAATAGTGCCTCCATGTGCTAGTTCAAAGAATCCTGGTTTTCCACCTTTCATCGCTCCTGTAAAAGCTCCTTCTACATACCCGAATAATTCGCTTTCCAGCAAATTCTCAGGGAGTGCCGCACAATTAATAGCCACGAATGGACCGTTTTTCCGCTTACTATGATTATGTATGCTTTGGGCAAACATTTCCTTTCCGGTTCCTGTTTCCCCAACAATAAGGATATTTGAGTCTGCTTTGCTGAAGTGTTTGGCTATTTCAATCGTTTCTCTGATTTTTGTACTCCGGTAAAGAATGTCGTCAAAAGTGTGTTTTGCAACATGCCCACGCAAATGTATCTTCTTCCGGATTTTTCTCTCCATCTCCTGAATGCCTGTTACATCCTGAAACGTAACCACATCCCCCACCTTTTTGTCTCTTAAAAATATTCCGACTTTTTTCGCTGCTAATTGGACTGATTGATATGTAATAATGTCTTCTTGGTATTCATCACTACTAAGCAGCATATTACGGAATTTCCCTGCAGGTACTATATCGAGAATAGAACATCCGATTACATTTGGTTTTGAGATGGACAACGTTTCCTGAGCTGCAGTATTAAATACGGATATTCTCCCTGTTTGATCGACGGCGATAACTCCTTCATAAGCATAGTTAAGAATTGTTTGGTAACGCTGAGCCTTTTCTTGCTCTCTTCTGCTGACAAGGGCCAATCGTTTGGCTTCAATTAAAGCCTGTCGGAATGATTCCTTTCCGGTTCGAATCAAGAGTGCTCCCAATCCTATCTCTTCAGCATATTTACACGTACTTAATCCGCTTAAGATAACTTCGCAACCATCACGGGCAGCTAAATCTACCAATCTGGACGACTCTGTTATATCGTTTAAGACATATGATTGAATAGGCAAATCAACAATATCTGTGAAATTCTCTACCCCATAAATCATATTTAAGGAACCGATAACAGCTACCTTTTTCCTGCCAAAACGCGCTTTACAGTCATATAAACATCGAATAAGATCAATTCCCTGAACGGGCGTATCTACGACAGGGATAAACTCGTTGCTTTCTTTCAAGATTTTAGAAAGCAATCCCCTTGATATGATAACATCAGCATCCAGATTTAATTCTCTTACCCGATCGGCAACCACTACTACTTCTTCCAACTCAAACTCTACGTTTTCATAATCTATTTTCTCTATCTTTTCTAATTGGTTAAGTTCTTCAAATGTTTCGAAGACGTGTTCGATATATTCTTTGCATGGAACAACTAGTTTGATTTTAATCAAAATCATCCCCTCCAAATATAATATATCACAACCTTTTATTTCATAATTTACTATTAAAACAATTGACGAAGTACAAATAAAACAATAGGATGTCGGAAAACCGACATCCTATCACTGGGGACTATACTTACTTTGTTACTAATGGGATAACCAGCTTATTCACCGGTTGCCCATTCTCCTGATTTATTTCAAATAACTCCAGCGTCAATGTTTTCGGTGCATTCATATGCTTGTCCGGAATCTTTATTGCCTGTTTGATATCTCCCCATGCGGGGCCACCCACCGACGCTGTTCCATGTCCTTTACCTATCGTTTCATTCCCTTTCTTTACTGCATAATTATATGTTCCTTCAAATACGCGGGCTTGACCGGTCACAATGTATTCTGTTCCGGATTTTGTCACTTTAATGCTGCGGAACACATCGTTTTCCGCTTTTGCTTCAAGTTCCCACTGAGGTAATAAATCATTTTTCAGTGTATAAATCGGAATTTCGAAACGTGGCTCTCCCATGTACCCTGGCGTTATCTCATATTCGGCAAAATGGATCACTAGATTGCTGTGTTCAATCGAAAAGCTTTGTGTATCCGAAATGGATGTAAACGTAAATTGCTCCTTCTCCGGATGCTCGTTGATTTGTTTTTTGATTTCCTGATTCAGCAGCTTTTTATAATCTACATTTTCTTTGAACAGATTCGATAACTGAATATTCTTCGCTTCAGCCTGATTTAAGATATTATAATAATCTGTCCGGCTTATTCCATTGGCACCGCCTGTATATGTGTATGTGTTTACAGCCAAAGATACAACGCTTCCGTTTGTCGTTACCTTATAATTGGCCGTCAGCTCATATGGGTGCATCTCCCAGCCATTTTTCTTTGCTTCCTCTGCAAATTGTGCAGCTTCTTTTTCCACATTTTCTTTGTCCTTCATCGCATGACGCATAATGATATCATTTAGTTGTGCTTCATATTTTTTATCTTTTAGTCCCTCAAACACCGGTATCTCCATCTGAATGTTTACCTGCTTTGTTTGAAGTTTTACGGATTTCGTTTGATACAGACTGCCAGGGATTTGTTGATTAACTTGTTCAACCTGTGTCGTATCGGCAGCGTGCATAGCGGTATTCGCCCATGCAGTTCCGCCTCCTATAGCCAAACAACCAACTATCCCTATCGCCCAAGCTTTTTTTGCTACCATTCATCTTCATCCTTTCTATCACTGCCTTACATATCTAACTGTAATGGAAAGTGAAAAGAAGGAGGTTGCAAAAAAGTTAAATCCTTTGTTGATGTCCCTTTATTACGCTTTTTCGTATGAATACAAGGCATTTACACCATGACTCAAGGCTGCTCCGGCTTTGACTGCAGATGCGACAATAATTGCCTCCAGAATCTCCTCCATCGTTCCTCCGTATTTCTTATATTAGAATGCATAGAGGTATGTGTAATGAGATAATCTGCAACTCGGTCGTCTATCCCTCGAAAAGCAACTTCTTCTACAAGCTGAGTAATAACTGACATTTTACGAATAAATAGACCATATATAAATTTGCTTACCGAATCATATGCATGCAGTTTCGAAAGGTTTGGGCAGGTACGATCAAGGCTTCCACATCACTTTCAGCTGCAGCAAAAGCCTCATACTCCAAATCCCCCAATACACTGGCCATCATCATTAGACAAACACCGCCGCTATGAACCCGGTAGAGCGTTATCTCTCTGCCATTCTCTCCAACTCTATAAATACGTACACAGCCATTCAGAATGAAAATAGCATGATGCATATGATGACCTTTTTCAAAAACCACAGGATTGGCTGGAACACGTACTACAGAAATATCGTTTTTGCTCCATTCCTTGGTGTCGATAGAGGATAGGCAAGGGAAACATTCAGCAGTCTCATCGTTACTTTTCGAATCACCGCCGGTAGGACACCGAAGGTATACGGTTTGTACACTCTTTCTGTCCACTTATGCGCGTCTTTTCCGTATACCCCTATATTAATAGAAGAGACATTCAGACTGCGGATTTCGTTCACAGGTAGAGGATTAATCAAATCCCACTGTGGGAAGTTTTTCATTAACGATATCATCTCTTCATCTGTCTCGTGCAGGGATAAAAAGCTGCCGTCCGCTAAATAAGGGAAGAACTTTTTCAACGCAAACTTCTCCCCTGTTTCCTGTTCTACATTCTCCAAAACATCCTTAATCGCTTCCACAAGCTCATGGTCGCGTTTCTTCTCTTCATTTAAATAATTATGTGGTAAGTATGGTGGCGCGTAAAAAATAATTACCCTTGCTTTTTTCTCCGGGTCAAGCTCCTGTAGCGCCTCTACAATCTTAAAGCAAAGCATGCGCGGCTCAACATCCTTGTTGTGTTCAAATACTGCTCTTGCCGTTTTTTCCGGATTCAATCCTTTTCTGCTCAACTCATCCATGTACTCGGCCAGGCTCGTCACTTCAATAGTCCAGGATAACGCCTTTGCTGGCAATCCGGTCCGCTTTAAAAATTCTTGATAGTGTCTATGAAGGAGATTTTCGACTTCCTTGCATGCCTCAATTGTGATTGCTGTTAATTTATCCATAATTTCTTTCCCTGTTGCTTCATAAATAAAGTAGTTAAAATACAAATAGCTGCTTGTCGCTGTCTGCACATTGTATGCCTCTTTGTTGTCCCGTTGATATAAGCAAGAAGGTGGCAGGACTAATTCTCCTTCAATATTCTCTGTTAAATCCACATTGTTATGGATGCGCCGGGTAATCTCCGCAGAAATCAGGTTTGGATCAATGCCCGATAACGTTTCTCCAACGTGTGCCTCCCTACCATAAATATAAAAACTTGGTAAAAGCTTGCCGGCTGCCCCAGTATAAATATAGCGGTAAGGATCATCATCATACAATGATGTAATAAAGTCATCATTAATTGCGATAATATATTGTAGATTGTATTCATCCTGCAACCTTTTCAATTCGGAAATCGCAGAAATAACCCCTTTATGCTGGCTCTCTTCATCTGGATTTAGCATCAATAAAATAGTACCGGGCAACTCCTCTAGATGCTCAGAAAAATACAATACATTCGCTAAATGCACGGCAATTCCACTCTGCATATCTACTGAGCCCCGGCCAAATAACCAATCACCTGATTGCGCATCCTTTTGTACATCTTTATCAAGTTCATAGGTTGCAAAAAAAGCAGCCAGGGCATCTGGATTTAACGCGTCTTTTTTTACAGAGCCAAAATCTTCAATTCCGACCGTATCAATGTGCGAATGATAAATAATCGTTCGGTTATCGTTATTTTCCCCTCTAATCAGAGCGAATATATTTTTACGTCCTAACGGATCATTTGGTATGTGCTGCTCCCATATATTCGTAGGATGCTGTTGAAAATACGGAAAGCTCATCAGAACGTTTTTAATAAAATCAGCAATTTCAACTTCTCCAGTTGTCCCGTTAACGCTTTTAATGCTTATGAGCGCACGGGTAAGCATTTCAACTTGATCGGCCATTACCATTCCTTGAATTTTGTTATACATAAAAACCTCTCCTCGCCTTTTTCTTTTATTTATCTTTGTATTAATGAACTTTTCTCATTGGTCCATCTTTTTGTTCCACGCTTTCATTCCGTTTGTAAACATTCAAAAAATAGTCTTTTGTCACATCTCGCACTTCTTTATTTAAGAAGAGAACTGCGATAATGTTCGGAACAACGATTAGCGCCAGCAGCAAATCAAGGAACTGCCAGATGAATTGTAAACCTCCAACTGCTCCTACAAGAATGGCACATATGTAAATAAAGCGCATTACTTTCGCAAACGTACTCCCAAACAAGTACTCTGCTTGCTTCTCGCCGTAATAAACAATCACCACAACGGTCGAAAGTACAAAAAGAAACAAAACAAGAGACAAAATCAAACCGGCAAGAGAAGAACCGATTACTTCACCAAGCGCTTGTGATACCATGGAAGAAGCTTCTTCTGATTTGACATCCTTCCAAACACCAGAGGTTAATACGACAAGCGCAGTCATTGTACATACAATCAACGTATCAACAATGACCTCAAAAATGCCCCAAAACCCCTGTTTTGCAGGATGATCCGTCTGCGCTGTTGCGTGAGCGATCGGTGCTGTTCCCATACCGGCTTCATTCGAATAAATGCCTCGGGCCAGCCCCCAACGAATCGCAGCGGCAACCCCTGCGCCTATAAAACCTCCCGCTGCCGAAATCGGCGTGAAAGCGTGAACAAAAATCAACTCAAATGCATATGGAATCTCTCTAGCATTAAATACCAGCACAATAAGTGCAGCAATTAAATAAATCGATACCATAAGGGGAACAAGCTTCTCCGTAATTTGGCCAATTCGCTTAATGCCACCATACGTTACAAGCCCAACAAGAAGCATGACCAAGGCTCCTGTTATCCATACCGGAATATGGAAAGTACTTTGAACCAGAGTAGCGATTGAATTGGATTGAACCATCATACTCGCAGCAATCTCCAGCATCAGTCCAAAGGCAAACAGCCAGGCAATCGGCTTCCACCCTAATCCTTTATCAATGTAATACATCGGGCCTCCCACCCATTCCCCATCTTCATTCTTTTGGCGGTATTTTACGCCAAGCACAACTTCGGAATATTTTGTTGCCATGCTAATTAAAGCAACCACCCACATCCAGAACACAGCCCCCGGCCCGCCCATAGCAATTGCAACAGGTACGCCTACCATATTTGCTGCCCCAATAGTGGAAGCTAGGGCTGAGGTTGCTGCCTGAAATGGGGTAACTGAACCTGGTTCACTACTTTTACTGAACATTTTTCCAAATGTCTGGTTTAGAATATGCGGTAAATAACGAATTTGAAAAAAACCGAGACGAACGCTCAAGAATATACCTCCGCCCAATAAAAGCAAAATCATGGGCAATCCCCAAATCCATTCGGTCACTTGACTTACGATATGTGTTAGACCCTTCATAAATCGTCTCCTTCCAACATGATTTTATAGTCGTTTCACTTTAGCTCCACCCTAGCGAAACCGTTTTCACAATTCGATACGATGCTTCCTCTCTTTATACAGCCTGCATTCATTGTTTTGCGAAGAATAAGAATAATGTGCTTGTAATCACCCTCACTCATTTTCCGTATTACGGAAACTATTTCCGTTTATATATCAAAAATATAAGGGGTAAATCCCCATTATATTTTTCCGATTTTCATTGATATTTCTGCCGCCGCCGCCTTAACTTTCTCGATTAATTCCGGAATACATTCTGATGTGAAGCGAAACGCCGGTCCGCCAATACTCAGAGCTGCTGTAACCTTATTGTTGTATCCAATAATTGGCGCAGCCACAGCGGCCGTATCTTCTGTTTTTTCACCAACGCTGATGGCATAGCCACTTCTTCTAATCTCAGAAAGCTGGTTCATTAATTTCTGTTTTTCCTGGGAAGAAAGCTGCAAAAGTCCGATAATCCGCTCTTTTTCATGCTCCGGCATATTCGCAAGAATGGTTTTATTAGGCGCCCCGATATGCAAGGGGATTCGAATGCCGAGATCCTCTGCAATACGAATCTTCAACGGACTATCTACCTTTTCTATAACGATCCCTTCCGTACCATTCGTAATATTCAAATAAACACTTTCCTCTACTTCACTTGCTAAGCGTTCCATAACAGACCTAGCTACAAACCGAAAGTCTACATTATCTAATAAGCGAAGTCCTATCTCCATCCATCTGTAACCGGCTTTATAATGCTTGGTTTCAGGAATTTGAGCCACAAGTCCATGTTGCATCAAAGAACTAAGCAATCTATGCAAGGTACTTAAAGGAAGGGACGTTTTTTCAGCCAATTCAGATATTTGCCATCCATTTTTAGCGTCATCTGATATCAGTATGTCGATAATCATCATTGCTCGATCGATTGATTGAACCATTATGATAGCTCCTTATAACCTGTTGCCCCATACGGCTTTACAGTTATACGTAATTATATTCATATTCGTCTTACTTTTTCTCTAAAGCAGGGCAACAAAATAATATTTTCCGTATTGCGGAAAATGTTTCTAATTTCAAAATAATTATAAGAATCAACCTATTGTTTTGTCAAGAAAGAAAGCTATTTTCCTAAGAGTATTACTAAAACTCGTGTCCTCTCCTTTATCCGATTCGGTAAATATGAGCAAGAGAACAAAAATAAAAAGTTGTATAACAATCGTTGACAAAATAAATCTGTTATAATACAATAAAGACACAGGAAAATTCAGAATAAAAAATCAATGGAGGGATATATAATGACAAGAGATTTGGAATTCTATAGAAGTCTGCCAAAGAAAATGTGCTGTGAATGCGGTGAACATTTTGAAGAACAGGCAGAATCTTATCTTCATGAGTGTGAACGTTGCTTCAGCCATAATCATGAATAAAAAGGTGAGTAAATGACGGTAGAAAACGTGGTCTAGTACCTTGTTTATTCCTGAAATCAGGAATGGGCAAGGTACTATTGCTTTACGTTACATACTATTAATAAGCCATTAAACATAGTAAGAGATTATGTATAAGGAGAAAGTATAATGAGCGACATCATTCAACAATTCCGCGAAGTCCCAACAACCTGTATATCTGATGCCATGCAAGGACTTAACAACCTGGATTCGTGTATTAAACCCTTGAAAGATGAATATAAAATCGCTGGAAGAGCATTAACTGTAAAAATGCCAGTCGGAGACAATCTGTGCGTCCTTAAAGCCATTAGAGAAGCAAGACCGGGAGACATTTTGGTTATTGATGCCAAAGGTGATACATACCGTGCTATTGCAGGTGATTTTGTAGTAGAAATGGCGCAAGCATTAGGTATACAGGGCATAGTAGTAGATGGGGCTATCCGAGACATTATGGGAATCAAAAATTTGAATTTTCCTGTTTTCTGTAAAGGAACAACAGTAGCAGCAAGTAATAAAGCAGGTGTTGGAGAAATCAATGTACCTATTTCATGTGGAGGAACGAGTATTCATCCAAATGATCTTATTGTAGGAGACGCAGATGGCGTAGTCGTAATTCCGCAAGCTGTTGAGCAAGACATTTTAGACAAATCAGTAGCAAAAATGGAAAGCGATCAGAAAAGGGAAAATAATGTTCTAAAAGATAAAGAACGAATAATACAGTATTTAGACAACATGTTACAAGGACGTTGATTTTTCTAACACTATTCTCAGCATATAAAAGCACCACAATCCTGAATATACAATGGGGTTGTGGCGCTTTCGTATTCGCGGGTATTCAACGCAAGAAATGTAGACATTATTTTATTTTATAATCCACGGAATAATGATCGGAACCATGATAGAAACGAAAATCCCATTAACCCCCATAGCCACACCTGCAATGGCAGCCTGAAGCCTTCCTTCTAACGCAGCTTGCGCTGTTCCGATACCATGCGCCTGCACCCCAAGAGCAAGTCCTCTTGATAATGGATTATGGATGCCCATTTTATTCATTATCCAGGGACCTGTCATAGCTCCTAGCATCCCTGTTATCACCACAAAAACAGCAGTCAAGATTGTATCCCCGTGAATGATAGAAGCCACCTCAACAGCCATAGGAGTCGTAATCGTCTTTAAGCTCATGGAACGAATAAGCTCCGATGATAAATGCAGACCTTTTAGCATAAGAACAGTCGCTGTTATACTTACCATGGAACCAGCTATTACACCAGCAAATGAAGGAATGATATTCCGGAACAAGATGGAACGGTTTTGATACAAAGGAACCGCAATCCCTACAGTAGCAGGTCCCAGAAAAAAACTTAACATATCCTTCGTTCCCTCATAGTCCTTGTAGTGGACATTGCTCAATATAAGGACAAAGATAATTAATGATGTACTAACAAAAACCGGATGGGTAAACGGGGAAGATACCCTCTTATTTAAGAAAATACTCCCTATATAAGCTCCAACCGTTATGATAAGCGTATAAACCGTGATCGCTTTATCCATATGCTCGCCTCTTTACTCTTGATTGCTCTCCTGTTCACGGACAAGGAATTGCGAAACCCTCCCTGTCGTATAAATCCCAATCCATAAACTTACCAGTATTAAAAGAAACAACAACCAGCCCTGATGCAACAATAAATCTCCATAACTCATTAAACCTACTGCAATAGGGATAAAGAAAAACGACAAATGTTTCAAAAGAAGAGAAGACGCTTCTTCTATCCATTGTAGCGGAACAATTTTTGTTAGTAATAAACTGAAAAGAAGCAGCAATCCAATTAACGTTCCTGGTATAGGAAGATGGAAAATCCCGACAACGAGATTTCCCAATTCATTAAGGCTATACAAAAAAATGATTTGGACTACTATCCGTATAGCAATTGTTATTTTTCTTTTCACATCCCCTTACTCCTATCTGTTTTCTGTTTTAGTCTTTACTAATGTTATGTTGCATAAAAACTTTTTTCGCAATAATTAGTGCATTTTGAACACGAGGAAAACCTGTATAAGGAACCAGCTGCATGATTGATTCCACGACTTCTGTAGGTGTAAGGCCAGCCGTTAACCCTCTATTAATATGAACTTCAATCTGCCGCTCTGTTCCTTGTGTAACGAGTGATGAAATCGTAATAAGGGCCCGGCTTTTATTATCTAATCCTGGTCGACTGTATATATCCCCATAAGCAAACTCGATAATGAATCTTCTTAAATCGGGAGCGATATCCTCCAATGGGTCTGCAACTTTCCCCGAATCTCTTTCATCCTGTGTTACCGTTGTATATTCCATGAATTTATGGAACCCACGTCGATAGCGTTCATTTTCCATATACTAATCTCTCCCTTATTACTGTTAGTAAATCACTTATTTGTTATGAGTATATATACAAAACTTCAGGATAGAGCTTAACGCCCTATCCTGAGTGTAAACAGATACCGAAACCCGCTGGACTATTCTTCTTTTCTATTAATGCATCGCTCACAAACATGGACGTAGGATTCGTATTGTTCTTTGATTTCACAGCCACATTCACTACACTCTTTTTTTGGAAGATTCCTGTAAAACGATAAATTCATTTTTGATTCCTCCAATTTGTTATTTCCCATCCGGCAGTGTATACTATTACATAACCTTTTATTTTTTTATCAGTGCTGGATGGTACGAAAGGTACATTATGCCTTCGTGAATTGTTCGGCTTCAGTTGAGCCTGCAAGGGCAACTGTCGACGACGTTCCACCGCTAATGACTTGAGAAACTTCGTCAAAGTAGCCAGTACCTACTTCGCGCTGATGTCTTGTGGCAGTGTAACCGTATTGTTCAGCAGCAAATTCTGCTTGTTGCAATTCGGAATATGCTGCCATTCCTTTTTCTTTATAACCACGAGCCAAATCAAACATGCTGTAATTAAGAGCGTGGAATCCAGCAAGAGTTACGAATTGGAATTTATATCCCATTTTACCCAGTTCAACCTGGAACTTCGCAATGGTTTCATCATCCAATTTTTTCTTCCAGTTAAAGGAAGGCGAGCAGTTATAAGCAAGTAGCTTTCCAGGGAACTGTTCATGAATAGCATCAGCAAAACGTTTGGCCTCTTCAAGATTCGGCTCTGATGTTTCGCACCAAATCATATCTGCATATGGTGCATAGGCAAGCCCTCTTGAAATCGCTTGATCAAGTCCATCTCTCGTTCTGTAAAAACCTTCCGGTGTACGCTCTCCCGTAATAAATGGCGCATCATACGGATCAGCATCACTAGTAATGAGGTTCGCTGCATTCGCATCTGTTCTCGCGATTAGCACAGTAGGAACACCCATTACGTCAGCAGCCAACCGTGCAGCAATTAAGTTGCGCACTGAAGTTTGTGTTGGCAGTAGAACTTTTCCGCCTAAGTGACCGCATTTCTTCTCAGAAGATAATTGGTCTTCGAGATGAACACCAGATGCACCTGCTTCAATCATTGCTTTCGTCAATTCGAATACGTTTAATGAACCGCCAAACCCAGCCTCCATATCCGCAACGATAGGGGCAAACCAATTAATATCATTTTTTCCTTCTGCATGATAGATTTGATCTGCACGCTGCAGAGCCTGGTTAATACGTTTGACAACACTTGGTACGCTGTTTGCCGGATACAAACTTTGGTCAGGATACATATTACCAGAAAGGTTTGCATCAGCTGCAACCTGCCAACCGCTTAAGTAAATCGCCTTTAATCCTGCTTTGACTTGTTGTACGGCTTGATTGCCTGTTAGAGCACCTAAAGCATTAATATAGTCTTCTGTATTTACAAGATTCCAAAGACGTTCCGCTCCCATGCGGGCTAATGTATGTTCAATTTGAACAGAACCGCGGAGACGAATAACATCTTCAGCCGAATATGGTCTCTCAATACCTTTCCAACGACTGTCTTTCCAGCTTTCCTCTAATTGTGTTGCATAATGTTCTACCATATCTCATCCACCCTTTCAAAATTAATGAATATATTTGTATCCAGGAAGAGTTAAGAAGTTTTCAAACTCATCATCAAGGATAAGCTGAGAGAACAACTCACTCGCCAACTGGTACTTACCGGAATGATACCGTTCTTCCCCAATCGCTTCTTTGATCGTTTCTAATTCTTCCCCTAGCAGTTGCTGGAACAGCTGCTCTGTAACCTTGCGTCCGTCATCAAGCATCCCTTTAGGATGACGAATCCACTGCCAAACCTGTGCCCGGGAAATTTCTGCTGTAGCTGCATCTTCCATAAGATTAAAAATCGGAACGGCACCATAGCCGCGAAGCCAAGCTTCGATATATTGAATTCCTACACTGATATTCGTACGGAGGCCCTCTTCCGTAATGGATCCTTCCGGTACCGCAAGAAGATCCTCTGCGCTCACCTGTACATCCTCTCGTTTATTATCGATTTGATTCGGTGTAGGCATAACATGATTGAATACTTCCAAAGCTACAGGCACTAACCCTGGATGGGCTACCCATGTTCCGTCATGCCCGTTTCTTGCCTCTCGTTCCTTATCCGCACGAACCTTGTTAAACGCCTCTTCGTTTGCTACCGGGTCGCCTTTGATTGGAATTTGAGCGGCCATACCACCAATAGCTGGTGCGTTTCGACGATGGCACGTTTGAACTGTTAATTGTGTATACGCACTCATAAATGGTACTGTCATCGTAACGTTTGCGCGATCAGGTAGGATGATATGCGGCTGATTACGAAACTTCTTAATGTAGCTGAATATGTAGTCCCATCTTCCACAATTCAGCCCCGCCGAATGCTCACGCAATTCGTACAGTATTTCATTCATTTCGAATGTTGCCAAAATTGTTTCTATAAGAACGGTCGCTTTAATCGTTCCCTGGGAAATTCCAAGTTCGTTCTGTGCCAGAACAAATACTTCATTCCACAGCCTTGCTTCTAGGTGACTCTCAAGCTTAGGGAGATAAAAATAAGGTCCTGTTCCATTCTCAAGCAGCGTATCCGCATTATGATAGAAATAAAGACCAAAATCAAACAAACTACCGGATACAGGTTCTCCGTCAATAAGTACGTTTTTCTCTTCTAAATGCCACCCACGCGGGCGAACAATTAACGTTGCTGTATTTTCTTTCAATGAATATTGTTTACCGTCTGGATTTACGAATTGAATGCTTCCTCGAATCGCATCTCTTAAGTTGATTTGGCCTTCAATCGTATTGCTCCATGTAGGGGAGTTGGCATCCTCAAAATCTGCCATAAACATCTTCGCTCCAGAATTTAGAGCATTGATAACCATTTTACGATCTCCGGCAGGTCCTGTAATCTCTACCCTTCTATCTTGAAGATCAGGCGGAAGAGGAGCAATGGTCCATACACCGTTTCGAATATGTTCTGTCTCCGGTAAAAAATCTGGCATTTTTCCTGCATCAATTTCTTTTTGTCTTTCTTCACGTCTTTGCAGTAAAGAAATCCGTGTCTTATTAAACTTCCTTTGCAATGTAGCTACAAACTCCAACGCTCCAGGCGTAAGAATTTCTTCATATCCCTCCGGAACATTCCCCAGAATTTGCACTCCTACTGGGTAGGTTTTTGTATTCACGTCTCGAATGCCTCCTATCCAAACTGCTTTCAGTTTGTATTATATAACACAATCTCTTTGTTGTTTTTTATTATAATACAGTATTCGAAAGTACGCAAGCTGTTTTTTATTTAGTTAGAAAATTTAATAATATTCAACTCGTTTATTATTTTTCTGTACTAAAAGAATATCCAGACTGTTCGTTCTACATTATTATTATATAACAGATTTTCATTTACTTAATTATATTAATACAGAACTTTTCTTGACACAATAATTTTTTTATATTTCTCACAATAATAAAGATTTCCAGGATAGAAACAATTGCCACTCTTATTCGACCTTCATGCCACACAGCTCCACATAAAAAGGCTGTAGAGTAGGATAGACCACTCTACAGCCTCTTCATTACGCTAGCTTGCGACTTGTTCGTTAGCATTCTTTTCTTTCTCTGCTTGTAGGAAACGTTTTGTTTCCACAACGACCACTCCACTTAATCCGACTAGACCGATTAAGTTCGGAATCGCCATCAATCCGTTCGCAATATCAGCAAACGTCCAGACTAGACCAAGTTTTAAATTCGCGCCAATCGCGACCATACCAACAAAAATATAACGGTAATATCGAACGGCTCTTCGGCCAAATAGATACTCTATACATTTCTCTCCATAGTATGACCACCCCAGAATTGTTGAATAAGCAAACAAAATAATTGCAATACCAAGAATCATACTTCCCGTACTGCCGAATACGGACTGAAAAGCGAGCGTCGTCGCTTCCACACCTGTCTTTCCGGACTTCCAAGCGCCTGTTGTAACCAGTATGAGCCCGGTAATTGTACACACAACAAACGTATCAAGGAATGTCCCTGTCATTGATACAAGTGCTTGCTTGGCTGGAACGTCCGTTTTTGCTGCTGCTGCTGCGATCGGTGCGCTTCCCAATCCGGCTTCATTTGCAAACACGCCACGCGCCACACCAATTTGGATGGCAGCTGCAACTGTTGCTCCGACAAAGCCTCCGGCAGCTGCAGTACCGTTAAACGCTCCTGAGAAAATAAGCGAGAATGCCTCGGGAACTTGATCTATATGATAGAAGATAATAATTAGTCCAGCAATAATATAAAAGAAAGCTTTTATCGGAACAAAATAGCCCGTAACTTTCCCAATCTTTTTAACACCGCCAAGAATTACGAGCGCAATAAATACAGCCATCATAATCCCTGAAGCGAACGGAGGGATTGAGAAATTGATTTTCATTGCCTCTGCAACTGAATTGGACTGTACCATATTTCCAATCCCAAAAGAGGCGGTCGCACCAAAAATAGCAAACAGCACAGCTAGCCATTTTTTCCCTAAGCCACGTTCCAGATAATACATCGGACCGCCAGAATATTCTCCGTTTGCTCCCTTGATTCGATATTTTACCGCAAGAATAGCCTCTGAATATTTCGTTGCCATTCCAAACAACGCGGTAATCCACATCCAGAATATTGCACCAGGTCCTCCGATGGACACTGCCGTTGCGACCCCGGCGATGTTCCCCATCCCAATGGTCGCCGCCATAGCCGTCATCAACGCCTGAAAGTGGCTGATATCACCGGCTGAGGATTTGTCCTGCGATTTTCTAAACGCCAATGCATGAGCATACCATAATTTGGTGAACTGTAGGCCCCGTAGACGTACCGTAAGGAGGATGCCTGTTCCTACAAGAAGTATCAATGTAGGCAGCCCCCATACATAGTGATTAATTACATCTAATACTTTGCTTACCGTCTCCATCTCCATTCTCCTTTATAAAAAAATAAAAAAACCATTTCATTCAAATGAAATGGTCTCTGGAGATACAAGGGATAGAAAAATAAACCGACCAAAAATCGGTATTTCCTGTCGCTTGTCTCTGTCCTTTTACCTGAGAGATTATCCGCCATACATAATAGTGGATTTGCTCCTTCGGTGCTCTGTTTCCTCCTTGTTGCTTAGCAACAGGAGGGAGTCTCTCCAGAGATTCGTCCCCATGCAGTTCTACTTGTATCCAAGACCTGAGAGTTTCAAAGCTGCTTGACCAACTTCTTGCCCCATCGGTAGATCATCGATCTTCTCCTGTATGGTTCATCCGAATGCTATATAATTGATAAAAGATATTATAAACATGTGTAAAACAATAAATCAAGACACAGAATAAAAGACACACTTTTTAAATTTTTTTAAAATCAACTCTTTATCATAACTACGATCTCACTAAAGAAACCCTTAGCAATATAAGCCAAGGGTTTTCGGTACTACAATATGGGTTTTTCTTTGAACAATGCCAATGCTTATTATTTTTTGGTTAACTTCTCCACAATGAAATCAAGTTGCGCTTCCAGAGAAACAGGGTCATTGAAAAAAGAACCCTTATCGTCTAATTTAAATACACGATTATTTTTTACAGCAGGAAGCCCCTTCCAAATGCTGTTCCCATATACAACATTCGGATCGGCGTTATCCCCTGACCATGCGCTTGTGAATATGTAATCCCCTGCATATTCTGGTAGCTTCTCTAATGAAAGATTAGCCCATCCTGTACCGCTATCAATCGCTTCTTTCTGCACAATTTTAGGCGCTTTTAATTTCAACTCACCATAAATGATTTCGCCGCCCCTTGCATAATTATGTCCGAATGCATAAATGCCTTTGGCGTATGGCTGGAGAATGGACACTGTTTTATTTCCTACGACTGCTTCAACCTTTGGCTTGTTTTCCGCGATTTTTTTATCCCAGCTAGCTATCCACTCATTCGCTTGATCTTCCTTACCTGTCATCTTTCCAAACTCTTTAAGCTGGTCTTTGAAATTTTTCTTTCCATATTCCACAGCTACTGTAGGGGCTACTTTTTCAAGTTGTTCTATATTTTCAGTTCCGCTAAATGTGACAATAAGGTCAGGCTTCATATCCAGAACTTTTTCGACTGAGCTTCCATCACCAAGATTCTCAACCCCGTTCATTTTTTCCTTAAAATAAGGGTTATCCAAAGCCTTCTGAGTAACTCCGATAGGTGTGATACCAAGCGCTAGAAAATCCCCGACATAGCTTTCTGCTAGTACGACTACCCGGTTGGGATTTTTGGGAATTTTAACTTCTCCATTCGCAGCTGTATATGTAATGGTTTCATTCTTATTTTCTGTAGACTGACCTTGCTGAGACTCAGGGGCTTTGTTGTTGGAATCCTGTCCGCAAGCAGCTAAAATTCCTATTAGTAAAATAGACAAAAATATAAAAACACTCTTCTTTAAATAATTGCCTGTCAATTAAATCTCTCCTTATCATTCAATCGATAACGATTATCAATTTCGATTATAGTAACATTATTATTTTCTCACTGCAAGACTATCTCATATTCGAATGTAGACAATTGGAAATTCAACTGTTACTATATCAATGATAACGATTATCAATTTTAATTAAAAGAGTTGTATTACGTCAAACGAAGGGTCATATGTAAGGAGAGAGAAATGTCTAAATCAATGGAAGTTACTGAACAATCATCACAGCAATTAAACTTGCGTTCCAGGCCCCTAGCTGCAACGATTATTCTTGTACTGGGTTCTTTCACCGTCCTTTTTGGACTTGCCCTTTCCATTTCTGTCGGCGCAGCGGATATAAAACTGTCGACAGTTTGGGAAGCGATTTTTCGCTTTAATCCAGATGTAACACAGCATTCGATTATACAAGAACTTCGCCTGCCACGCTCCTTAGCCGATATTATGGTAGGTGCCTCTTTCTCTGTAGCAGGCGCGATTATGCAAGGCATGACCCGAAATCCATTAGCTGACCCCGGAATATTGGGGATTAACGCAGGGGCAGCATTTATGCTCGCCTTTTGCTTTGCGTTTTTGCCTGGAATTTCATACAATTCCTTAATTCTCTTTTCTTTTCTTGGAGCAGCACTTGCTACCGGGCTTGTATACGGGACTGGGTTTCTAGTCAGAAATGGGTTAACACCTGTTAGATTGGTCTTGGCCGGTACAGCGGTAAGTGCACTTCTAATGGCGCTTAGCGAAGGGATTGCGATTCATTTTAAATTAAGTCAGGACTTGGCTTTTTGGCGCGCTGGCGGTGTAGCCGGAGTGAAGTGGGAGCAGGTTACCACCATGTTTCCTTGGGTGGTTGCCGCTCTTGTCGGGGCTTTATTGCTATCACGCTCCATTACGTTATTAAGCTTCGGGGACGAAGTAGCAACAGGGCTTGGGCAACGCACCAAACCAGCAAAATTATTCGGCGCAATTATCGTACTCGTATTAGCCGGTGTAGCCGTTTCAATTGTCGGACCAATCGCCTTTGTTGGGCTGATTATTCCCCACCTTACCCGCTATTTTGTAGGAATTGATTATCGATGGATTATCCCATGTTCAGCAGTATTAGGAAGCCTGTTCATGCTGCTCGCTGACATTGGAGCAAGAATGATTAACCCTCCATATGAAACGCCAATCAGTGCGCTGTTTGCTCTTATAGGAGTTCCGTTCTTTCTCTATGTAGCGCGAAAAGAGGGGAGGGAACTATAATGGAGAATATATTGCCTTTAGAAGCCGAACGTAAAAAGAAGATTCGTCGCATTACCGTGTTATCCATACTTGCTATATTAATCTTGCTTACTTTCATCATCAGTATGAATACAGGATACTCCAGTTTATCCCCGATGGAAGTCATTCGAACGTTTTTTGGAATGGGTACTGAAAAGCAAAGTCTTATTTTATTCGAATTTAGGCTTCCACGTATTATTGTCGCAATTCTAGTAGGAGCAGGGCTTGCCGTTTCGGGATGCATTCTGCAAGGGATATCCCGAAATGCTTTAGCGGACCCAGGAATTTTAGGGATAACAACCGGTGCAGGACTTATGGTGGTATTATTTGTCTCCTTTTATCCAAGCAATACGGCTGCACCCGTCCTCTTTCTTCCATTTCTGGCTTTAGTGGGCGGTAGCTTAACTGCTTTGTTGATTTATAAGTTATCGTACAAAAAGCACCATGGGCTTTTGCCTAGTCGTCTTATTTTGACTGGGATTGCAGTAGCCGCAGGAATTAGCGCTTTAATGACGATACTCACACTAAGATTGACCCCGCAAAAATATGATTTTGTAGCCGTTTGGCTAGCGGGAACTATCTGGGGAACAAGCTGGGAGTTTGTTTTAACATTGCTTCCTTGGATTATTGTGCTTTTTACTTTTATTTTTTATAAAGCACGTATACTGGATGTATTAAATTTTGGTGACAAGCTGGCAACAGGACTTGGTGTCCCAGTAGAAAAAGAACGCCTTAAATTATTGGCCGCCGCCGTCGGACTTGCAGCATCATGCGTTTCCGTTAGCGGAGGTATCGCTTTTATCGGCCTTATCGGGCCTCATTTGGCAAGAAGACTAATCGGACCTCATCATCAATTTCTGCTGCCTGCTTCGGCACTAGCCGGCGCTTTATTGCTACTTGTCGCAGATACGCTTGGCCGAACGATTATGCAGCCTTCCGAAATCCATGCAGGCATTGTTGTAGCCATAATCGGAGCACCATATTTCCTTTATTTGCTTGCTCGTTCCAAAGCATAAAGCCAATTTATTATGCTAATCCCTGCGAAGGATAAGCAGCTATTTATTTTAGAAATGGGTGATTTCTTGATGTTACGGCGATTTTTTGAATATTACCGCCCATATAAAGGCTTATTTTTTCTGGATTTTACTTGTGCAGTCTTAGCCGGTTTACTGGAACTCGCTTTTCCACTTGCTGTAAATCAATTCGTTGACAAATTACTTCCGGGACAAAATTGGTCTTTAATCTTTGCGGCGTCCGTTGTTTTACTTGCAATTTATGCTATTAATACTGGTATGCAGTATGTGGTTACATACTGGGGACATATGCTTGGAATTAATATTGAAACAGACATGCGTAAAAAGCTGTTCGATCATATACAGAAGCTTTCGTTCCGCTTTTTCGATAATAATAAGACGGGGCACTTGATGTCTCGACTTTCGAATGATTTGATGGAAATTGGAGAAATCGCTCATCATGGACCAGAGGATTTATTCATCGCCGTTATGACACTTATTGGGGCGTTCATCATGATGCTTTTCATCAATTGGAAGTTAGCTCTTCTCACATTTATGGTTATCCCCTTCCTCCTTTGGCTGACCATATTATTCAATAAAAAGATGACCCAAGCATTTAGGCGCTTATTTTCCGATATAGCCGATTTCAATGCAGGCGTTGAAAACAATATCGGCGGTATCCGCGTCGTGCAAGCTTTCGGAAATGAAGAACACGAAAAAGCGCAATTTACAGTCAACAACAATCGCTTTCGCCTTACGAAACTGCTCTCATATAAAATAATGGCTTTAAATTCATCCATCAGCTATATGCTGATGCGTCTTGTTACACTGTTTGTTCTTCTTTGTGGAACATGGTTCGTTATTAGGAATGAGCTGACGTATGGGGAGTTTGTCGGATTTGTTTTATTGACCAACATCCTGTTTAGGCCAATCGAAAAAATCAATGCGGTCATTGAGCTTTATCCGAAAGGGATCGCAGGCTTTAAGCGATATATTGAGCTTCTTGAAACAGAACCTGATATTGCAGATGCACCGGATGCAGTGGAAGTTAAACATCTGAGAGGCGATATCCACTTTGACAAAGTAACATTCGGATATGAAGGCAAAGATAAGGTTCTTCAGAACATTGACTTGAAAATTCATCCTGGAGAAACCATTGCATTCGTCGGCCCTTCTGGTGCGGGAAAAACGACACTGTGCAGTCTTCTGCCCCGTTTTTATGAAGTCGAAGAAGGAAGCATATCCATCGACGGTATGGATATCCGAGAGATAAAGCTATCGTCGCTACGTAAACAAATCGGTATTGTACAGCAGGATGTCTTTCTGTTCTCCGGAACAATAAGAGAGAACATCGCTTACGGAAATCTACATGCATCTGACTCTGAAATATGGGAGGCGGCACGACATGCGAAGCTGGACGATCTCATTCGCTCACAACCTGAAGGGATGGATACGGTAATAGGCGAACGAGGCGTGAAGCTTTCCGGTGGACAAAAGCAGCGATTAGCCATCGCGAGGATGTTTCTGAAGAATCCATCGATTCTTATTCTTGACGAAGCCACATCCGCTCTTGATACAGAAACTGAATTAGCTATCCAGCAATCGCTCGCCGAATTGTCCAAGGGCCGTACTACGCTTATCATCGCTCACAGGTTAGCAACGATTAAAAATGCCGATCGGATTGTCGTCGTTACAAAACAAGGTATTGAAGAACAGGGGCAGCATGAGGACTTAATTGAATCTGGCGGCGTGTACAGCAGATTACATGCTGCACAGTTTGGCTAATCAGCGACTTGCTATAATTATGAATCTCTTGTCTGCGCTCATCACTTTCTGCCGTCCACCCATATTTTCATCAGAAATGACTCTTCCCCTGTATTGAAGAGTCATTTCTAATTTTTTGTAAGGTTGTACTACCTTTATGATTTTTGACCAACAAATTGAATGACGTGAGATAAACCATTATGCAGGTTCCCTTCATAACGTATAACTTCACCCATAAAAAAGTGTATAATTTTCCAATCATTAAAAATCTGTAAAAATTCTTCGGGTCGGTATAATAAATCTACCTCTTTAGGACCTCCGCTATTATACGGTGGTTGATGTACAGAATAAACCTCACTTACATACAAACCGCCTGGTCTAACAGCATTCTTGACTGACTCCAACGTTTTTAGTCGAAGTGGAGTTGGGAAATGACCAAAGATACATACAATCTGATCCCATTTCTCTTCTTCCCATCTAGCTGTACTTAAATCTACAAGCTCTGTATAAACAGGTACCCCTCGTTTAGCTGCTAACTCTTTCGTTTTCTCCAGGCCGGAAGGTGCGTAATCCCATGCTGTTACATTAAAATTGTGTTCAGCTAAGAATACAGCGTTTCGCCCTTCTCCTTCAGCAATAGCTAACGTCTCTCCTTTAGGAATAAGGTGATGCATAGCCTCTGTTAAAAAAACATTTGGGTTTGTTCCATACACATACTCGTCGGCTTGGAAACGGGCATCCCATGGATTAACAAATTGACTCAAAAAAACACCCCTATTCTGTAATTACGTTATCGAACAGCACAACGATTCGGCCCAATGTCCATTTCATTCTCAATGTTCAAACCGTGATTTTTCTAACTTTATTAAATGAATAAATTTACATTTTCCACATCAGCCAAGTAAATAGCACCCCAAGCATACACGATATTATCAAGCAGTTCTTCCTTTTGCAACCCGAGAAGCTCCATTTGCAATAATGTATGTTATCATAGTCCCCGTTTCCCCTCGGGATAAGCTCCCAAATACCTGTGCTGAATAATAGGTAATCGTACAAGCAGTAGTGATTCCTAAAGAATAAATTACTATATCTTATTTTTTAGGAGGAGAACGATAATGAGGAGATTTTCCGCGCGTTTAAGAGGATCGGAAGAAGTTCCAAGAGTACGAACCAATGCAAGTGGTGTAGCTAATTTTCAGCTTAGTAATGATGGTAGAAGGTTAAGATTTACATTGGTTGTTAGGAATATAAGGAACGTTACACAGGCACATATTCATTTAGGTCGAAGAGGGATGAACGGTCCCATCGTCGTATTTCTTTTTGGTCCTGTTAGCAGAGGAATTACTGTAGATAGAGGCATAGTAACGGGAACATTAACAAGTGCAAATTTAGTCGGGCCTTTAGCTAGACAATCATTGTCTACACTCTTGAGAGAGATGCGTAATGGTAACGCTTATGTGAATGTCCATACTGAGGCACATCCGAATGGGGAAATCCGCGGACAGATAAGACACCCACGTTAACATAAAGGAAGTAATAATAAAAAGTTATTACTCCTCCGAACTAAGATGTTTTTAAATGGGGCTGCTGAAAATTAAGCAATGTACTTTTTTTGTTAACAGCCCCATCACTATTATCATCTACTATATAAATTACACTTGATATTTTGACAGGGGAGTGTGGTTGGAAGGAGGAGATTCGGAAAAAAGAAGAGGTTGGATGCGCCCACCGCCCTTCCTTCTTTTCTTACCTTCCCACCATAAAAACTTGTCGATGTATCAAATCAGATGTATATAGGAAGTATTTAGTGATTCAATCAACAAGGTAATCCATATTCCTGTTAATTTTTCTTAATAACTCCGTAATAACTTTACCTTCTTCTTCGGTTAACCCTTTTACAATTTCTATTTCTCCTTTATTGAATTTTGGGTATAAATCTTCGATTACTTCTTTGCCTAAAGATGTAAGCTTTAGTTGCACTAACCTTCGGTCTCTTTGGTCTGCTACTCGTACACATAATTCTTTTCGTTCCAATGTGTTTGTAATACTGCTTACGGTAGCTACAGTAACCCCCATCAGTTTAGCTACCTTCCTCATTTCCATCGGTTCCCATATCCAAAGATTATGTAACAAGTCAAAAGCCGTCCATGAAAGGTTATACTCAGAGAGAACCTCTCGTTCCATTTTTATTCTCATACGCTGAGCAGCCCGGTACAGATTCGAAACAATGGTCATCGCTTCGAAATCATAAGGTTTTCCATGTAAACGACGTATTATATCTTTCTCTTCAGAAAGAAAGTTATCTTCCAGCATATTTATCCTCCACTGCGTTTTCTATATATTTTAATACTAAATGTAATTATGTAAAATTTTATATGTATAAATAAGTATATCATTTCATAGTTTATAAAACTATAATTTCATCCCTACGCTTTCTTCGACTGTATGAGCGCTGGCGATTATCATATTGTATGCAAAAGAGCCATATCCTTAAGAAAGGGGTACGGCTCTTTCATGTAAACCATCCTTATTAACTATGGCATGAACCTATGATAGAATACACCGCCTCTACTGAAGCAAGTCGCCACCGAACTTCCACAGGGAAGCTCTCCGCCTTAGTAGAGAGCGGATATCACAATAACTAAAAGGAATCATCTTTAAAAACATTAACCTTCTTTGAAAATCCCTTGCTTGTAATACTTAGATAAATAAACCCAACTAATAACCATGAGAATCCTACTATATGTCCGATTCTGTCCATTCCCCACAAAATGTAAGCGCATACGAATAAACCAAATAAAGGACACAAGACATAGAAAATGAACCCAGAGAAATTACGCTTTTTCCTTTTGACGAAATACTCTATAAATACTGACAAATTTACACAGAGAAAGCCAATCAATGCACCGAAAACAATAATAAGAAACATCACACTTAAATCAATGGCAACAGCACCTATGTATCCTATAACGGCCATAAATAAGATACTATGAGCAGGTGTTTTGTATTTAGGATGGATATGAGCAAACAACTTCGGCAATACTTGTTCACGCCCCATTCCATATAATAACCTTGATGCCGCAGCTTGTCCTGCCAGAGCTGTTGAAATTCCGGAAAGCGAAATAATTAAAGCTAGCACAATGGCGAGTCCACTTCCCCCTACAACCGTAGTAATCTCAAAAAACGCTGTATCTGCTGATTTGAAGGATTGAAAATCTGGAAAAACTATAGTAGCAAAATAGACTTGAATTATATACAACACCGCACTGATAACACAGGACAATACAGCTGCCTTCCCGACGATTTTCCCTGTGACATTAGAATCCTCAGCCATAGTCGTTACAGCATCAAAACCAAGAAAAGATAGAACAGCGATAGAGGCTCCTCCTATCAGTGAGTTCCATGTAAACGTTTGCGCATTATAAATCCCTTGTATAGAAAATATACTGCCTACTCCTATCCCATGAAGTAATGCTTTGATGGCAAATCCAACGAATAGTAAAATACTTACTATCATAATTCCTGTCATAAGTATATTGACTTTTGAAGCGACCTCCGTACCTATGCAGTTAAATATCGTTACCGGAACTACAAATACAAGAAGCATAAACCAAAGAGGAACAGAAGGGAATAATTCAATGGCATATACTGCACTTAATTTATATAGAAGCATAGGAATCAGCACATAATCCAACAACATAGACCAGCCTGCAATGAATCCTAAATATGGATGGATGGCTCGTGATGTATAGGTGTAGGTAGAGCCTGCGATTGGAAAAGCCTCTGTCATCCTACCGTAAGAATAAGCTGTAAATATCATTGCTATCAAGCCAATAACATATGATAAAACAGCATGTCCATTCGATACTTGTGCGAGAGAACCATAGAGAGTCTGAGCTGATACGGGTGCCATGAAAACCATTCCGAATATAACTAAATCCCGCGTTTTTAATACTCTTCTCAATCCTTCTGTTTGCCTTGGTCCGCTAGAGTTGATAGTATTTTCAATACTTATAGCCGAATTGCTCGTTGTTTCTACCTTCATAGAGAAGCTCGCCCTCTTTCTCCGAAATTATCCATCTATATACATCTGATTTGATACATCGATAAATTTTTATGGTGAGAGGTAAAAAAAGAAGGTGAAAATCAGAGGCTGGAAAAAGACACGTTTGCCTTTCTTCTGCTGGATCGCACGGCGCATCCAATCTCTTCTTTTTCTGAATCGCCTCCTTTCAACCACGCTACCCTGTCAAAATATCAAGTGTAATTTACATAGTAAAAACGAAAGACTAGAGAAGTCTCTCCCTTGCTTTACTCTGCATAGGAAGAAACCATCTCTAGCTAACGGCCAAAATTAACTATTTTACTCAATTCTTACTTTGTAGGTTGCAGTTGCTTTACAGGTTCTTGTAAAAACTGCTTTACAAGCATCTCAGGGTGCGTTTTATCTGCTACTTTATAATTTAATGCCGTCATGCGAAACGAGTCACTTAGATAGAAACGCTCATACAAATCTCCACGACCAGCAAGATCTGAACCGATAAAATCCCAGCCAAGTCTGAATAAACGAATACGTTTTTCTGCATCAGCATTACGCGCCTGGTAATATTTAGCGATTTCAGCAGACAGTGGACCATCTAGATCTTTTGAAGTTGGTGTAAGCATAAAGCCACCACCACCGATGATTTTAAGCAACTCTGTTGCCCGTGGGATCCATTTCGGCATTAAGCCTCGAAGTGCAAGTAATGGTTGATCATTTGGAGCCCAAACTCCTTTGCCTCCAACTTCGAAAGCCCCCTCTTCAGCTGCAATGACACCCGCACGCGTCATCTCCATCATATTCCATATTTCTCCTAGCTTCTCCTGAACATGATCAAATGTATTAACTCCTGTGGTATCCGCGATCATATGACCTAAGCCAAAAGCAAATTCAAGTTTCGTTAGGGCTCGATTCATTGCTTGAAGGATAATGTAGTTTCTCCAGTACCCCTCTCCAATTACTTCTGAATAGCCAATGGTATCTCCATCCATGAATACGCGATCCTTTGGTACATGTACATCATCGAAAATAACTACCGCATCCATCTCATCAAAACGGGAAGACAGCGGATAATCAAAGTTATTTCTATCCTTGCTGTATGAATCACGGCAAATAAACTTCAATCCTGGTGTGTTCATAGGGACTGCGAAACAAATTGCATACTTCTTATCTTGGAGTCGAATATCACTGCCTGGATATACTGTTAATTCATCTGCAAATGGAGTTAATGTTGCTAGCATACGTGCGCCACGTACAATAATTGAGTCTTCTGTTTCCCCGACCTTGTGCAGAGATATTTCTCCTCCGCCCTGCTCAGCTTCGGATACGGAGCGATCAACCTGTGGGTTAATAATCGAGTGCGTCATAATTAAATCGTTATCCCGAACATACTTTTGATAGTTAATCAAATTCTGCGCCCCTTGTTCATTTCCACGCCGCGCCCATACATCTGCATGTCCAGCAAAACAAGCAAAAGTGACATTCATATAATCCGGACTTCTTCCCATTAAACCAACAGAAGCCTCTGCCCAAATTTTCATCGCTTTGCGAATTCGTTTAATATCTTCCTTACTTCTTGGAATTAAATGAGTAATTCCGAAGCGTTCACCTGTTTCTGATGAGGTTGTTGTCATAATCTCTGGAAATTCATGCTGTAAGTCGAAAAGTTTTGCTACTTGTTCAGCAGCACCCTTAAAAGCAGGATGAGTCGTTACATCTTTCACTAATTCACCATCGAGCCAAATTTCGCGCCCGTCTTTTTTCAAATCTTCAAGAAATTGTTTCCCTGTTCTTATTGCCATAATAAAACCCTCCAATCAACCTTCCGGAATTTACAGAATCATTAAATACTTAACGTTTTATATCGAAAGAATAATATAATCTTTTTTATTTGTCAACACATTATAAATTTTCTGTATATATTTTTATCACTTACGTTTTTGGGAAATTTTTAATTTATCCGAATCATTAAATATGATACAATATCGTTAGATAACGAACGAAATTGAATTTCTTTACAACACAAAATTTATTCATTCTAAAAAATTTGATATAAAGCAGGTGAAAAAATGAAAGTTATACATCTTTCTTATCCGCTATCACCTTCTTTTGTGACCGACTTTTCTTCTATTGCTATTGGTTACTTCGATGGCGTACATTATGGACATCAAGGTGTCATTAAAGAAGCCGTTAGATACGCTAAAAAGACCGGTTTAAAATCAGCCGTGATGACTTTTGATCCACATCCGAGACAGCTGTTTGGAAATAACAATTATACAGCTTCCATCACACCTTTACCGGATAAATTGCGCATTTTTGAAAATCTAGGAGTAGATATTACTTATGTCGTATCATTTTGCCAAGTGTTTTCAAAAATTTCACCGTTAGATTTTGTTGAACAATTTTTACTTCCGCTCCGTGCTACAAGCGTAACTGTGGGCTTTGATTTTTCCTTTGGCTATCGAGGAGCTGCTGGACCCTACGATCTTCAAAACTTAGCGAAAGAACGTTTTCGAGTCGAAATTATTTCTTCTATTAACTCAAGTCATGAAAAAATCTCAAGTACAAATATCCGTAAAGCGTTGCAGGATGGGGATATAGAAAAAATAAATAATTATTTGGGAAGGGAATACACCATTTCGGGAAAACTTAAAGGAAGTAATGGGGAACTTTTTCTAACACGTCCATTCCTCCTCCCCCAAGCTGGAGAGTATTGGGTAAAAATATACGCTTTAAATAGATGGGTTTACAGTAGACTTAAAATTTACAACTCACTATATAAAAAATGTGAAAATGGCAAGTATCAAGCTCAGCTTTTCTTATTAACCAAAGATCTGTTGCCTATATCAGAAACGATAGAAGTAAGGTTTATCTCTTTATCCCATGCAGAACAAATACAGGATGAAAATGAAACAAATCTACCTTTGGAAAAAATGTCATATCAGCGATAACTATTACATTGTGTAAAAATAAGGAGGATATATGTACTCTTTTGAGGAGAAGTTACTTCCAGAGGAATTAGCTATTTTGAACCGCTTAACCAACCATTCCCTTAACTTCGAGGCGATGGCGGTTGTTACTAACTTATACCGGGCTGCACAACGATTACGAACAAAAATGGAACGTGACGTTCTCTCTAAATACAATATTTCCTGGACAGCCTTTACTTTGCTTTACAATCTTTGGATTTGGGGTTCCATGGAACCAAGAAAATTGGCCAAATCTATGGGGGTTACAGTTGCTGCTGTGAGTAGTATGACAAACACTTTGGAACGCAAACAATGGTGTAAAAGAGAAGCGAATCTAAGAGACAGACGCTTGGTACTCGTGACCTTGACTGATGAAGGAAAAAAAGTAATAGAGGAGCTATATCCTGAATTTAATCAGGGAGAGGCCGACGTAGTTGCTGATTTAGACAGAGAAGAGCAAAAAATCTTAACTCAACTACTGAGAAGAGTGAATAAAAAGATAGAAGCTTAGAGACAGCTTTGCACCTGAGAATTTAGCATCATCAGAGTATCTACCACAGGTGAAGCATATATTACTATCCAAAAAAGGGAATAAATATGAGTACTAATGTAGTTATTATAAAAGAACCTTTATATATAATATAAACAGCAGCCTCAATAACCTTTTCTTCTCTATAGTAAAAAAAGGTTACTAAGGCTACTATTCGATAATACGTAACAAAGCATTAATCATATCATTCGTATACTTAGATGAAAAACCATCTCCTTTCTTAATTAAAATGCAAACAGGAAATCAGGCCATCCATAATCTACAGAATAAATGTAAGGAGCGCTTATTTAGCTTCTTCTGCCTGATTCCTGTAAAGTTATCTATCCTATTTTCACCCATACACTCTTGATTTCTGTATAAAGCTCCATTGCATACTCGCCCATTTCCCTACCATTTCCACTCATTTTATAGCCACCAAAAGGAGCAGCCGGGTCTACCGCTCCATACGAATTAATCCAAACCATGCCTGCTTTTAATTGTTTAGCAACACTATGAGCTTTACTTACATCACGTGTCCAAATACCGGCGCCAAGTCCATAAATTGAGTCATTTGCTTGATTTATCAATGTATTTTCATTCTCAAAAGGAATAATAGTAACAACAGGGCCAAAAATTTCCTCCTGTGCAATTCGCATTGTGTTCTTCACATCGGCGAATACGGCTGGTTCAATAAAATAGCCATTATCAAAGGAATCTTTTGTTACCCGATTACCTCCTGTTAGAAGCCGAGCTCCTTCTTCTACCCCGATTTGTACATACTCCATCACCCTGTCCAACTGCCGGGCAGAGACAATCGGACCGATTTGGGTAGAAGGATCTGTTCCATAGCCAATTTTTAATTCTTTAGCATAGGATACAATTTTTTCTACTACTTCTTCATATACTTCCCTTTGGACAAACACTCTGGAACCGGCTGTGCAATCCTGCCCCATGTTATAAAAAATCCCTTCAGCTGCTCCGATTGCAGCAGCTCCAATATCTGCATCAGCAAAGATAATATTGGGTGATTTTCCGCCTAATTCCAATGAAATTTTTTTGATATTAGAGGAGCCTGCTGTCATAATTTGTTGGCCTACCGTCGTCGAACCGGTAAACGCAATTTTATCAATTCCAGGATGACTGGAGATTGCAGTACCTGCTTCTGCTCCGGTACCTGTGATAATATTGATAACTCCTGCCGGAACCCCCGCTTCTATTAACAACTCACCAAGACGCAGGGCGGAAAGTGACGTTTGTTCTGCTGGCTTTAATATAATCGTTGTACCTGCGGCTAGAGCTGGAGCAAGCTTCCAGGATGCCATCATGAGTGGATAGTTCCAGGGAATAATTTGGCCCACTACACCGACCGGTTCCCGCATCGTATAATTTAAATAGCCAGACCTTGAAACTGGGTTCGTTTCTCCTCGTAGCTTTGTAGGCCAGCCTGCATAATAGCGAAATACATTGCTTGCACCGGCTACATCAATATTGAGAGCATTGGAGATAGGTTTTCCATTATCGAGCGTTTCCAGCTCAGCAAGTTCATCTGCATGCTGCTCAATAATCTCTGCGATCTTCCATAACAATTTTTCACGCTCCAGAGGAGTCATGGCTGGCCATTCGCCTGTTTCAAACGCTTTTCTGGCCGCCTCTACTGCTCGATTTACATCCTCTTCATTTCCTGCCTCAAAATAGGTAAGAACTTTCCCGTCTGCCGGATTGATCGCAGGAATTTTTTTTCCGGACAGAGAAGGAACCCACTCTCCACCAATAAGCAGCCTTTTTTCTTGTTGCAAGAATGTTGAAACGGTTGGTGAAACTTCTGTCTTTATCACATCGGCTCCTCCTTCTTGATCCGCTTTTCTACTTCTTTTATAAAGTATGAAAACAATGCGTACTCTTTTTCATCCTCCAGCTTTTCCGGATGCCACTGCATGCCTAATGCCAACCAATCAGTATTGGATTGTACAGCTTCAATAATGCCATCTTCACTCCATCCGATCGGGATAAATCCTTTTCCTATCGTTTGAATACATTGGTGGTGAATCGTATTTACCGTTCGAGTAGAACAATTATACACTTGGGCTAGAATCGAGTCCTCTTCCAAGATCACTTTGTGATTCTGGCTCAGTATATACTCAGGTGCTCCCTCGTTTTTTGGGTGGAGAGGAAAGGTTTCATGAAGATCTTGCAGCATGGTGCCTTCAAAAGCAACCTGCAGAATTTGAAATCCACGACAGATTCCTAACGTTGGCATCCTCCGCCTTTTGGCTTCTTGTACTAAAGCGATTTCAAAAGCGTCAGCTCCTGCATTTACTTCATAGGATTGTCCTGAATTTTTGCCTCCATAGCTTTCCGGATCTACATCTCCTCCGCCGGAAACTAGCAATCCATCGATTAAATCAAGATAAGCTAAAGCGATTTCAGGTTGAGTATGGGGCAAGAGTATAGCTACTCCTCCTGCTTTTTCAATACTTTCTACATATTCTGGACCTAATGTATACAAATCCGTTCGTTCACCCAAAAAAGTAGGTAACTCTCGTCTCCAAGTCGTAATTCCAATTAGCGGTTTTCCTAATATTTTATAGGTGTTGGACATATTCCTTAAGCTCCCAATCTGTGACATATTGTTGATAACGCTCAATTTCTGCTGTTTTCACAGCGGAATAAGCGGTGATCATTGAATTTCCGATCAATTCACATAACGCTTTATCTGCATACAACTCCTCCAGGCTCTCCGTCAATGTTCGTGGAAGAGAGTTCCCTTTCACTTCTACCGGTTGGAGTTCAATTTTTCTGATAATTCCATCATAACCTGCTAAAAGGCAGACCGCAGAAATTAAATATGGATTAGCTGCTCCATCTCCAGCCCGAATTTCAAGCCGACTTCCCAATCCTCTTTCCGGCGGAATCCTAACAAGTACATTTCGATTATCATATCCCCAATCCGTTGATACAGGGGCAATATTGTTTGGAATTAAGCGTTTGTATGCGTTAATAGTAGGGGCTAGGAACGCTGTAAGAGCGGGAGCATGATGTAAAACACCAGCTATAAAGTGCTTCGCCATTTCACTCAAACCATCAGTAGCCGAGGAATCAGAAAAAACATTTTTATCCTGCTGGTTCATTAAGCTAAGATGCAGATGAAAGCCGGAACCTGGCTGATTATTAAAGGGCTTCCCCATAAACGTGGCTAACAATCCGTTACAAGCTGCGACTTCTTTGATCATATTTTTAAAGCTGAACGCTCTATCAGCAGAAGATACCGCTTTTCCATGAATCATGTTGACTTCAAACTGACCACCGCCATGTTCACGATTTGCAGCTGTAACGCCTAAATTCAATATTTTTCCTGCTTCTAGAAATTTCTGCATGAGACCCAGTTCATCTGCACGATAGCCTACAGTGTAGATCATTCCGGCCTGATCACTGTATCTCTTCCACCCGTTCTCTCCTTTTTGCAAGAGGTAAAATTCCAATTCATGAGCAAGAACAGGAGTTAGACCTAAGCTATCGTTAAACAATGTTGTGGCTCTTTTTAAAAATTCTCTTGGAGAAATATCAACAGGTTTTCCGTTATTGTCTACTAAATCGACGAGGCACTGAACGGTATCCTTTTCCCACGGAATCACAGCTAACGTAGATAAGTCAGGCATGGCTCGCATATCTGGAAACCCTCGATCAGGCATCCCCGGTGCATTCAACGGACTTCCATCCAGTCCATCCACCAAGTTGGAATAACAAAATGCCTGTCCTTCTTCTGTAATCGTTCTAAAAAAATCTAGCGGAATATCTTTTCCTCGTGGATATCCATGAATATCGCTATATAATAAACGCACATATTTCATACCTTTTTCTTCCAACTTCTTCACTATTTGTTCAGTAGAGAACAGACGGACCTCTTCATTTGTTATAGTATCTGCACTAATTGACATATAGTTGCCTCCGTATCTGCATTGGCAAAGGTAGTTGGGTATAAAAGCTGGCATGGATTTTTTATTTTCATGCCAGCTTTTGTCCTATTTTACATTGAAATAAAGAGTAAATTCCTATCCTTTTACAGGTTGCGGGAACCACATGTGTACTTGACCAGTTCCAGCTGACGCTTCGTACTCAGAATACTTTTGTCCTTTTACTGCCCATTCTTTTCCTCCAAGTGCACCTGCACTCATAAGATAGTGACCAAAACGCCCTTCCGGTCCAAAAGTACGGAACGTTGGCATCAAATCAATCACATCACCATGTTTTCCTTCTAATAGAAGATCAATGATTTTTTCGTCAATTTCACGTGCTTCTGGAGTGATTAAATATTTTGGATCAAAGGCTTCATACACTCTAATATCACGCAGAGAATAAAACTTGTGGGAGAGTCCACCGGAACCAAGCAATACTACTCTCCGATTACTCTTCTCTATAGCCTCCCGTAGCACTTCTCCAAATCGTAAGAAATCTTCAGGTTCTCCGTTCTGTGCTGTTCCGATCGAAAGGATTTTCTCGCCACGGTGCAGGTAATGAACAAGATTTACTGTACCATAGTGAATCGGAAGATTTTCATTCCGGCTTACATGCACCCATACATCGTCATAGCCTTTCGCTGTTTCTCCAATAATAGCAGCAAGTTCAGGATCTCCATCATAGTTATATGGAATGTCTGCAAGACTGCGCGGCATTTCATCCGAGGTATGAAGACCCTCATAATGATCGCGTCCATCCACTACCATTTCAAATGTGGTATGCCAGTGTGAATCGAAAATAATAAAAGTATCGGCATTGAGCTGATCTAAAACCTCAGTACGGAATTTTTTCAAACCGGGAATCAGTGTAGTGTCCCCTTTTCCTTGATTCATTTCAAGACGAACTTTTTCCGGTAACATAATGGTAGGTACATGTGATAGTATAGCTGCTCCAACAATTTCACCCATAATTACAGCCTCCGATTTTTTATAGTATTTTACGAAGTAAACGAACCTGCTTTATAAGCTACCGTTTGGATATTGCAGAAGAAATCAAAGCTAAAATCTCCACCCTCACGTCCAATACCTGATTTTTTACTTCCACCAAATGGTGCTGATAGATCGCGAGCAAAAAATGTATTAATCCACACTGTACCGCCTATAATGGCGCTTCCTACTCGTTGTGCACGTTCTGCACTGCCTGTGAATACAGTTGCGGCTAAACCATACTCCGTATTATTTGCCATCTCAATTGCTTCTCCTTCAGTACGGAACGTTTGGAACGTAAGGACAGGACCAAATACTTCCTCTTTTAAGATTTCTGCGTGTTCCGGAATATCTACAAATAAGGTAGGCTCAAAATACAACCCGCCCAATTTTTCAGATACCTTCCCACCATAAGCTACTGTTGCTCCCTGCTTTTTTGCTCGCTCAACAAATCCTTGTACTCGCATAAAATGTTCACGCGTAATTAAAGGGCCAACATCTGTTTCTATATTACGCGGATCACCAAGGACAATCTTTTTAGCTCCTTCTTTCATAGCATCTAGGAACTTATCTGCAATAGATTCTTCTACAAGAATTCGAGTGCCAGCCAAGCATACTTGTCCTGCGTTGTCATATTGACCGAGTGCGGTTTTTACTGCTGCTTCAAAATCACTATCTGCAAACACAACGAGTGGTGATTTTCCGCCTAGCTCCATGCTCGCAGGAACGATACGGTCAGCAGCCACTTTTCCAATGATACGTCCAGTCTCAACTGAGCCCGTAAACGAAATTCTGCTAATCCCTGAATGTTGAGTAAGAGCAGCTCCTGCCTCTTCCCCTATTCCCTGTACGATATTTAATACTCCTGCCGGAAGTCCGGCCTCTTCTGCACAATCAGCCAGTAAGGAGCATGTAAATGGTGCCCACTCTGGTGGCTTAACTACTACTGTATTCCCCGCGGCTAAAGCAGGACCCACTTTCCAAGTGGTCAACATAAGCGGAGCATTCCATGGAGTAATCAATGCAGAGACGCCTGATGGCTGATATAACACACTATACTGTGTGCCATTTGATTCCCATGATTTCCCTTTCAAAGTTTCTGCCCATTCTGCAAAAAAGCGAATGTTATAAGCTGCGCGCTTCATTACGCGTAAACGTCCAGATTCTAAAAGTGAGCCATTACTTGCAGTCTCAACCGCTGCAAGCTCTTCTACACGGCTTTCAACAATATCAGCAAACCGACGAAGGTACACACCTCTTCCTTTTGGCCCTAGTGCAGCCCATTCTGGATACGCTTTCAATGCTGCGCTTACTGCCTCATCTACTTCTTTTTCTCCACCTGCCGCTACTTCTCCTAAAACGGATTCGTCAATTGGACTAATTACCGTAAATGTTTTCTTTGAAGAAACACGCTGACCTCCAATGTAGTGAGCAGGTGATACAGGAACATTAGCAATCAGAATTCTTTCACTTGATTTCGTAACCATATAGAAACACTCCATTTCTTTATTAATAAATTTATTAATATAATTATTCAGAAAAATACAGGCAGCAGCTGCTTCACTCCATTCTTGTTTAGAAAATTTATAATTAATAAACTCGTTTGATATCTTAAGACTAGTACGGACGATTTTCTTTGTCAAGTCATATGTTATCTAATGATTTGAAATATATAATAAATTATCACTTATTAATAAAGAAGCTTGCTTCTTTGATATTAGATAAAACCCTATATACATCTGATTTGATACATCGACAAATTCTTGTGGTGAGAGGTAAGAAAAGAAGGCAGGGCGGTGGGCGGGAGCGGTCGGAAAAAGACACGTTTGCCTTTCTTCTGCTGGAGCGCAGGGCGCATCCAACCTCTTCTTTCTCTCACTCTCCTACCTCCAACCACGCTACCCTGTCAAAATATCAAGTGTAATTTATATAGATAAACCGCGAAGCTGCAATTCACAAAAAACTTTTTATCTAGTTTTTATCTTATGAAAAATTTAAATTAATTAAATCATTTGATATTAAACGTTAGACGTGATAAGATTATTCTAAACATAGAAACTATGTCAATTATTTAGTTACAAAACAAGGAAGGAATGAACCAACATATGGCAAATTTAAAAGGTTTCTCTTTACCCCTTTCTCCAGAAGGAAAAGCAAATTTACTTCCTCCTCCACCTTGGCATTATTCCGGTGATTTTATGACTATAGAGTATCGTGCCGATCCAGATGCAGTAATCGCTCTTTTACCTGATGAGTTGGAACCTGCCGATGACCCAGGCGCTGTAAATCTTATTTTTGCTGATTGGCAATCCTGCAGTGAGAATGGGCGAGAAATCACAGAACCTTATTATTCACAATATAAAGAAGTTATGTTTTATGTAGGTGCTAAATATAAAGGAAAGCCGGTTTGTCGCTGCGTGTACATCTGGGTAGACAAAGACTACGCTATGCTACGCGGTTTGGTCCAAGGCTTCCCTAAAAAATTAGGCGAGGTTTGGATGACACGTCCTACTACCGTAGGTAAAGCCGGTATGCGCTTAGAGCCAGGCGGCATTTTTGCTGGTACTCTTTCTGCCGGAGGAAGACGTTTGGTAGATGCAAAAGTAACATTGAAAGAGATTACACAAAACGGCCCAACAGTAAGCGATCCTCCTTTGCATAATAGCCGTCACTTGCCAGATATAGATGGAACTGAGCCTGCTATCTATGAGCTCGTCACCTTTAGTGGAACAGACAAAGAAATAGGGCCAATCTGGTATGGCGATGCAGAAATTACGCTTTTCGATTCTCCGTTTGACGAATTGAAAGCGCTTGAACCAAAAGAAATGCTGGGTAGTTACTACCATTCTTTCGGCTATACCTTCGCCGGTGGAAAAGTTCTAGAGCAGCATAAATTCTAGAACAATTCAATATAACTTTATATTCTATCTAGGAGGATAAATAAGATATGGAATTTGTACGTGTAAAAAGAGGAGATCAAATCATTGAAGGTTATAAAAATGGGAATACACTTGTTCTGCAAAATGGAGAAAAAATTTCAGAAGAAGAAGCAGAATTTGTAGCACCCGTTAAACCAACTAAAATCATTGCCATGCATCTGAACTTTCCAAGTCGAACTGAAGCATTTGGAGCGAAAACTCCGAGATGGCCTTCTTACTTTATGAAACCTTTAACCGCTCTTTCTGGACACCGTGCATCTATAGCTCGGCCACGCGGTACCCAATACCTTAACTATGAAGGGGAAATCGCGCTCGTTATTGGAAAAAAAGCGAAGAATGTTTCTCGAAGCGAGGCTTGGAATTACATTGCGGGTTATAGCCCTGCCATTGATTTCGGGCTTCATGATTTCCGTACCTCAGATGCCGGATCGATGCTACGTGTTAAAGGACAAGATGGATTCTGCCCAATCGGTCCTTCCCTTATCCACGCGAGTGAGGTTGATCCTCATAATTTAACACTGAGAACCTATGTAAACGGAAAAGTTGTGCAAGAAGATAATACAAGCACGTTAGCTTTCCCATTCGATCTTCTTATCGCGGATTTATCCCGCCTTATCACATTGGAGCCGGGAGATGTCATTCTGACAGGTACGCCTAAAAACTCACGCCCTGTTCAACCAGGTGATGTAGTAGAAGTAGAAATTGAAGGATACCCTCGCCTACAAACAAGAATCGTAGAAAGCGAAGTTGATTTTGGGAATTTTGGGGCTCAACCGGAAGATTCCGATGATGCTCGAGATACTGCTTTTGAAATTAAATAGCTTGCTTTATTCCAACAAAAAGAGCCTCCTTTTACCAAAGGGAGGCCCTCCATCATACAAACTTTCTTTCTCATAAGTAGTTCGCACACTTCCCATGCATTAAATAGGGAATCATAACAATTCTCTATACATATAGAAGTGTCTTAATCTTTGTTATAAGGAGTAAGAACAGTGCAAAGCAATCGTGATGCCTTTTCGAAAACAAGGCTTTTGTTTTTCCATAGCCATGTGTGTTATTCTGTTTTTTTACGTACCAAGCTCCATAGCCAGTTAAATATAATGGCACCAATAGCTCCGGCAATGATATTGAATCCGGCAATAACCCAGAGCCAGTCACCCAACAGGAAATCACCAAGCCAGCTGCCTATCAGCGTGACAATCAGTGATGCCCACCAGCCATTACCAGCCACTTGACCTGTCATCCAGGAATTCATTGCTCCCCAGATAACGATACCAACTACAGCCCAGGCGATCCAGAACATCATAATACACCTCCTTTCACAGTAGGATAGCGCTTACGTAATTGTAGATACACATTCTTATCTACCTGCTATCATCATATGATTTCCAAGCAAAAGTGCTACTACATGTTTCCCCAATCTCTATAATACGACCCGATAATGGTACGAAAATCTCAGGATCGTTGTTTCCTGGTTTCTTATATTAAGTGCAGTTCATCTGAGCGGAGTGCTCATCATCTATGGATAGAAAAACAATGGTTATCTCTATATAAGTTTTCAGCATAAAAAGTGGCTATTTCTCATATAAGAAATAGCCACTTTTTATGCTGGAGAATCCTCTCTCTTTTCACAAGAATTATAACGTTGCTCATCCAGTTGATACTTTTCAAAGATTGCAGTAGAACGTTCAGTAAGTCTGTTTCCTACAATAAGAAAAACATTTAAATTCTATAAAACACATTCTGCTTTCTGGTAAACAGTTTTACCGTCAAGTACGGTTATTTCAACAGATAAATCCTTAATCTTACTTTCTTCTGTAGAAAGAATACTACTGTTTATCACAACAAAATCTGCCAGCTTGCCTACTTCAATGCTCCCTTAAATGTCCTCCTCAAAGCTTGCATAAGCTCCATTCCATGTGTACAACTTAATTGCTTCCAACACATCAATCCGTTGACTACTGGCTACCTCCTGACCCAATTTACTTCTTCGATTAACAGCAACATGGATACCAAGCAGTGGATTGCAATCAGTAACCGGACTATCGGAGCTGGCCGCGGCTATAATTCCCCGATCGATGAAATTACGCACAGGATACATATAATTTACACGTTCCCCATAGTTTTTTAGATAACCATCTCCAAATTCATAGAAAACACCCTCATGTGAGCGGTTTCAATTAAACGACCTGTTAACACACCTTGGTGGTCTCGCTCTATTGTCCCTCCGTCTGGATCAGGGGTATTTTCATTAATGTTTATCGTTTCTAATGCCTTACTGTTGATTACAGAAATGTGACCGCAGGTTCGTAGCACCTTAATCGGATGTTCAGTTGAAACTTCATCCAACTCTTCTCTTGTTGGGTAACGCTTTTCCGCAACCGCTGTCTCATTAAATCCCCATGCCCTGACCCACTGCCCTTTCGGTGTTGTCTGTGCTTTTACTCTTAATTCTTTCAGTATATCTTCAATTGAGTTCATGTATGGCTCTTTGCAACTAACTGCTAACTTATTCGTACCGTACATTGTAATATGCAGGTGGGAATCAATAAATCCAGGAAGTAGACTTTTTCCTTAACGCGCTTTTCATAAATAACCGACAAGATTGTGAGTTCTCTTTATTGCTAAAGAATTACGCCTCTACAGTCACCCCGCTCCTATCTTCTGGGTGCTCGAAAAGAACAGGCGCAAATCACATTGGTATAAGAAGAAAAACGTAGGCTACGTCTAACCAAAATTTATCTCCCACTTCCATTGATGTTGCCGTACCTTCACGTTTAGAAGTGGGAGACTTCTTTCGGAATAATGTTAAATAAACATCGTAATGAGCATATAGATGGAAGATAGTATGGTGACAAGTGCTATAAATATACGTAAGTAATTAATTTTAACCCTGTTTGCATAGTAAGCACCTGCTACAATACCAAGAGTTGTCCCAATTAAACTGGCTATGATCAATTGTGTAATACTTTCCATATTCGAGTGAGCAAAGTATCCGAATATGGATGGGATAGCTATGATCACAGAATTTAGCAAGCTAACTCCTACCGCAACCCTAATGTTCACGCCCAAACTGGCAAGTAGAGGAACAAGTAAGATTGGCCCTCCAGCTCCTGTTAAAGAACAAATGGCTGCTGTTATTACACCGATCAGGACAACCATGATTTTATTTTCTAAAAGGTTCGATCTGCTTACACTTATGTTTGATTCATGATTGTCCTGATTTTTCTTAAATAAAATGGATAGCCCAGCCAAAAGGATAAATGCATATAACAGTAGTTTTACAATATTATCAGGGATCCAAACATTTAATTGAACGCCCAAAAAAGCCCCGGGTAGGCTGCCTATGTTTAGGAAAAGAGCCAACCTGGTATCCATGTTTTTAGACTTCCAGTAAGAATAAGCTCCAATCATTCCTGAAACAGCAAACGACAAAAAACTTAAAGCGAGTGATTCCCTTAATGGCAGGTGCAAAAAACCAACATATATTAGAGGAAGAAGAAACCCCGATATACCGGTCAATCCTAATAGAATTCCAATGATGAGATTCGAACACAATACAATACTAAATAAATAAACTAACATCGTTTAATCCTCGATTCTTCCATATTAACTTAAATTGGACACATACGCTCTTCTGCTATGTGTCCGATATTTCAAATGTTATCGAATGATTAAATTCCAACTCTAAATACAAGATCTTTCATAGATAACTTACTTTCGTACTTAATTTTCTCTTCATCTATATAAATTACACTTGATATTTTGACAAAGGAGTGTGGTTGGAAGGAGGAGATTCGGAATGCGATCCGGCAGCAGACAGGGCAGTGTGTCTTTTTCCAACCGTTCCCGCCCACCGCCCTTCCTTTTTTTCTTACCTCCTACCATAAACATTTGTCGATGTATCAAATCAGATGTATACAGTTCCTCCATTTGATCTGAGATCACACGATCACTTTCCAATGGCAGGCAGAATTGTGAATAATGTCTCGTGCTTGACGCGATGCAATTGTTCCCATGCTGACATGGTCTTCTTGGTTTGCCGATGTCGGAATGGAGTCAACACTCGCCAGATGTGCAAGGGCTTTATTTTCGGAAACAAGTGAAGCTGCTGCATAAATTCTAAAATGTTTGACTACTTCACATTATGGCGATAGCATAGGAATGAAGACATTGCAAAATCCTTAAATACGATGATTACAGATCCGGGGTGGAACTATTTGTAGCACGCAACTTCAAAAATTGGACCGTAAAGACATTCATAAAGCAGCAAAAGTATTGGCTGAAGGATTTATGGATGATCCATTATATGAATACATTTTACCTGATCGGTCTACAAGGCTAGACGTACTCAAGATTTTTTTTCAAAATTACGTAACGATGCTCTATGACTATTCTGACTTATACACAACATCAGACAGTTTAGAAGCTGTCGCACTCGTGTTTCGATCAAAGAAGGTCAACTCATCACCGCTAACCAAATGTAAAGACTTGTCAGCTATCTTATTCACTATCGTCAAATCATCTAAAATATGTCGTTATATTGGTATAAAACAATTTTTGCGAGGAATATTTATCTTACGTAGTATGAGTTCTGCATGGTTATCAATAGTAGGGGAACGGGAATATATTCACCTAGATATGCTTGTGGTACAACAAAAGTATCGGGGTCAAGGCTTCGTCACCAAAGTGATGAAACCTCTTTTAGACGAATGTAAGAAGAGAAATATTATTTGTACCTTAGAAACACAGAATATCAGCAACATCAAATTATACGAGCACTATAACTTCAAAATCGTTGATGTGATTAAGTTACCTAACAGTCATTTAGAACAATATTGTATGGTTTATCAGTTATCGAAATCGAATTTTTTATCTAGAAACGTTCTAGATGATAAAGCAAGCCCGCGAAGCCTATAAGCTTCGCTTTTTAGTTTTTGTTCCAAGAGTCAAATTGTAGATATTCCAAGACAAGCCATATAGAATACTACAAATAGTGCACCTATGATAGAGAAAAGAAAGAAAATATCATTAATTTTTTTCATCAGTTATCCCTCATATCTTATATTTCTCCGATGTAATATCCTATAGTAATAAAGATTAGGCACCAACATAGTGCTCCTGAACCTGCAAATAAAAGATATTTGCGCACCCCCATCCCACTCATTCCAGATAAGTAACAAGTGACATGGCGAAACCCTGGGATAAAATAACCGAAGACAATCGTCCACGGACCATACTTATGAAACCAGCCCTCTACTTTAAGGAGTCGTGTTGGCGTCAATCCTATCCATTTCCCATAGTTATTTAATAGAGGTTTACCGATTTTTCTCCCAAGAAAATAACTAAAAACCATACCTGACATAGCTCCACAAAAGCTGGCTATTACTGCACCTTCATAATGTAAAACATTATTAGAGGCTAAATAACCGACAAATGTCATAAGTATTTCATCAGGAATAGGCAATCCAACAATCCCCAAAGCAAGTAAACAAAAAATAGAGATGTATCCATATTGAGAGATTAATTCTTTTGCCATTTCCATAGTTTGTCGCCTCCATTCCCGCTAACTATCTACCATTTACACGGAAAAACTTTATTTTACTAATCATAAAATAAGACAAAGCAAGAATAACCATCATTGATACGCCTTTATTAAAAACAGGTCCAAAAAGGATAAAAGTAGCTAGTATTCCATTAGCTAGCCCAATTGGCAGACCTATAACGTACTTTTTTGAGGGGGATTGTGTGCGAAAATAGGCAAGACGCAAGGCTCCACAAATCGGAAAAATAGATGCGATTAGCACCCCTATTGTATGCAGCTCATGAAAGACGGCAACATACATAATCATAGCTGGAGCCACACCAAATGATATGATATCCGCAAGTGAATCCAGTTCTTTTTTTAAATCACTCTTCCTATCTAACTTTCTTGCTGTATAGCTATCCAGACTATCTAACAGTAATCCAACTAAAAGTAAAAGCACTGCATATTCAATTTCTCCTTTTAGCACAAAAAGAATGGAATATAAACCGAGAACTAAATTTCCCAATGGAATAATTATCATTTCTTTTCTTCCTTCTATAAATATTTATCCTGACATACTCTACTTTACACGAAAGATCCTATCGTATCTATGCGGGGCGTCTTACATTTTCCTTACAGTTTTGTCATGTAAAAAAAGCAACACGCATAAATGAAATAAAATGGAGCGCGGAAACTCGTGACAGGAATACCACCTGTGTCTCATATTCAGACCTCACTTCCCCAACAATCAAGAAAGCCTGTAGATGATGCAGAACAAGCCTTAACTAGTTATTTTAAGGCTCAAAAAGAAGGCGATGTAGAAGAAATGATGAAATATCGAAAAGATGTGTATTTTACTGATGTAAATGAATTAAAAAATACCTTACAAGTTAAAACGTAAAGCAGCTTACCTGAAATCAAGTAAGCTGCTTCTTCACTTTACCTGGCTACTTCACGCTTGAACGTAAGATGCCACTTGCTTTAAATAAACAAACAAATATAAGATAACAGAGAGAAGTAAACAGGGAAATAAGGATAAAAAAGTGTGTCTTCCCATATAAAAATCCTGCTAACACGGCCCCTAAGGTTGTTCCTGTATACATAAGAGTGTTAGCCAAAGCTGCAATCGTTCCTCTAGATGTTTGGGACAAGGTTTGAAGCGAGCCCATCATTATAGGAAACAAAATACCGCATATTGCAAAAATAACCATCAAATTTATTTTTATGTATGTGCCACTCGGAGCGTAAGGGAGCACAATATACAAAGTAATGAGCAGAAAAATTCCTGTCGACATCGCATGGTTTTTTCCTAACCGCTGAACGATTGCACTCCCCCATAAACTTCCAATGGTATTGCCAAGCCCTAAAAACAGCATAACTGTTCCTATTTGAGAAATAGTGAAATGATATTGGTCTGCCAGCCATGTACCTAAAAGAGAAAAAGCTGCGAAATTTCCTAACTGAAAGACAAAATAACCTAAGAAAGCAAGCTGAGATGTACTGTTGTTCAACAAATTCGTGTATTGCTTAAGAAATGAAACTGGCTCTCTGTTTATCTGAGCTGGTATGGTATCGGGGAAAAAATATAGAATAAAAAAAGATAAAAGTAAAGAAATAGACGCAATACAAAAGAAAGGTATTGACCAATGAGCAGACGCTAAATAACTTCCAATGGGAAGGCCAAGCATTTGCGAAATGGAAAGTCCAGCAGTAGCGATCCCCATACCTTTTAGTATCTTTTCTTTTGGAAGAAGTATTGGAATTGAAGCCCATATTTGCGGTGTAACAAAGGCAGCGCTTATGCCAGCCGCAAATCGAAAGATATTCATCACCCAAAAGCTTTGCGCTGTACCGCATAAAAAGGTAGAAACAGAAAAAGCAACCATTCCCCAAAACATAACCTTCTTTCGATTCCACTGATCCGATAATGGGCCAGCGATTAATGCAAATAAAGCATATCCCAAGGCATAAGAACTTACCATCCATCCAGATATATCTGTTGATACATGAAATTCTTCTTGAAGAAGCGGTAACAAAGGTGAAATTAAGAAGGTATCTGTTCCAATTACAAACATAACTGAAAAGAATAAAACCAATAATTTTTTCATGACATCCACCCCAAAAGTTCATTAGTTAAATAACTTTTTAACTACAGAACAAAAAGAATCCTGGATTATATTGTGTCAAGGAATCCAGGCATATACATATGGAATGTTTCTAGATTTAGTTGAATATACTTTGTCTGTCCATCTTTTCTAACCGTCGTCAGCCCTGCTTCTCTGAGTGTCCGGAAATGATAAGATGCATTCGACTTTGAAGCCTCGCATTTTTCACCTACCTCTCCACAACTCATCTCTTTTTTGTTGTAATAAAGCGTACGAACAATTTGTAGCCGGGTTGGGTCCGCCAAAGCCTTAAAGATTTTAATCCTTTGTTCATCCATATCCATTTGTTCAATAATCATAAAACTATTGTAATTGATAATAACTATTTGTCAATATTATTATCAAAATTATACTCTCAGTTATTCAAAACAATCCCCATCTTAACTGAGCTTTATATGTTTATATACTATGGTTAAGCCTTATTAAGAAAATAGTCTTTACTCAAAAGAGAACATATTACTGCATCAACAAACTTTCCTTTTTCAAAAAAACATTCCTTCAATGTCCCTTCATAACAGAAACCTGCTTTTTCAAGTGACTTTTGCGAAGCTATATTCTCCGGGTCATAAAATGCTTCTATTCTATGAAATTTCATTTGTTGAAAACCATAAGTAAGGATTGGTTTAAGAACCTCTGTAATTACTCCTTTTCTCCAGTAATTAGGTGCAACTTCGTAACCAATTTCCGCTTTGTGATGCTCTTTAGCCAAATTGTGATAACCGCACGAACCAATCAGTTTATTATCCTCTTTTTTGGCAATCCCCCATCTTATACCTTGATTTTCCTTAAACCTCATATCCCAATGCTCAATTAAATCAATCGCTTGCTGAATAGTAGTAAAACTATCAAGATCATAATATTTGGTGACTTCATCGTTAGAAAAGTAATCATAGATTTCTTTGGCATCATGTAAGGTAATTCTCCTTAAATAAAAACGTTGTGTTTCAAGTTGCGGAAATTCCTCAATCCATCTACTATTCATGGTATATACTCTATCCTTCCATATAAATTTCTGTATTTTATTTTTAACTTTTAATAAAGCCATCCAATTAGAAAAATCGGCTATTTGAAATTAACGAAGATAGTTGATCTATATAAATTACACTTGATATTTTGACAGGGGAGTGTGGTTGGAAGGAGGCGATTCGGAATGCGATCCGGCAGAAGAAAGGCCAGCGTGTCTTTTGCTAGCCTCTGATTTTCACCTTCTTTTCTTACCCATCATAAATATTTGTCGATGTATCAAATCAGATGTATATATATGGCGAAGTACCGAACATGTTATATATTCAACAGAAAGATATACACCATCACGTATCAGTTGTGACCTGATCCCATTCTTGCTCCATATATGTAATGAGCCAGTTCAATGCACGGTGTCGCTCATATACTACTCCACCGTCCAATTCCCCTGGTACCGGTCTGTTATTAATACGGCTATCCACACACACCCAATCATACCTGTAAATTAAATCTGCAGCATCTAAAATTTCATCTTTCTTTCTCATTTGAGCATGAGCAATAAAATCAGCATATGTTTCATGTTCCTTTAAAATCGCTACTGCCGCTGGCACATTGCATATGCTGCTTGGATATTCCAATTCGTCTACGTACCCGAGAGCCCATAGCATAACCAAATATCCTTCATAGCACCAGGAAAAATAGACAGCATCCTCCATATCCGGATAATCGTTTTCAATAAACAATCTTTCTTTAGGAGAAAAGAAATCAGAAGCATTATATTGATTGATAATCCGGGTAATCAAAGCCCTTGTATCTTCTAGATCATGATTGGTACCATGACACTCTCCCTTTAGCGCAACAATGCATAAAGCAATAGCACGCCTGGCAATTTCATCAACATCTCTAATTACTGCATCTTCATCACCACAAATAACCGGTAGACTTTTATTGACAGGAATATTGCTCTCGGACAATATTTTTTCAGATCGCTCTTTACGCCTCATGCCAGATTCAGTTATTTTCAAGTCACTATGCAGAAAGCTAGTATGAGCAGTTACAATAAAATCATCAACTTCAGAATTTCCATCTATGTCAAGAATCAGCTTACCATTGTAATCCAGGAGTTCTCGAGTACCCATGAATACAATACCATCCAATTGTCTCGCAACATCCAGTATCTCTGCATACAATTTATCTGAGATATCCTTCTCTGTTTCAATGCCAATAACCATATTCAACGTAGCAATCTTGAGTAAAAGTTTTTGGTGAACCGTTTCATTTTTTGCTGGAATCTGCCTGAAAAAATTACTCATTCCATTGATCATAGTAGAGAATTCTTCCGGGTGAGTTTTACTGGTCATTATGTTAAACGTGTTCTCTGTTTTACTAAACCATTTTTTGCTTATGACTCTTACCTGAGTCTTATTTTCGCTAATCCATATTGTCTCTTTGTTATAAAGCTTTTCAATTGTCTCCATAACCTGAGCTAAATCAAAATTAGAACTGTATATAGCACAGTTCTTCATATTCATCACCTCATCTTATACGTGCATTTTTTTCTGTGGAGGAACGTTTGCACTCATTTCTCCTTGTAAATTACCTAAAAACCTGTCTTATGGGTTATGTAATCCCGTCATTAAATGTTGTGCCTTTCCATTATATTCTATCGGGATCGTTTATTGTATTATCATTTTGACTAGGCAAAACAAGCCCTGCTCCGATCACGACAGCCAGCAGCTTAGAATCCGTGCTAAAACGCTGGCTTGGTGTGGATGTATATTCTTGTTGAACATAGTCAGTTAACTTACGAGAATTTTGAAAATATACTTCTAACAAACTCTTCAACGTTCTTTTCTTCTCTTGGATTAATTGATAAATTATCATCTAAAAACTTAATCCCAAAAATTAAATGCTACTTTTCCAACTGTTTGTGGTTGCCAATAGCGTATTTGTTCTAACTCAGCATTATTTAAGTTATTTTTATTCCTTATAATTAAGTTCCCTCCTTTCTCTTTGTACAGCAGCGGTTCATTAAGTTCATCACTAGAAATAACATTGTAATACAAACTAAAATGTTCAACTAAACTAGGTTCATCAATAAACATAATATTGAAGTATTCTACAGAAGAAGCAAAAGCAAGGATTGGATAATAGGCATTGAGTAATACATAAATTTCTTTGTCTATAACCGTAAGTTTAGCCTCATAAAAACTTGTAATTGTTTCAGATGGCTCTTTGTAATGAACCATCTTTCCATTCGTTATCATTGCTACAGAATGGCATATCTTTTTAAATTCATTTCCATTAATACCTGGAGGTTGTTTATGTTTAACGTCATAAAAACCAGTAATGCCGCACGAAAGATTCATTATATCTTCCTCCTCAGTAAGACAAAATAAATCTTATTCCATTTATTAAAGCACACTTTTTACATTTTTAGATAAAGTAGGTAAAAAATACGGTGAAATTACATCCGTAAAAGGTGGGTTTGTAAATGTATGAAACAGGCATTTGTATATTAAATAGCATTGAAACCATGTATATGCTCAAAAAAAGGCAGGTTCACCAAAGGGTGAAATCTGCCTAAAATCAAGTTGAATTTATTCAAATTCTTTCCGCTTCTTCTCCCACAAATTCCGCGTTGGTGATTCCATTCGGTTCGGTATTTTGCTTGGCGTCCTCAATAATGTGAAACTTCCATTGGTATGTTTTTACTGTCTGTTAATCTACGGCAAATTCGTGCGATGATAGGCCACTCTTTAAATCCCCAACCGCCAATTCAGGTGATCAGCATCACCCGGGAAAATATGACGGAATTTTTGTGTGGTGGTTTCGAATGGCAGACCTCGAAAATAGACTACGCGCAGCACGGCGAACCAACACTTTTTCGTGATTTCAAAAGCTTCATCTACCGGTATGCTATTCCACAGTCAGCTCAGCTTTAGATTTGCCAGCCCATTCGCCAACTGGAGTCACAGTATAAGCAGTACCTTTTGTCAGTTTACCAGCTTGCGTAAGATCAAACACGCCTACTGCGCCTTTGCGGCTGGAATATTTATATGTAGCCACCAGTTTATTCCCCTCTGTGTCAGTCAATTCTACACTGCGACCGGAGAACAGCTCATCTCCCGGGTCCTCTGACAAGGTAACGGTGATGGAGGTTTCACTAATCGCTTCAGCTTCGGTTATTTCCAGCGGGGGGATATCCTTGGCTACGAATGTCGGGTTGGCAATTTGCGCCCAATCAGAGGTTACGGTGTACGTAACGCCTGGTGTCAGCACCTGACCTTCTGGTAAGCGGAATTTAGGTTCTTGTTTACCATCCGTTGATTGTGTGAATGGTACGTATTTTGCCACGATCGGCTGTCCGCCTGCTGGTGTAATCGTTACTTCTCTTGCCTGGCCTGAGGAGATGATCTGATAGGTTTTGCCATCTGCGCTGTTGTTTTCATCCAGCACGAATGCATTGGCTCCGCGACCGGCGCTGTATGCGGAGATGACGTATCCGTAGTCTACGACTCCATTTGCCTTGAGGGCCTCCAATTCGAATGTATCATTCGCAACCTGCCTTGCCTCTGTCATCGCAAGCTTCGTTGCGTTGCCTACAAATGTACCTGCTTTTTGTCCTTTATAGGTCAGGCTGTAAGTAGTACCTGGCTGTTGTACGGATGTAGGTACGATATAAGTAGAAATCGAGCCCGTTTTTAGGCGTGGCATGTTGGTTAAGGTAAGCCCGTCATTAAATACAAAGTCTTCTTTTGCTTTGGCAAATACTTCATTTTCCGCTGTTAAAGGAGCGTCAAAGGTTACGATTAAGGTAATTGCATTCAGTGCATGAACACTCGTAATTTTTGCATTTGCTGAAGGGATCGCTTGGTGCGCGATTTCCAACAAGTACGCGACCTCACCACGAGTAGCATTGCTATTGTCCGAATAAAAACGTTCCATCCAGTAATTCACAGATTTTGCATCACGATTCAACGCTTTGGACACGATTTGTACTACTTCGGCGTCTGTTACGGTTCCTTGCGGATCAAAGCGTCCGTCTTTCGTCTGCATGATATCTAGTGCTACCAGTTCAGCAGCGGACTTGTAGTACCACGCATTTTGGTTTACATCTGTGAAGCTCGCCAATTTATCTGCTTTGCCTTGTAGACCAAAAGTAAGGACGACCATTGTTGCCAGTTCTGCACGAGTAATTTGGTTTTGAATACCCATGGAGCCGTCCTGGTAGCCATGCATCACGCGAAGTTGGGAGAGTTTATTGACTGCTTGTTGAATTTCTTGTACAGAGAGTGACGTTGAAGCAGCCTCTGCGTGTAGGGCAGTAAATGGAAGAGATGTCGTTCCTAAGACAGCTGTCAGCATCAGGGTAGCTAATTTATTAGAATACTTATTCAATGGTAAGTCCTCCTTTAGAGCAATCGGTATGATAGCTGTTCGCCATACCTGTATGATAAAGGAGAGTCCTAAACTCCCAAGAAACCCGACATTAACAGATTCTAAAATCTTTCTTAACAATTTCTAAAATTACTCACACGGAAAAACGATACCCGGCACCCCAGACGGTTTCAATATACTGCGGGTTAGAAGGATCGGCCTCAATCTTTTCCCGCAGCTTACGGACGTGCACAGTTATGGTTGCTATATCCCCACTGGAATCCATACCCCAAATTCGTTCAAATAATTCATTTTTGCTAAAGACACGATTCGGATGGCTTGCCAAAAATTCAAGCAAGTTAAATTCGCGAGTTGTAAAAATCACTTCTTGATTGCGTACATAAACTCTGCGGGCAACTTTGTCAATGACCAAGCCGCGAATATGAATTTCGGACTTTTGAACAGGCTCCTGTTTTCCCAAAAGCCGTTCGTATCTCGTTAGGTGTGCCTTGGCTCTTGCAACTAGCTCGCTAGGGCTGAATGGCTTGGTAATGTAATCGTCGGCGCCGAGATTAAAGGCACGAATTTTATCAATCTCTTCTTTTTTGGCAGAGACAATGAGGATAGGAACTTCCTTGGTTTGTCTAATTTGACTGCACAGTTCAAACCCGTTCATTTCAGGAAGCTGCAAATCGACAATAATAAGACTGTAGTCCTCATTAAGGGCAAGCTGTAAACCCTCATTGCCTGTATGACATAAATCAACAAGAAAGCCATTTAACTCAAAATAGTCCCGCTCCAGCTGAGCGATGGTGGCCTCGTCTTCAATGATGAGGATGCGTGTCGCCATGGGTTTCTGTACCTCCCTGATTCGTTTTCCGTTTTAGGGTAAAGAACAGGCTTGTACCGACTCCGAGTTCGCTTTTCACCCAGATGGAACCTCCGTGTCCTTCTATAATCTGACTTGCAATGGCAAGTCCCAGCCCGCTACCACCCGTTGAGGAATTGCGGGACTGCTCCGCACGATAAAAACGCTCGAAAATATGTGGTATGGCTTCGGGTGAGATGCCCATCCCATTATCTCGTATTTCAACAGTTACCCATTCTGGAGAAGCTTGTACGGAGACACGAATGATTTTTTGTTGCTTATCCATAAAATTCTGGGCATTTCCAATGATATTGAGTACAGTGCGCTTTAATTTTTCCAAATCGGCAATGACCTCGATACTCTGCCCTGCACGCTCATCCCACTCCAGTGTGATGCTCTTTTCTTCCAATACGTAGTGCAGCTCATCTATACAGTCGTCTAAAAAACCGACAATATCTACATGCTCAAACATGAACGGCACTTGCTTTAAGTCCAGCTTGGAGTAAAGGAACAGCTCGTCTACGAGTTTATCCAGATCGACGGCTTTGGAATAAATGATGTTCACGTACTTGTCCATTTTCTCCGGAGTATCTGCGACCCCATCTCGAATTCCTTCGATGTAGCCTTTTATATTCGTGATGGGTGTACGTAAATCATGAGAGATGTTGGAGATCAGTTCTTTCCGATTCTCTTCGTCCTGCAATCGGAGCTGAACCGATTCATGCAGTCTTTTTCGCATATTCTCGAACGCCTCGTTCAACTGACCGATCTCGTCCTTTGAACGCAGATCGAGTGAAAATTGGAGATTGCCCTCCTTAATGTTTTCAGCCGAGTTTCGAAGTATATCAAGTGGTTTGACGACGCTTCGAGTAATCCAGCGGTAAAGCAGCACATTCGCAATCACGATGACGCCGATGAGAATCAGGACAAGGATGGGAAGCAGTTTTCGTATCACTTCGCCAAAAGGACTTCGCTCGTGAATAACGAAGACACTGCCTTTTGCACCATCCGAAAAGCGGAAGTCGAATTTAGCGTAGGCGTAAAATCGTTCGCCAATGTTAAATGTATTGCGAATCTGATTGTTATTTAGGTCATAGGGAGGCAAATTTTGTTCCAATTCTGGCTGATTAAACGTATGTGACTCAAATACTTGATTGCTTTCCCGGCGGACGTAGAGACCAGCTCGTACTGTTTTGAGCTTGAAATCATAGTCTAGCAAAAGCTCTTGGTTTTGCAACTCGTCCGGTTCGTTTTTGGCGAGATATTTTAATTCGAGGAAGATGGATTCCTCTTGTTCCGTCAGTGGATTAAGCTGATAGTGAACTTTATAGAAATCTCGAAAGCTGTGAATGTCACCTGTTGCTGCGATGGTGAACAGACTGGCAGTCAAGACGAATACCAGTAGGCTAATGATAAGCATACCGGTATAGGACAGCAATAGTTTGATCCTGATGGACATACACTTACCTCGCTTCGGATGGGGTAATAAGGCAATATACCCTAGTATGACATATCCATTATATAGAGGTCATCGTATTATTTCAGGAAAATTGTACGTTTGGACATAATTAAACCAACTCTCTGTAGAGATACGTATAAAAACGGGTCATAGACTGGATATAAACCCAAGTCTATGACCCATTTTTAATGTGTAGTAGAACCGTCTTTTCAACTATCGTTCCCGTTAACCAAATGAATTGTGCTACGGTTCACCGCAATCCGTCCATTGGGTAATGCTCAAGAAGTTCTTGCTTGAGAAATTCGTAAAGCTTTGAACTTGCCAGTTTCAATGGATATTCCGATCGCTTGAAGAGAAAGCCGAAAGTCATGTGTATAAGACTGCCGCTCATAGTCCGTATCGTAGTTCCTGTAGGAACCGGTTTCAAAACAATCTCTGGCACAAGGGCAATACCTAGTCCACTTTCGACATAATATTTCAAAGCTGTCATACTGCCAATCTCCATAGTATCTATTGGAATGTTCCCTGATTCCTGCAATACCATCTCAAACTTTCTGCGGTATGGACAGGTTACTGATGTAATGAGTAGACGATGTCCCCGAATATCCTCCGGCGCAATAACCGTATTTTGGGCAAGCGGATGGTTTTTTGGCATCAAGACTACAAAATCTTCCTTAAATAAGGGTTCAAAATGGAGATCGGAACCCAGATCCGGTGTCGAACAAAGAGCCAAATCAATATCCCCTTTAAGAAGACGCTCGCTTAATGTTGGCGTGTTTGCAACGTCCACAGAGATACGAATTTTCGGAAATTGTGATAAAAATCTCTCTAAGATCTCAGGTAATCGATAGCTGGCAGTTGGCTCCGTCACCCCTAAGCGAACATTTCCTCTTTCGCCTACTTGCAAATCCGACAAGTTCATTTTTAATTGCTCGATATTCTTTACAATTTGCAAACTTTGTTCGTAGAACAGTCTTCCGGCTTCTGTTAACCGGATTTTTTTTCCACGTTCGATAAGCCGAATGCCCAATTCGGATTCAAGCTTTTGGATTTGCATCGTGACAGTAGATTGTACATAATTCATTTCATCAGCTGCACGGATAAAACTACCGTACTTCACGATCATTTGAAATGTTTTTAATGTTTTAAGATCCATCGTAGTACCCCTAGTCCCGAGTTCAAATTTTATGAACATATACATCAATTAATTCAATTATACAAATTTGAAATGACAATATACAATCATTTATATCATAGTGCAAAGGGATGACTAAATATGGATTTAAAAGACAAAGTAGCTCTTGTGACCGGCGGTGGTACAGGGATTGGTAGGGCTACTTGCCTCGCGCTTGCTGAGCGGGGGACAACCGTCGCCGTGAACTATTCACGCTCTAAAGCTGATGCGGAAAAAACAGCGCAAATTATCAATATAAAAGGGGGGCGCGCAATAGCCATTCAAGCCGATGTTTCTCAAGACAAGGAAGTCAGGGAAATGGTTGATAAATTGGTTCAACAATTCGGGACTATTGATTTACTTGTGAATAATGCCAGCATTACACGGTACATCCCACTTGATGATCTGGAAGCGGCAACGGAAGAAGTGTGGGACGATCTTTATGATGTTAATGTCAAAGGAATGTATTACTGCGCGCGAGCTGTTTCCCCTTTCATGAAAATTAATAAACAAGGAGCAATAGTCAATCTCGGCAGTATAGCGGGACAAACAGGATTAGGTTCCTCTCTTCCATACGCCGTATCCAAAGCGGCAGTTCACGGTCTTACGAAATCGTTAGCACACGCCTTAGCTCCGGATATTAGAGTTAACTGCGTTGTACCGGGAGCAGTCTCGACAAGATGGTGGGCTGGAAGAGAAGAACAAATGAAGAGGTTAGCTCCTAATCTTCTATTGCAGCGCATTTCAACACCTGAAGATATTGGTAAATTTATCTGTGCAGCCTTGGAACAGGAAGCAATGACAGGTCAAATCATTACAGTGGACAGTGGACAAACGTTATGATCAAGATTCCCCTCTGTATAATTGACTGATTCGGGTTTCCATTCAATATCTGTATACTGGATAAAATAAAGGGGATTGTGATTCCCTTATCTGAATAACCAAATTGATTCATTTCATTTAATGCCTTTTCTAAACGAAAACACTCAGATGTTTTGCCGGTCCGACCTTGGCGCCACAAAGCGGCCGTATCTCTTCCTTGCGAGAAAAAGACGAGGGAGCACGCCGACGTGTGCATCTTGTTTATTACAATATATGGATAATCAACAGGTGTCATCCCATATCTATCAAGCGTTAATAAACGGTGAGTCTTGAATGATAATTTAAGACTCTCTTTTTTAATATTTGCACTAAGAAACCATGCCAGGGTAAGTACTCCTAACATTTTACCCCTATATTTCTTAGGAGCAAATTCAATTAAGAAATGAGTTACAATGAACCAAGCGCATGTCGAAAACCCTCCCGCCACGATGCGTATCGGGGCTTCCAGCCATACTGAAGCGCTTTGTCGTTCACCGCCCCTCTCTCCCACCTTGTACTTTTATGTTCAACTGCCGGTGCGGGAGCGCCTAAGGCATCTGCATAGATCGGCAGCCACTCTGTCCCAGGAGCAGGCTCATTATCGACGATATTGAAGGGGCCGGATGGCCAGTGTAACGCAAGTACTGCAGCGTGAGCGGCGTCATCTACATGCACAAATGAGCTGATACCTTCTGTCGCAGGCAATTGCTGCTGTCGTACTTGTTCTGCTATAAAGCCACCCGAGGCATACCAAGTTCCCGCCCCATAGAATAAACCATAACGAAGAATCACATGCTCTGGCATTTCGGCAACAACGCTTTCGAGTGCATGAACGCTTTCGACCGTCGTTTTCCGCGGTAGTGGTGCCTCCAGATCAAGTGCGTTGTCTTCCACAGCCGGTCCCTCGCCAGGTGAATAAGCCCATGAAATGCTCTGTGCAATCATCCTGCGCACGCCAGCTTCAAGTGAAGCGTCCACAAGATTGCGCGTTCCCTCCTTGCGAATCCTAGCATGTTCCGCAAAGTCTCTGGCACTCAATGAAGTGAGTTGATGAATGACGGTATCCGGCTTAGTTTCGCGAAGAACGGAGAATACAGCTTCACGGTCAAAAACGTCCAGAATTACAGACTGCACCCCCTTGCTACTTAGTTCGGCAGCATAATGTCTATTGCGTGTCAATCCGACCACTTCATGCCCTTCCTTGACCAACAACGGGACTAGCGCCCTTCCAATGACCCCACTCGCACCTGCTACTACAATTTTCATTCTGCTTTAACCTCCATCATATATTTCTTCAGTGTTTTATTGAAACGTCTACGATCTACTTATTACCACTTGTTTCCATCCATCCATTATAGTGAATTAAGTGGGGCTATAAGTTCGACATCATTTACTGATGAATCTAACCATACTTTTTCATCTTTCGCATGAAGAATTACTGGCATCCTATTATGGAATTCTCTTGTCATATCATTAAGCTCTGAAGTGATGCTAGCGTTACCCCATCGCCATCCACCTAACAGAATGGAACCTCCACAAAACGAAAAAACACTAAGAAAAGTCTACTTAGTGTTCTTTCGTTGAATCATGGATGAAATTCTTATTTGCCCTCACAAATCCACTTGATTAGTTCTCTGTCAAAGGATTCAGGTTCTTCAAACATGGGATTATGCCCACTATGCTCAAAAATCATTTTCTTCACGTTATCATACGTATCATCAATAGAATCCCAAAGCGAAACAGGCGCTACCAAATAATCATACCTTCCTAAACCAATAAATACTGGTTTATTGAAAGCGTTTAGTGACTGTATAAGATTTAGCTCTCCGAATGCCTCTCCCCACAAATAATCGATGATTGGCATATTCGTATATACACCTTCCCACATGTAAGCTGCATCAAATGTATAATCATAAAAACTTTGGGCTCCCATACGAATACACATGTGGACAAATCGTCGTTCAGGATCTTTCTTGATGTCACTTTCTAATAGAGCAATATCCTTTTCGAACTGCCTCTTTCTTTTCTGACTTGCAGTCTCATTAAAAAATGCACAACTTTGACGCTGTCTTTCCTGGCTATTTGTAGGTGCCGAATTTAACAAGACAACTTTTTGGACGTGTTCAGGATATTTTCTTGCATATTCCAGAGCCATGAAAGCGTGTCCTGAGTGACCTAATATAATAAAATCTGTTAAGCAAAGAGTTTGCCTTGCTATTTCTATGTCATCTAACACTTTATCCAATGTATAATCTTCTGATTCCAGAGCCCGGGGTGATTTCACAAATCCTCTATGATCAAGGAAAATAAACTGGAATGTTTCATATAAAGTGTCCGAGAATAGATGAGGATAATATACGCTGCTGCCTACTACCAATATGGGTTTCCCGGAGCCCTTTACACAATAATTCAGTTTAAATCCATCACTATTTATACTTTGATATTTGTTCATTGTAGTAGTCCTCTTTTCTTTTTAATGAGAAGAGCTACTGATAAAGTAAAAGCTCTCCTTTACATCACTTCCTTTCTTCCTTCTAATTCCCTTATATTCTCCACGGAGCGTTCTAGCACCTTACATCACCTCTATCATTGTTGCCTTTAATTAAGGATACTTTAGCATACTTTTTTCACAAGTCAAACTGATAGGCAAGGTTTCAAGGAGGCCACTGAAAAACTAGCGTTTTTTAGAGTAACTAAATTGATTCATCAAAAAAGACGACTCTAATTCAGTATTTGAATGCAGAGTCGTCTTTTTCCCCGTTATCACTAGCTGTATCTCTCGCTTTTAACCCATTAGTTTCAATATC
>SNQW01000038.1_pt1 | contig 155759 bp, 160 predicted proteins | sample 2580511 | NCBI WGS metagenome assembly SNQW01 (sample SAMN10953775, study PRJNA522744) | food fermentation metagenome | isolation source: 8-hour incubation of native-enriched microbial consortia from nixtamalized... | place: Mexico | collected 2017-09-24
GGCGCAATCCAGCATCTGGCGGGCATGTCCAGCTCCAAGGTTATTGTCGCGATTAACAAAGACCCGGAAGCGCCGATTTTCCAGATTGCGGACTACGGTATTGTTGGTGACCTGTTTGAAGTCGTTCCTCTGCTTACAGAAGAGTTTAAGAAAGTTCTGGGTGAGACGATTACAGTGTAGGGATGGAATCATCAACAGCATGAGAAGAGAGGGCTTTGTCAACCCTCTCTTCAAAAATAAACTGTGGCGGCTTTTCCCGGAATGCTTTCGTCAAATACAACAAATAACCAAACCCTATACCATTCCACATAATCCCAAGTGCAAGCGCTTTACTATCCATATTGTACCAAAGCATTCCAATAAAGCTTATGGCAATGATTGGAAATATCAGGTACAGTATAATCGCTTTCGGTGTGCGCAGTCTTTTTTTCACAATATAGTACGCGATGACTGATAAATTAACAAATGTAAACGCAGTAAACGCGCCAAAACTAAAAAATGAGATCGCTGTCTCCAAATCGAAAAATAAAGCCGACAGCGAAAATACCCCGCTTAAAATCACGTTGAATATAGGTACTCCGGTGCGTGGATGAACATAGCCGAAAAACTTTCTAGGAATCACATTGTCTCGTCCCATCGCGAATAGTAGACGTGACGTGCTAAGCTGAGCTGCACTTCCTCCCACAATATTCCCCGTAACAGTAATGGCAATAAAAATGGAAGCGAAGAGCATGCCGCCCACATCCCGTTTGCATGCAATAATAGTCAAAGTTTTGCACCTTATAGCTGCTCATATCTATAAGTTCAACCAATTGTGGATGAGCGATGGCACAGTGATGACATTCCAAATAGTTATCCCAGACGTTCTTCCAGTTCCCCTCGATTTTATAAGTCGTTCGATGAGCCAGTGTTAATTTATTAAGTTCCGGTATGCGCTGACGAATATCTTCTTCCAAACCGGGCATCATTTCCTGCATGGACGGTGCATGTGGATCAAGATTTAAAAACAGGAAGTTTGCGAACTGCTCAACCCTCACCTGCCGTAAGCATGCCTCATCGCGACTAAAGTCTTTCAACTGGTTAACGGCACGACCGTTATTGAATTGACCATCCGTATGAAAAGTCCATGCATGATACGGACAGGAAATAATAGATTTCTTCCCTTCCCCCTTCAGCAATTCGTGACCACGGTGCGGACAAACATTGTAAAACGCACGGATGATGCCATTGTTCCCTCTCATAACGAAAAGATTTTGATCAAACAATTGAAACGTGAAGTAATCCCCTGGTTCCGCAACCTTTTCAATATGTCCTACATAAAACCAATTTTTATAAAAAACTGTATTTTTCTCTTCTTCAAAAATTTGCGGGTCCGTGTAGAAATAAGATGGGAGCGTATAAGAACGATCGACCTCTTGTTGATAGCGATGATGATACGTCATACTTTTTTGACTCATTCTCTCGTTCCTCCTTGACTTTTTTTGAATGTGAACGTTCATTTCGTTAACTGAGCAAAAAGAGTGCCAGTTTTTTCATTTCACGTTTTGTCGAGTCTTTTCCTTAATATGTGGGGCAAAAGAGTCTATGTCCGTTTCATGGTTGATGTTTCATAAAAAACTCACCTGAGTCAAAATAGAAAGAATTTTTATTATAAATTGACAATTTTACAGTCCGGACGGTATACTAAATGTGAAAGATAAATACAAAGGTACGGTGATAATAGTTGAATCTTACAAAAGCGCCAACACGTCAACTGATTCTGCAATCAGCATACTCCCTTATTACGGAAAAGGGTGTCGGGCAGTTAACGCTACATGCAGTTGCCAACAGGGCCAACATCAGCAAAGGTGGACTACTCTATCACTTTCCGACAAAAAATGCGCTCATCATGGGCCTAATCGAAGATTTATTCGGACGATTCAATCACAGAATGCTTGATGATATACGGGAAAGCCAAGAGAAGCCCGGTCGCTGGGCACACGCTTACGTACGAACTACATTCCATAGCGAAGAAAACGAGGAACAGGAGTTACAAATCAGTGTGGGATTGCTTGCCGCATTGGTTAATTCCCCTAAACTCCTACAACCTGCCCAGAACTTCTATCAAGAATGGCAAAAAAATATGGAGGAGGATGGAATAGACCCGGCCATCGCTACAATTTGCAGACTGGCCTCCGATGGTCTATGGTTCGCCGACATGTTCGGTCTCGCTCCCTTAACTGATAAAGACTTGCGGGAACGCGTATTAAACATTTTGTTGCAACTATCCAAGGGGGAATGGAGATGAAGATGCTTGTTCTACTGGGCGCTATTTTATTCGAAGTCATCGCCACTACCTCACTGAAGATGTCATATGGCTTTACCAAGTTGATTCCCAGCCTGGTTACGGTGATAGGGTATTTTTGTTCTTTTTATTTACTTTCTCTGGCATTGAAATCCTTTTCTCTTGGTACCGCTTACGCTATCTGGTCTGGACTGGGCACGGCAATTACAGTCATCGTCGGAGTCATTCTGTGGCACGAGTCCGTTAGCCTTCCGCGTATTATTGGCATTCTTTTGGTCATTATAGGGGTCATTGTGCTTAATGTGGCGGAAAGTCTCCCTGCTGAAGTCCATCAGACTCAATAGTTCATTAAAGAAGGTGTGATTACGTACATGAACAATATTCAATCGCCCATATTACAAAGTGGACGGGATCCCCTCTTTACTTCCAGCAATGGAACAATGCAACGTGTGCTGCAACTGTGCCAAAAAATTTCTAACGTAGACTCAACCGTACTTATTCTAGGAGAATCGGGAACGGGAAAAAGCGTATTGGCTCAATATATCCACAATTTAAGTTCTCGAAAACAACGACCGTTTTTGACGATTAACTGTGCTTCAATTCCGGAGAGTCTGCTGGAATCAGAACTATTTGGTTATTCTGTTGGCGCATTTACCGGTGCATTGAAACACGGCAAAATCGGATTGATTGAGGCCGCGAACCATGGGACATTGTTTCTTGATGAAATCGGCGAACTTCCGTTACAGATGCAAGCGAAGCTGCTTCACGTCATTCAGCATCAAGAATACATCCCTCTCGGGGAAATGAAACCGAAAAAAGTGAATGTCCGTATTATCGCCGCTACAAATCGGGACTTGTATGAGATGGTAATAAAAAAACAACTCCGTGAAGATTTATATTATCGGCTCAATGTCATAGATATCAAGGTCCCCTCTCTTCGAGATATCATTCCCCTGGCTACTTTCTTTTTGCTGAAAAACAGCTCCAGATTCGGAATCTCCTGTAAAATAACCGAGGAAGCCTTACATTTGCTTGAGACATATTCATGGCCGGGCAACATCCGTCAATTAGAAAACCTCATAGAAAAATTGGTCGTCGCAGCTGACCATCTCATCGATGTACAAAATTTAATGGAACATTTCAATCCTGTTGCCAAAGCATCCGTATCCCAAGCATTTCCCTCTTCTCTTGAGGCAGCAATGGAGGAAGTGGAAAAAAAATTAGTAACTGAACTATACAAAAACCTGAAAAGTTCTCGAAAAGTGGCGGACGTTCTAAAAGTAAGTCAAACGAAGGCGTATCGACTCATTCGCAAGTATTGCACATTATCATAAAAAGAACGCATTGAATAAAGTGATACGCTTTCCTCCGATTGTATCACTTGAAAAACTCACGAGGTGTGTACCAAACGTTGCTTGCACAGCAGATCTGAATAAGGACAACTAAGGTGATTGCCTGCGCCATAGCTTGGCACCAGCCAACTTTTCCTTCTTGCTTGTGAAGCGCGTGGCACACCCGCGAATTTTTCTTATATCCTGTTAACCGGTTGAATCCGATTAAAAGGCCTTCGACATCGAACTGCGTATATTCCAGGAATGTTCGTTTCGCCTTTTGAATTATATACATCTGATTTGATACATCGACAAATTCTTGTGGTAAGAGATAAGAAAAGAATGAAAAAATCAGAGGTTGGAAAAAGACACGTCCGCCTTTTTCTGCCGAGGCGCAGGGCATATCCACCCTCTTCTTTCTCCATCTCTCCTACTTCCAACCACGCTACCATGTCAAAATATTAACCATAACTTATATAAATATTATCTGTCTTGTTTAAACGTTACAATTTTATCGATTTATACCGGGACAGGAAAGAAGGAAATCATGTTCGAAATCACACCGTATATAGACGAGAAAGTAAACGAAGCAAAATATGTGCAAATTTATCGGTACATAAAAACTGAAATTATGAAAGGAAACATCCCTTCCGGTACTCGCCTTCCGTCCATTCGAAAGTTAGCCGCCTATCTGCATGTAGGCCGGAATACTATAGAATTAGCCTACCAACAATTACTTGCAGAAGGATATGTTGAAAATCGCTCACGAGTCGGGGTATTCGTTACAGAATTCGAAAAGGATGTGTCCATGTCTGGGTCTCCTCTTTTCTCTATCAGGCAAGAATCTATCAATGTAACACAGCGTCACACCGAATATCTCTATGATTTTCGTCATGGCAATATCGATCAAAAAAGCTTTCCGCTCTCTCTATGGCGTACATTATCGAACGAAATCTTTCGTACAAAGCAAACGGAAGTGTTACAGTACGGAGAACAACAAGGGGAACTAGAGCTTCGAAGAGAGATTGCTCATTACTTATACCAATCCAGAGGCGTTTCCTGTTCGGCTGAACAAATTATTATTGGCGCTGGTATTCAGCAGCTGCTTATTTTACTATCCCAATTAATCGGGATCGATGGACAAGCTATCGCTATGGAAAACCCCGGCTATGATGGCGCCCGAGCCATTTTCAACAACCATCGGTTTCAGGTACAGCCGATCCCTCTCGAACAAGACGGCATTCATTTACAAAAATTAAAACAAAGCAAAGCCCGTATTGTATATGTTACTCCATCCCACCAATTTCCTTGTGGGATGGTGATGTCCATCTCTAAGCGCATGCAAATACTACAATGGGCAGAAGAACATGATGGTATGATTATAGAGGATGATTACGACGGGGAATTCAAGTATTACACTAAACCGATCCCTGCCTTACAAGGATTGGACTCAAATGGGAGAGTGGTATATCTGGGCACATTCTCAAAATCGCTTCTTCCTTCTATCCGTTTAAGTTACATGGTACTGCCGCCGCGATTGCTGGAACGGTACCAAAGCGATTTTGCGATATATGAACAACCCGTTTCAAAAATCCATCAGATGACCTTGGAATTATTCATGCGGAATGGTTATTGGGAACGCCATCTTCGGAAAGTACGGAAGATTTATCAAAAGAAGCATGCTATATTGTTATCTACTATTGAAAACATTATGGGAGATCGGGTGCGGATCATTGGGAAGAATTCAGGGTTGCATATTTTAGTGGAAATTCAACGTTCTATAACTGAGGAACAGCTAATTGAAGCAGCTAAGCACATCGGAGTGAAGGTATACCCCACATCGAAATATTGGATTCATCCAGACAAAAGCAGGAAATCTATAATTCTTTTAGGCTTTGGCGGACTAACGGAAGAGGAAATCGTCAAAGGTATCACCTTGCTGAATCAAGCATGGTTTTTACAATAACCTGGCATTCACCTTTCCGTTCAGGTGGTAGAGATTGACTCATAACTCCTGTACATATACATAGTAAATAGAGCCTGTCCTGTATGTTCAGGCTCTATTTACTCCTTCACTATCCCATACCCCTTATGACAGGCTCTACCTTTCAATTACGGGCCTGCTTATTTTTTGCAGCTCCTCAATAATACATTTTTCAATATTGTCGTCGATATGAATGCAATACTTTGCAATGTCGGTTAAACCCGGAAAACTTCCGATTGCTACTGAATAATGAGCTTCCTTAAACATGGAAATATCATTCATATCATTACCAAAGCACGTAAATTCGCCCTGTCCAATACCAAATCGGCGGAGCGCTTCCATTTTACTCGTACCCTTGTTTGTAATATCAAGTGTCCCTTCAGATGAGTGATAGTGAATCGTTACTTTAAGTTCCCTCAATTTCCGAGACAACTCTTCAAACCGATCGCAAGATAAAACAAGTATCTTTACAATATATTTAAGGTCAGAAGTTGTTACTCTTTTAGAGATGTTTAACGCATCGATATTTTCAAGAAATGGATGGCTATCTTCAAAGTTATAGGCGTAATCCCATTGATCATCAATTAAGTATGATGCTTTGAATTCCTCAAGAATGGATAAAATTTCATTAGCCCGTTTCATTGGTATGTAATTTATATACGTTAATTCCCCCTGATAGTAAGTCATTGCACCATTGGCTCCAATAAGAAGATTATGGCGAAATCTTTTATCTAAAACAGGAAGCATATCACGGCATGGTCTGGCCGAAGCGAATCCCACTAAATGGCCAAGAGACTGTAGGCGCTCCAGATAATCAAGAATATTTTTAGACACGGGCTGTCCTTTAAAACAAATCGTTCCATCAAGATCAAATATAAACTTCATATTCTTTCCTTCCTCTATCATTACATTTTTTATAAATATGAATTCCTAGTGAAATTTTTTACTCATATCCTCCTTCCATTAGATTACTTACTTGCCAAATACAATTATATCTAATTATAAATAAATATAATTAGATATAACAATATATAATTAAATATAAAAAGATGTATCTTCCATATAAAAAAAAGAGCCCTTACGGACTCTTTTTTATCGTACGGATTTTTTCAAATCTACTGCTGCGTAAGCCAATCTGTCAATAATATTGACTTTCCGCCTTCATGCATCTCGTACACGTTTTCATCAAAAAATCGCTTTTGTAAACGTGCTCGCAGCTTGTCTGCAGCTGTACTAACTCCGATTTTAAAGATGCGATTTTGGCTTCTAATTGTTTGATTTCACCTATAATCCGGCTTGCTTTGTTCGTCATCATTGGCATACCTCCTTATCGTTTCACCGATAAATATGACTGCCGCCTTCTTTAAACTCTTTTGCCTTTTCTTTAAGTCCTCTCTCCAATGCATCCTTATCAGCCAATCCCTTATTGTTCGCATATTCCCGGATCTCATGGGTGATTTTCATACTACAGAATTTCGGTCCACACATCGAGCAGAAATGTGCAGTTTTTGCCCCTTCAGCCGGAAGAGTTTCGTCATGATATTCCATAGCGCGCTCCGGATCAAGCGATAGGTTAAACTGGTCACGCCAGCGGAATTCAAACCTTGCCTTAGAAATCGCATCATCACGAATTTGTGCCCCTGGGTGGCCCTTAGCCAAATCCGCTGCATGTGCTGCGATTTTATAGGTAATGATTCCATCCCTTACATCTTCTTTAGTAGGCAATCCGAGATGCTCTTTAGGGGTGACATAACAGAGCATGGCTGTTCCAAACCAGCCAATCATTGCTGCACCAATCGCTGAAGTGATATGGTCATATCCTGGTGCAATATCGGTTGTCAGAGGCCCCAATGTATAGAATGGAGCTTCCTGACAAATGTCCAGTTGCTTATCCATATTTTCTTTAATTTTGTGCATCGGTACATGACCAGGTCCTTCAATCATCACCTGTACATCGTGCGCCCATGCAATGCGTGTCAGTTCACCTAGCGTTTCCAGTTCCGCAAACTGCGCCTCGTCATTCGCATCTGCAATCGAGCCCGGACGCAGACCATCTCCGAGAGAAAAAGCGACATCATATGTTTTCATGATTTCGCAGATTTCTTCAAAATGCGTATAAAGAAAGTTCTCTTGATGATGGGCTAAGCACCATGCTGCTAGAATAGAACCGCCACGGGAGACAATACCTGTAACCCGATTGCTTGTAAGCGGAATGTAACGCAGGAGAACACCCGCATGAATTGTAAAGTAATCTACGCCTTGCTCAGCTTGTTCGATTAATGTATCTCTATACACTTCCCAGGTTAAGTCTTCCGCCACTCCATTTACTTTTTCCAGCGCCTGATAAATTGGCACGGTACCGACAGGAACAGGGGAATTCCGAATAATCCATTCACGGGTCGTGTGTATATTTTTTCCTGTAGATAAATCCATAATCGTATCGGCACCCCAGCGAATCGCCCAGGTCATTTTTTCCACTTCCTCGGAAATCGAAGAAGTGACTGCTGAATTCCCAATATTCGCATTAATCTTCACATGGAAGTTGCGCCCGATAATCATAGGCTCACTCTCCGGATGATTAATATTGGATGGAATAATGGCTCGCCCTTCCGCAATTTCCTTGCGGACGAATTCAGGCTGTACACCTTCACGAATCGCGATATACTCCATCTCCGGGGTAATTATGCCTTTACGCGCATAATGAAGCTGGGTTACATTCTCTCCTTTTTTTGCCCGCAGGGGACGGCGTTTCAATCCGGGAAAAATCTCTTGGTTTGTACCAGCCTGTTCTTCTTTCATCCCGTTATCTTCCGGCTTTACTTTACGTCCTTCATACTCCTCTACATCTCCCCGCTCTAGAATCCATTGGCGACGAAGAGCAGGAATACCTTCACGAATGTCTACCGAATAATTAGGGTCGGTATAAACACCGCTCGTATCATAGACGCGAACCGGGTCATTCTTCTCTGTTCCAAAGCTTCCGGTTGATTCATGCAGCTCAATTTCCCGCATCGGAACCTGAATATCAGGCCTGGAACCTTCGATGTATACCTTTCTGCTGCCTGGGAATGTTTGCACATGGGGAATGGATACGGTCGTTTCAGTGGATTTGGTCATAAATAAAGCCTCCCATTTCGAAAATTTAAAATGTTTCGAACCTGATAAGGAGACCGAAGGGGGAGACGTATAATAAAGAAAGCCGCATAAAAATGCAGCTTTAGATACACGTATCTCATGTAGTATAAACATGAAGTAGCGTTTATCCCTCCGCTGGCATTATCCAGTTCAGGTTCAACGGTCGATAACAGATTAGTTACCCTCTCAGCCTGGTTCTCCAAGCTCCCGTGCTAACATTATGTGACTTACGAGGACATCATATCACAATTGACTAATTATAACAACACCCCTACATACGATTAATTTGATAGCTATACATTCCTTACATATAATAATCAAGGGTTTCAAATGTTAATCCCGACCTTAACAAATAGGCGGGAGTGACTTACAAGCAAGTCTTGCTACATATTCGATACGTTTGGGAGAAGAATGCCTCTCATTATCGGCCCTTGTATTCTTATCCTTTTGAACGTTTCGTATTTTTGGGCTCCTGTTAGTAGTCTTATTCTAATCCTCCAACTTTTTCATGATATTGGCTGGGGGATAATGCCGACCCCATATTCAGAATGATGTAGTACATTCGCAAGCTGGATAGAAAGAAACCGGGATTTATTAGTAATCCCGGCCCTGACATACATATTATACAGACAGCACTTCTTTGCTCTCTTCCTTTTCTTCTATGTTGTCTAACGAAGCAGTCTCCGTGTAATTTCTGAGCAACAGTGTTGCACAGAAGGTGATTACTGCTGCTCCTGCAATATAAAAGCTGATAGCATAAGCTGTCCCTAGTGTGTGCCATAAATACATACAGATTAATGGAGCAAACCCACCTGCGATAATGGCGCCAAACTGTGTACCTAATGATAAGCCGCTGTAACGCAAACGGGGAGGAAAACAATGCGCCAGCATTGCTCCCTGTGGGCCTACCTGCATGCTGTGTGGGATCATGGACAAGACTGTGGCTAGGAACAAGGCAATTGGGATACCTGTACTGATTAGTCCTACATATGCAAATGCCCAGGCAAAGGTCGTCGCTACGCCGATTAAGTACATACGTCTAATACCAATCCGGTCGGACAGATAACCGAAGAAAGGAATCCCAAAGACCATTACCAAACTTCCCACCGTGTTAGCATTTACAAAAAAGGCTTTATCCATTTTAAACATTTCCATACCGAAATTGATAATGAACACTGTATACACATAAAAAGGACCATTTTCAGATAGCCGTACTAACGCTGCCAGTAACACCGCCCGCGGATAATTCTTCAGTACTTCCATGACAGGCATACGTGATACCTTCTGCTGCTCTTGCACTTTACGGAAGGATGGAGTCTCCGGTATTTTTGCTCGAATAATATACCCCACAATCAAAAGCACAACACTAAGGATGAACGGAATGCGCCAGCCCCATGTGAAGAAACCGTCTCCCGAGATGTACATGAATAGTGAAATCATAATCGAAGCTAATAAAAGACCAGCCGAAACCCCCATCTGTGGCCAACTTCCCATCAATGCCTGTCTTTTCTTGTCTCCCCATTCCATCGATAGGAGGACAGAGCCCCCCCATTCTCCCCCGACACCGATGCCCTGGATTAAACGCAACAATACAAGTAAAATCGGCGCCCACATGCCTACGCTCTGATAGGTAGGCAAAAGTCCAATAATCAAGCTACTGATCCCCATAAGAAACATGGTGAGAACAAGGGCTGTTTTGCGTCCTATACGGTCACCATAATGTCCAAAAATCGCCGCCCCAACCGGACGAGCCAAAAAGCCGACGGCAAATGTACCGAACGATTGCAATGCCCCAATATACGGGTCAGATGCTGGAAAAAAGAGCTTTGGAAAAATTAAAGCTGAAGCTGTGGCATATAGGAAAAAATCATACCACTCGATAACTGTTCCAACAGTAGCGGCTACGGCTGCTTTTCTTCCTATCTTCCTGTTTTTTACCACTTCGTTTTCGATCGTGCTCACAATGTACCACCCTTTTTTCTGTTTTACGTTACTGTCTTTTCCATTGCATCAGCAGGCAACGCCATAAGCCGTAGATGGTGCAGCAAATCAACAAACTTTTCCAGCGTTTCCCTTTGGTATTCAGATACATCACGCTGCGAAAAATCATAAAATCCTTTTCCTGATTTCAATCCGGTCTTCCCTCTGTTCATATGTTCCATAATGATATCGGGTGGTGCATAACGCTCAGCCTCAAGCTCTTCTTTTAAATAATTACTTGCGTAATAAAGAATATCCCCTCCTCCCCAATCGATGAACTCCAGCAGTCCAAGGACAGCAAAACGCAGGCCGAAACCGATGCGTGATGCTTTGTCTATATCTTCAGGCGAAGCAACACCTTCTTCTACCAGGCGTGCTGCCTCGTTCATCGCTAGGGCCTGAATACGCGGTACGATAAAACCAGGCGAAGCCGCACACCTCACAGGTACTTTGCCCGTTTCCGTAAGAAGTGTCATCATGTAATCTATAGCCATAGAATCAGTTTCCTTGCCTGGACTTACCTCCACAAGCGGAATGAGATATGCCGGATTCAGCCAGTGTGTATTCATAAAACGCGCAGGGTGTATAACATACTCGGCCAATGTATCTACCAGAAAGGAAGAAGTCGTAGATGCAATCAAAGCATCCGGACGTACTGCCGTATTTATCCTGTGAAAAGCGGCTCTTTTTACATCCAGCACTTCCGGTACTGCTTCAAATATAACGTCTGCATTTTGCAGTGCTTCTTCTAATTGAGAAGCACCATAATATACAATACGACTTAGCACTTTTTTTACCGAAAAAGAAGGGAGAGTCGGCACAGATAATAGAAAGGATAGATGAGCTTTAATCTGTTTCTCCGCTTGATCAAGTACCCGCTCCGTTTCTGCAAAGGTACGGTCCTTAATGTCCACTAACGCCACATTGTATCCCCTATATGCGAAGACTTGAGCAATCCCTATCCCCATTCTTCCAGCACCAACAATGCCGATTGCTTGTTTTTTCACCGTCATGCCGTAACCTCAATTCCTTGTTCTAGCATGACTTTCATCTCTTTAATGGATAAGTGCTGTAATTTCAGGTTCTCCAGCGTACGCCCCATCAGGCGCAAATCCTCACGGATAACCGCCGAGGCAATCGCGAGCAGTCCGGATGCGACCGGTGCCTTTACACCTGCCCATTCAGCCAGAGAAACGAGCAATGCAAGACCGCACGCAATGTCTTCCCTCATATAACGATGAGTATACAAATCGAGAGATTCATGCCAGTCTGCGCTGTCGACTAGTTTCTCGTGGGCAGCCAGGCCGTACATCCATTCTTCACCTTCCGTCGTATTGTAGTGATCTGCAAGCGGAAAATGCGGAGCTTGGTAGCCAAGCTTCTCTCGAATGGCGATTCGTTCTGCATCCAATGCGTGATGCACGCGTCGGATTGCCGGCTGTGTTCCTTCACCATGAATGTCCCATCGGTCAAAGTGCTCGATCGCTCCTGCATTCATAAGAATAAGCGGAGGATGAATAATTGGACCTGCATTCATCAGTGCACCATCCAGTGCATCCTGGATCGGCTCAATTGATAAAAAAGCTTCCTTCAGTATGGAAAAGGCATATGCAGAACGCGAACTCGGAAACACTCCCGTAGGAAGACGGGTGGCTCTTCCAGAAATGGAGACAGTATCATCGCTATGCTTTCTAGCAAGATATGGTAGGGTTCCCGTTTCTGCAAAGGTGACTTCAGCTGTGCAACCAACCTCATGCAGAACATTTGACATAAGGTAGCTGCCGAAAGTGCCTGGCGGAAGGTAAATTACCTGGCCATTTTGCAGATATGGTGCCAGTTCTTTAGCTATTGAAGCCTGTGCGGTAGCTGGAAGAGGGATCACAAGCAGGCGTGCTCCTGTTACAACGTCTTGTAAATCAGCACTTACTAAGGAAAGCTTCACTTCTCTTATACCGTTAATATCTTTCACTTTCATTGTCCGGGTGTCTAAAAGCGGACCGAACGCCCCCACGTTTCTGCGCCATAATCGAACGTTATGTCCTTTTTCCGTTAAATCTGCCGCTGCTGCATACGCCCCGTTTCCTCCGCCAATGATTGCAATCTCCATATGCCTGTCTCCTTTCTTATATTGATTCGAGCGTTACTTCCATGTTGCTACTAGGGTATGTTTTACAGGCAAGTGTGTAGTTTGCTTCTCTATCTCTATCCGATAATACCGCCTTTGAGCATATACCTAACGTAAATGTTCCCTTTACTACTTTGATTCTGCACATGCCGCACCCACCGTTGCAGCATCCTACCGGTAGTGGAATATGAGATTTCCTGGCCGCTTCCAGCAAATTTTCCTCAGGGTGGCATATATATATCTGTCCCATAAAACTTACTGTAAACATCAGGTTAACGCCTTTTGGAATGATTCGATTAATGCACGTCGGTGATAAAAGATGCCCTGGCCAATTTTATCTTCCGTCCATGTTATCGTAGGAAAATCAGCATATGTCATGTATCCGTTTGCAAAAGCCTCGTTGCGATTGCCTGACGGATCGAAGAAATACACAGTCTCCCCACGTGAAATCCCATGGCGTGTCGGCGTAACCTCAATTGGAACCTCGTTCCTTGTTAAAATATCAGCTGCTTTCAGCACATCGTACCAATTATCAACAAAGAAAGCCGCATGATGTAGTTTGGCATCCGGTCCTTTAATAAAGGCCACATCGTGTGCCGTATTCGTTTTAAATAGAAAGCTCCCGATCATCATTTCTCCGTCCACCGTCATGATTTTTTCACTCTGTCTAAAATCTAGCGCTTCTATGAAAAACCGGGTAACTGTTTCCACATCATCACCGGTAAGGAGCACATGATCCAGACGATGAGGTGCAATTCCTCGCAATGTCTCTGGTTCCGGGAAAGGATGTGGATTCAACGTTCCCATAGGCGTACCTAGGTGTTCAATTTCATGATATAGTTCGACGAAATGTCCAGTAGGAAGCTCTAACCGAACGGCCTGCCCTTCTCCCAGTCGCGTTCCATAAGAAATACGATTTGCAAAGACACCGAAGTATTCCGCTTTTTTTTCTAATTCATCTAAGTCTTCTAATCGTTCCACCTTAAATCCGAAGTGGTCCATTCCGGCTGAATCAGCTTGCTGTAAAATAATACTGTGATGATCGTATTCATCCCAGGCTTTTAAATACACCCGTCCTTCGCTCCTACCGGTTTCCTCTAATCCGATAATTCTTGTATAGTAATCAACCGATCTCTCTAAGTCCATTACGCGCAGTTCAACCCGTCCAAGGCGTATAACTCCCATCTTTCACTTCCTCCTTGTTTTAAATTACCTGCATCGTTTCGTAAACCTGCTATAATTATAAGAATTTTCCGTTAATAAAAACAATTAAGTGTTTTCACATGCTGAAATTTGTCGTTGAAGAAGAATCGACATCTGTTTGAGGATTGTTATAGTATTCTCGTAGCTTTAATGCAAGAATTTTACGACCAAACTTTATTTTTGGATGTCTATCCTTTCTTCTGCCGAATCGCAGGGCGCATCCAACCTCTTCTTTTTTCCGAATCCCCTCTTTCCCACCACACTCCCCTGTCAAATATCCCGCTCCATTGGGCAGTAAGACCCTGCTATGTGCAACTACCCATCAGCGGGAGATGAAGCCCCCGCCGATGGAAGTTTTACCATATGGAAAGTCATGTCCTCAATTCTTTTGTATCTTCCGTACCTCAGAAGCTGGTGCCCCGCCAATTCCCCAGTGACTGGCAGGAATCTCACTCACAAGTACTCGAATATTTGCATGAGGTACCTCCAAAGTTTTGGCTACCGTATCTGTAACATTTTTAATTAATTCACGAACTTTTTCATCGGAACGTCCTGCGATTAACGAGATTTGAATAAACGGCATACGGTTCTCCTTTCTTGTCCATTTACATGGATAACTAACTATTAGTCCACCACCGTAAAACCAACATCGCCAAGCCCATCCATTTTCGCCTGTACAATGTCTCCTATGTCAATCCGTACTGCTTCAGTTACTGCACCCGCTAAAATGATTTGTCCGGTTTTCAATGTCTCTCCCTTTCGTCCTAGCATGTTAGCAAGCGCAGCAATTGCATGAGCCGGATGGCCGAGTACAGCCGCACCTGCAGCCATCTCACGTGCTTTTCCATTAATGTTGAGAACCATACCTACAAGGTCAAGATCGATACGGTCCGGCCGTGTAAGCGAATTACCGAACACTACACGAGACGCTGAAGCATTGTCCGCAATAACATCTGGAAGAGTAAATCGAAAGTTTTCATACCGACTATCAATAATTTCCAGTGCAGGAACAACATATTCTGTCGCAGCCAATACTTGTGCTCCGGTTACCCCTGGTCCCTCAATATCCTTATCTAGAATAAAGGCAATTTCTGCTTCTACTTTTGGATGAATGCATGTGCCAAAAGAGAGCTCCCCGTAGTTTTCCAACAGCATGTTGTTAAATAAATATCCATAAATGGGCTCCTCTACGCCCATTTGTTCCATTTTCGCCCGGCTTGTCAAGCCTATCTTAAGTCCGACAATACTTAGATTTTCTTCACATTTCATGCGGACAAGCTCCTCCTGTACCGCATAAGCATTCTCAACATTCAGTTCCGGATAATCCACTGTAACGCGAACAACTTCACGACGTTCCCGTTCCGCATCCAACAAGTATTGAGCAATGGTTTTCTTCTCAGCGATTTGCATGGGAAGTCTCCTTTCCTTGAGCCAGTTCAGCAGCGACATCCACAATCATATCCTCCTGTCCTCCCACCGCTTTTCTTCGTCCTATTTCAAGCAAAATATCGCGCGCATCCACACCAAACTTCTGTGCTGCTCGCTGTGCATGAAGCAAAAAGCTAGAATATACCCCCGCATATCCAAGCACCAAATTGTCACGTGTAATTTCTTGCGGTACCGTTAAAATCGGCGCAATCACGTCTTCAGCTAGGTCCATCATTTTGTATAAATCTACACCCGTATATATGCCTAATCGATCAAGCACTGCAAGCAGCACCTCTGTTTGCGTATTTCCTGCACCTGCACCTAGGCAGCGAATGCTTCCATCAATACGTGTCGCTCCGGCATCAATAGCAGCGAGAGTATTTGCCATAGCAAGTGACAAATTGTTATGTCCGTGAAAGCCAATGTCTATCGATAGATGCTGACGCAAAGCAGTAATTTTATCCTTTACTTCATGGGGAAGTAGCGCGCCTGCAGAATCTACTACATACACAACATCGGCACCATATGATTCCATAAGCTTCGCCTGCTCCACCAGTTTTGCCGTCGGGGCAGAATGGGCCATCATGAGAAATCCCACGACTTCCATGCCGATCTCTTTCGCACTGGTAATGTGCTGTGCTGATATATCCGCTTCCGTTACATGCGTTGCAATCCGAGCCATTCGGGCCCCAAGCTGTGCTGCTTGCTTCAATTCAGATACTGTTCCTACACCTGGTAGCAATAACACAGCAACGTTGGACGTTGTGCAAACTGATACAGCTGCTTCAATCAGTTCCATTTCATTCGTATGAGAAAGACCGTACTGCAAAGAGGAACCTGCAAGCCCATCTCCGTGCGATACTTCGATATAAGGTACTCCCGCTTCATTTAACCCTTTGGCAATGGCTGTAACTTGTTTGGTCGTATATTGGTGTGCAATGGCATGGCTGCCGTCCCGCAACGCTACCTCCGTCAAGATAATCTGCTTCTTCTCGGGCATGTTCTATCCTCCTTTTCTTTTTCTAAACGGTTATACGTGCATGCAGATGACGGGCAAATTGCTCTGCCACTTTCACAGCAGAGGCTGTCATGATGTCTAAATTACCGGAATAAGCAGGTAGATAATCTCCGATACCTTCTACTTGAAGAAATACAGTTACTTTATTTCGTTCAAATATAGGCTTGCCTTTCATTTTATATCCAGGTACATACGACTGGACTTCAGCAACCATGTCGCAAATAGACTTCGTAATCGCGTCTTCGTTCACAAAATTTTCATCGACTAGCGCATACACCGTATCTCGCATAAGGATTGGAGGCTCTGCCGGGTTTAGAATAATAATGGCCTTGCCTTTTTTAGCACCACCAATCAATTCAAGACCGCGTGAAGTTGTACGAGTAAATTCATCAATGTTTGCACGGGTTCCAGGTCCCGCACTACGACTTGAGATAGTAGCTACAATTTCGGCGTACGCTACTGGGCTTACCCGGTGAATCGCATGAACAATTGGAATGGTTGCCTGTCCCCCACATGTGATCAAGTTGACATTACATTCATCCAAATGCTCACCCAAATTCACGGGCGGTACAACAAACGGACCGATTGCAGCCGGTGTAAGATCAATCGTGATTTTCCCTGCAGCTTTTAGCTTCTTGGCATGCACAACATGCGCTTTGGCTGAGGTAGCGTCAAATACAATATCAGCTAATTCTGGACGTTCAAGAAATCCATCCACCCCTGTATCAATGGCTTCTACTCCCATTTCGTGAGCACGCTGTAATCCGTCGGATAGCGGATCAATCCCTATCATTGTCGTTAGTTCAAGAATGTCTGAACGCTGTATCTTCATTAATAAATCCGTACCTATATTTCCTGAGCCAAGAATAGCCACTTTTACTTTTTGCATGACTGTCTCATCCTCTCATTCAGGCATTGTCCATGGCGAAGTTCACATTAACCTCGCCAAGATGAGCAATTCGAACGCTAAAGTGGTCTCCGGGCTGGACAGGTACGGCAGCGGATAACGCACCGGATAGAATGACTTCACCAGCCTTAAGACCAATACCAAATTCAGAAAGCTTATTGGCCAACCAGGCTACACAAGTGGCTGGATGACCAAGCGCTGCCGCTCCCACTCCTGTATTAATCATCTGTCCGTTACGATACAGTACCATCCCTGCAAGCTCCAAATCGATATCTTCTATCCGTACTGGCTTTCCGCCCAGCACATACAGCCCGGAAGATGCATTATCAGCAATCGTATCCGGAAGCTTGATTTTCCAATCTGCAATCCGACTATCGACAATCTCGATTGCCGGCAGCACATAATCAGTGGCTTGCAGAACGTCCAGCAGCGTAACATTCGGCCCTTGCAAGTCTTTCTTCAGAATAAACGCTATCTCCCCCTCGACCTTTGCTTGTAAAATACGGTTCGATATGATAGTGCTGCCGTTTTCCACTGCCATACTGTCCAATAAATGGCCATAGTCCGGTTGGTCTACACCCAATAGGTGCTGCATTGCATGTGAAGTAAGTCCGATTTTCTTTCCGATAATACGCTGACCAGCCTTTGTTTTTTCTTGAATGCCTAGCAGCTGAATTCGGTATGCTTCTTCAACAGTTAAGGAAGGGGAACGTTCTGTAAGAGCTGCGATCGGTGTCCGTTCCTTTTCCGCCTGCGCCAGTTCCCCTGCATACTGTTCGAGTATTCCTACCATTTGCTGATTCACTTTCTTCTCCCCTTCCTTATAATTTGATGCAAATGTTTGATAGCTCACTATAAAACTCGAAGCTATGCATACCGCCTTCCCGTCCAATTCCGCTCTGCTTCATTCCTCCAAACGGTGTACGTAAATCGCGGAGGAACCATGTGTTTACCCAGATAATACCTGCTTCAATTTGAGCTGCTACACGGTGGGCACGACGCAAATCATTTGTCCAAATGGTGGCACTCAATCCGTAATGCGTGTCGTTTGCCTGCTTAATAACCTCTTCTTCCCTATCAAACGGAAGAATCGTAACAACAGGGCCGAAAATTTCCTCTTGAACAACACGACAATCATTTGTTAATCCGGTAATAATGGTCGGTTCCAAATAATATCCGGTAGAAAGATGTTCAGGACGCTTACCGCCTGTTTCAATAACACCGCCCTCTTCTACAGCTAACTCCACATAACTGCGTACACGATTATAATGTTCTTCACTAATGAGTGTGCCTACTGTTGTATTCGGATCCAGTGGATCACCAACGATTAACTCTTTTGTTTTTGCTGTAAACCTTTCTACAAATGCATCATATAGCGGACGTTCTACATAGATGCGCGATCCGCACAGGCAAACCTCACCTTGATTAATAAAACTTGATTTTATTGTTGTTTCAATCACTTCATCCAGGTCAGCATCCGCGAAAATAATGTTTGGATTTTTTCCCCCCAGTTCATAGGATAGTCGCTTCAATGTTTTGGCAGCAGCCGTCATAATGTGCTTACCTGTTGTTGTTTCTCCAGTAAAGGAAATTGCACAAACATCCGGGTGTTCCGTCAAGGCTGCACCCGCCGAATCAGGACCAAAACCGTGTACAATGTTCACAACCCCATCTGGCACGCCAGCCTCTTTGCAGATTTCGCCTAATAGTGTCGCGGTCATCGGGGTCCACTCTGCTGGCTTAAGAACTGCTGTGTTTCCGGCAGCCAGGCAGGGTGCGAGCTTCCAGGTCATCAGCAATAGCGGTAAATTCCATGGATTAATTAGGCCGACGACCCCGAGTGGTCGACGGATCGCATAATTCAGTGCCACATCATCCATCTGGTATGCTTCCGTTCCAATCGAAGCCATATAATCGGCAAAAAAGTGAAAATTGTATGCCGCGCGTGGAATGTCGATACTGCTTGCAAGCCCGTACGGCTTACCTGTGTCGAACGATTCAAGTGCAGCCAGTTCATCTTTTCGCTCTAAAATGATATCCCCGATACGTCGGATAATTCGGGCGCGCTCTCCTGCAGGCATACGTCGCCACGATCCTTCAAACGCACGCTTTGCAGCAGCAACAGCAAGAGCAATCTCTTCTTTTCCACCTTCGGCTACCGTCCCCATTACCTCTTCTGTAGCTGGATTTATATTGACGAATGTTTTCTCATTTTTGGATGGGACGTACTTTCCATCGATAAAATGCAAACAATCGATAGGTTTTGTTTTTATCATTTCTGCTCTAGATTGAATTTGCATATGAATCACTCCCTCTTCTAATTTGTCGTAAGTTTACATTTCAATAGATGCTCCGGCCAGCCAGCAAACCGCTCATAACAATCTCCTACCTGAAGGAGAAGACTCTCGGCAAAAGGCTTTCCGACCAATTGCATACCTACTGGCATATTCTCTTGCGTATATCCACACGGAAGCGCCAGTGCCGGAAACCCCAATAGACTTACAAGTGGTGCTTTTGCCAGTTTAAACATGTTGGCAATAGATTCTTCGGGAGTCACACTGCCGATCGGGAATGCCTTGTTATGATTCATCGGGGTAACCAGTACATCTACCCCTTTCATTACATCGAGTGTACGTTGAATGAAGGAACGGCGTATCCGCTGAGCTTTTAGATAATCCGTTGCGGAAATCTGACGCCCAAACTCTAAACGGAAAGCTACATCAGGGCTATATTGATGCCCAAAATCGTTCAGCAGTGGTTCATGGAACGAATATGCTTCCGCCTGTGCAATCATACGCTGGGCCCATAACGCCTCCTCAATTCCCGGGATATGTAGATCAACACGTGTGGCACCGAGCTCTTCAAGTGTAAGCAATGCTTCATCCATCAAGGACGCCAGTTCGCTATCCACGCCTTCGAAGAAATGTTCCACACACACACCAATGGTGATTTCTGTAAGATTGTGGAATATGGTTGTATCGCGTTTATAAGGGATTTGGGAGGAGGCTTCATCCAATGGATCGGCTCCGGCAAGAACATCAAGCATAATAGCTGCATCCCGTACCGTACGGGTCATCGGACCAATATGATCAAATGACCAACTAAACGGTAGACAGCCATGGCGACTGACCCTTCCATATGTGGGCTTCAGCCCTACCGTGCCGCATAGCGCAGATGGAAGCCGAACAGAACCAGCCGTATCAGTGCCCAACGCTCCAAAGCTCATCCCCGTTGCAACAGCTACAGCCGAACCTCCGCTGGAACCACCGGCGATTTTGCTTATGTCCCATGGATTACGAACTGAACCATAGTGTGGATTTTCATTCGTTGCTCCCATCGCAAATTCGTGAAGGTTAGCTTTTCCGACAATAATGGCTCCCGCTTCCACTAATCTTCTAACGACTGTTGCATCTTCATCCGGCTGCCAATCCTTTAAAATCTTAGAACCTGCTGTGGTCGGTGTACCTTTGACATGAATGATATCTTTTACTGCAATCGGAATCCCATGCAATGGCCCTCGAATGGTGCCTCTCATTTGTTCGTTTTCTAGCTGTATAGCCCGCTCACGCGCTTGTTCATGCTGCACATGAATAAATGCATGAAGGACCGGATTCAACTGTTCAATGTGCTTAAGTACTGTATCTGTAAGCTCAACCGGTGACAGACGCTTTGTACAAATATCGTTGTGAACAGCCCCTATATCCTTGAACAATACGTCAGTCATGCGATTCGCCTTCTTCCTTGAGACAGAATAAAAATGCTGGTTCAAGCTCAAGCCATACTTGTATCTTTTCTGATTCAGGAAGGCCTGCGTCTTGTCTTTTCTGTTTTACATACTCATCTAATTTCATACGTCCCCCTCCTATTAAGAAGGAATAGACCAGCACCTTTGCTTATCTCAATCTGAAAAAGTACAAAATCACTGGTACTGGCGCTATTCTATAGGAATATATAAAACAAAATATTCAAAATATTAAATCTATTGTTGAGAACATCTATCCTTGCAAAGAGTAGGAAGAAAAACTACCAAACTTTCTCCAATTCTTTCTCTGTTTTAAAATATGACATAATACGTTCGCTAAACAATTGTTGGGTACGAATGGTTTTCCAGTGTTCTAGACCTGCGTACGTGCAAAGCACACTGATCTCTGTTAATCCCGGACATTCTTCAACAACCACCTGTACTTTCTCCCTAATTTCTTCTGGTGAACCAACCCAAACAAAATCTTCTTCAAGAAGTTTTTCGTATGGAATGGTCGCAAGAGATTCAAGCGCACCGGATGCATAAAAACCAAAATCTTTATCTTTTAACACTTCAGGTGAAGGCATATCTTTCGTAGGTGCCGCGTTCCCGGCCATGAACTGTATGATATATTGTTTCGCTTCTTTTCTCGCTCTTTCCCCATCTTCATCTAAGTACAGAGCCTGAACGTACACAATATCAGGAGTATGACCATATTTCGCGCAAGTTTCACGATATAAATCCAATTGATGTTTTACTTTGGATAGTGGAAGCATTGGAGTAATCAGTACCCCCCAGCCCTTCTTTCCAGCCATCTCATAGTTATGGTTACTTGCTCCGCCTGTATAAATTTTCGGACGAGGTGCACGGGGAACAACCCGTACGTTATCCACCTGATAATACTGACCATGATAAGAAAACACTTCTTCATCAAATGCTTTCTCAATAATTTCCAACCCTTCCGTGAAGCGGCCTCGGCTCTCTTCAAGTGGAATGGAAGCCTTCGGAAACACCCATGCATGACCGCGACCAAACGCGACTTCAATCCGATTATTTGTTAGAAGCTGTGCAGCCGCCAGTTGTCCGGCAAATACCATTGGATTATGAAGGGGTACTACATGGGAACACGTACGGAAGCGAATATTTTTTGTATGTTGCGCAGCCGCAGAGTAAAGGGCCAACGGATTGGTGGAAATAGAAAACTCTTCGAACCAATGATGTTCTAATGTGTTAAATGTTGAGAAACCAGCTTTATCTGCATGTTCGATTTGTTCAAGAACTTCCTGATACACCTGTGCATGGTTTTTTGCAAATTGTGTTGGATTTTGCATTTCAACATAAATACCAAACTTCATATTTCATTCCTCCAGTATAAGTTCCATTATTTTATTTTTGTTCTTCAAGCAGGAAAAACGGACGTCCAATCATTGCTTCCAACCGGAAATATCGATCAAGTTCAGTGGCACGAAATGAATGAGTCATTTCACTTACAGTCTGCAAATCTGGTACATCATATAAGAAGCAGGCATGCCAGCCGTGATTTCCTGCGTGCCCCGCTGTTAGAATATCCCGGTCAAACGTGCCAAGCAGTGTAGAACCGTTTTTCTGCCAGGACAATAGCACTTCTTGCAATTGAGGTAGAATTTTTTCTGTTTTTTCCTGCCCGCTAGTGTCAAACCACCCTGTCGATTCAAATGTCATAAATACGCGTAAGGGGGACGGAATTTTTGGTGCTCCATGTTCAATTGCCAACTTCCTTCACTCCTTTATCAAATCGTAATTACCGCATTAATCTTCCACCATTAATATCAAATGTAGCCCCTGTGACAAATCCTCCGTAATCGGAAACAAGATAAGCTACCAGTTCAGCTACCTCAATGGCTTCCCCCACTCTTCCAACCGGAATGGTTCGGGTCATCTTTTCCAGGGATTCTGATGACATCTTATCCATTTCCGGTGTTCGGACAGAGGCAGGAGCTACAGCATTCACTGTAATTCCATATTCGGCAAGCGCTCTAGCAAACGATTTAGTCAAGGCGATTTGACCAGCTTTAGAAGCAGAATACACCGCGCTGGAAGTAAGAGGACCAACCTGACCGCCGAATGAAGACATATTAATGATTCGCCCCCACTTTTGCTCTTTCATAACCGGGAGAACGGCTTGCGAAAAGAAAAATGTTCCTCCCAAATTTACAGACAACACCCGATTCCATTCATCCACTGTAATATTCTCAATCGCTGTTTCTGTTCGAAATCCCGCATTATTGATAAGGATGTCAATTCGGCCCCACTTGTTCGTTACGTCGGTCACACAATGCTGAATAGCCTTATATTCAGATACATCCAGATTAATAAACATAACTTGATCCCGCTGTTGTTCTTCCTCAAACCGACTTTTTACTTTATCCAAATTCCGACTAATAAAAGCCACTTTCGTACCATCGCTTACAAATTTTTCTGCAATGGCCAATCCCAACCCTTGAGAAGCTCCTGTTACAACGGCTACTCTTTCTTGCAAAGTATCACCCTCTCTTATCTCGTTTTATTTGGCCCAAATCTCCCCTAATACTCGCAAAACGTTACCACCTGTAATCTTGCTTATATCTTCTTCCTTATAGCCATGTTTAACCATCCAACGCACCATATTACGTATTGCTTCTGTTGGATTTTCAAGTCCGGCAACATACGGTGATTCCTCAAATGTTTCACCACCATGTGAGGCTGAGATAGCAAGCGTGTCATCAAAAGCATGCTGCAAAGCTACATGGTCGCCATAAAAGGTATCCGGTCCTAATCCTACATGTTCAATTCCTACTAGATTAATGATATATTCCAGATGCTCCATAACAGCTTCAATACAGTGTTCGGGTTGATTTCTAGTAAGCGTAGTATTTGGTGCGGCACAAATACCAATAATACCACCGGCTTCTGCACACGCTTTCAAAACCTTATCTGGCTTCATTCGTGGAGTATTCCATAGCTCTCTTGCACCGGCATGAGTAAGAAGAACCGGTTTCTCACTATATTTGATAACATCCATGCTCGTCTCATCGCCACAATGCGAGATATCAATAGCCATCCCTACTTTATTCATTCTTCGAATAACCCGCTGCCCGAAGGACGTTAATCCACTATCCCGTGCCTCTACAAGCCCAGATCCAAGTGTATTGGCTTCATTGTACGTAATGCCCATACACCGGATGCCAAAACCGTACAAAACATCGACTCTATCAATTTCATTCTCCAGAATTCCTGCCGCTTCAAGCGAAGGAATGAGGGCGACGCGTCCATCCCGCTTTGCTGCCTCAATATCGGAGACAGAACTTGCGATGAATACGGTCTGCTGATGAGCAATATCGCATAATCTCATCCCCAGATTGAGAATGATATCATCCCACTTTAAGCCGAATCTGGAAGTAAGAATCGCAATACCGTCCATAAAATTCTCAAAAATTGCATCGATGCCGGCTTTTGCCAGTCCTTCGTACTGAAAAAATGTATGCATCTGCCGACAATAGTCAAGCATATGTTCTTGACTATGCGGGGTAATGAATCCATGATCGCGCAGAGAAATAATCAGATATTTCTCCAATATTTCATCCGCTGCTTCGCTCTGTTCCGGTGTCAAATTCATTATGTATTCCGGAACTCGACCGATTGCTTTCGCAAGTTCAAACACCCGATAATCTTCGTGCGGCTTCAGATAATCAAATGACGTGTATCCATCATATTTTTTGAGGTTCATGACTTTTTTGACCCTGTTTGTGAGCAAATATTTCTTTTAGCGGGAGTGCTTCCTTCCACTCTTTTTCCTTTGGTGCATACGCTCCTTGACTGTATAGCTTCACAAGGCTTTCATTATCAAGCTTCAACGGCTCCACTCCGTTTTGGAAGCCTTTTACCGATGTCAACAATAGACGACGCATTTGGATAATAGGCAAATCACTCGTGCCTAAATGTTCCTTTGAACGATCTACAATCGGCCCCATTGTTTCGGTTACTGCATGATCTTGATTGGCAATCCCGCGGATCCCAGAGAAGTTGTCCGCCACCATCAATTTGCGATCCTGTTCATATGAATTAGAGAAATTACGTTTCTTTCGCAGCTCATTGTCAAGGATAAGACCCCGGCGTTCATGCTGAGCCTGTTTATCAATCGGTACATGATGAGAAAATTGAACGTCCCAACTCCATGCACTATAATCATCACGCGGAATAAATGCATGCCACATACCATCCTCCCCATCAAATCGCGGTGGATAAGTATAAAAGGGGAAGATATAATGAATCTCCATGAAAGCATTGTTCACCTCATCTGCTTTCCCGACCCCAATGCACCGTTTTCCATAGTTTGTCGATTCAACCACTTGTTCCACTGGTGGATTTTTTACAAGTGGATGCTCTGGATTAATGCCCAGGTCACTACTTAATGCTCCTTTCTTTATTTGCTGGTTTTGATGTGCTTTATGTAAAAAAGCGGCATGCACATAATCCACATCATTTTCCATTGCCTGCAAATAGTTGCACTCCTGCCATACCCTTTCTGCCATGATGTTTTCTTCCGGCAAGTGCATCCAGTAGAAATCTGGAACAGGAGGCTGCTTTTCAACGGGGCCCATATAGGTCCAAACAATTCCATTTGCCTCATACGTAGGATACGACGTAAGATGAATCCCTTTTTTGAAGTTGCTTTCTGCAGGCTCCGATGGTAAATCAACACAGTTACCATGAACATCAAACTTCCAACCGTGGTATACACAGGTAAGCCCGCAGCTGGCATTTATACCATAGTAAAGTGATGTGCGGCGGTGTGGACATCGCTCATCTACTAATCCAACTTTGCCTTCAGAGTCACGAAATGCTAACAAATCTTCACTTAATAATTTCACTCGGACCGGTGTTCCATCAGCGATTAATTCCTCGGAACGAATGCATGGAATCCAATAGCGCCGAAACATATCACCCATCGGTGTACCTGGACCCGTTCTTGTAAGAAGAACATTATCTTCATGGCGTAACATTTTGTCTCCTCCTTTTGCCTTCTGCTTGATAACATCGTATCGAGTTTCAATATGACAAACAATTTAGTAATTTCACTATTTGAACAATGGGTATAATTTATTTCACTATTTTAAATTTACATTCTATTTTCGTTCAATTATTATTGATAAGAGCAAATGCAGTTATCCTTATAAGGAGGGTATTAAATGATTAATTCTGTTAGGCAGGCCATTCGTATCATGAATTGTTTCTCTACCAAAACAACAGAATTGGGAGTTTCAGAATTAGCTTTACTACTTTCTATGAATCGTAGTACGGTTCATCATCTTGTGACTACCTTATACAATGAAGGTCTTCTTACAAAAACTCCAAATCGTAAATACCGACCAGGTGCAAAACTACTTGATTGGGGACAACTCGCAAATGAACAATACAAACCGTTTTTTATAGCTAACTCTGTTATTGATAACCTTGTTAAGCGTTCAAACGAAACGGTTCACCTTGGCATTCTTGAAAATGAATCCGTCAGCTATCTTATAAAAACAGAACCTAGTAGACCCGTACGCATTGGGACGAGCATCGGTATTCCAAAGCCTTTGCATTGTACAGCCCTAGGAAAAGTATTACTTTCTTTTCAGCCAGATAAATTTGTTGAAAAGATTATCTCAAAAGGTCTAAGGCGATATACACAAAACACAATCGTAGAGCGGGAAGCTTTATGGGATGAGATTCAGCTTATCCGCAAGCAGGGATATGCGATTGATAATGAAGAGTTTGAGGAAGGACTCTTCTGTATCGCTGCTCCTGTCCGTAATTATCTCGGTGATGTAGTATGCGCACTCAGCGTATCGGGTCCGGAATTCCGAATGAATACAGAACGCATTCATATTCGAAGCGAAATTGTTATAGAAAATGCTTACGAAGTTTCTAGGCAATGTGATTTTTAAGCTTCATTCTCTAAAAAATAAACCGGGAAGTTCTACATATTCCCGGTTTATTGATATTCTTCTATTATTTTTTCATATACTCTTATACTGCTATTGCAACAATACTCTCTTTTTTATGGTGGGAGGTAAGAAAAGAAGGAAGGGCGGTGGGCGGGAGCGGTCGGAAAATGACACGCTGGCCTTTCTTCTGCCGGATCGCAGGGCGCATCCAACCTCTTCTTTTTTCCGAATCTCCTCCTTCCAACCTCACTCCCCTGTCAAAATATCAAGTGTAATTTATATAGCTATACAGATATAGAAGAAGTATCGAACCTCTTCAGTACAAGTACCGCGTTATGGCCGCCAAACCCGAAAGAATTAGAAAGACCTATTTGGAGTTGCGCTGCTCTTGCGCGATTCGGAACATAATCAAGGTCACACTCAGGGTCTGAAGTTTCCAGGTTTATTGTTGGCGGAATCATATTTTCCTGAAGTGTTCTCACAAGGGCAACAGCTTCAACTCCGCCTGCGGCTCCTAACATATGACCCAACATCGATTTATTGGCGCTTATAGGAAGCTGATAGGCATAACTACCAAAAAGCTGCTTAATCGCAAGCGTTTCGGAGCGGTCACCTACCACAGTACTGGTAGCATGGGCATTGATGTAATCGATATCTTGCAATGTGATTTCCGCATCCTCTATTGCTTCTTTCATCGCTCTGTATGCTCCCAAACCTTCAGGCTCGGTAGCTACCATGTGGTAGGCGTCAGATGTGGAGCCGTATCCGATGATTTCCGCATGTATCCGTGCTCCCCTTTGCTGTGCGTGTTCCAGTGATTCTAATACAAGAATACCGGCGCCTTCAGATGCTACAAACCCATCCCGCTCCGCATCAAATGGACGACTCGCACGTTCCGGCTCTTCATTACGAGTAGAAAGCGCTGTAGCATTCCCGAATCCGGCCAGCGCCAAATCCGTCACTGCTGCTTCTGAACCGCCTGCAATAATCATATCTGCACCGCCTCGCTGAATCAGCTTGTAAGCCTCACCTATCGCATTATTGCCGGTAGCACAGGCAGTGACAGGCGCCAGGGTCGGGCCCTTTATTCCAAATACGATACTTACTTGCGCTGCTGCCATACTCGGAAGCATCATTGGAACAACGGTAGGGCTCACACGGCCAGGACCACGGGAAATCAGTGTACGATAGTTTTCCAGCAGAGTATGAACACCGCCAATACCTGATCCAATGTATACTCCGACTCGCTCGGTATTCTCCTGCTCTATATTCAAAGATGCATCCTCAAGGGCCTGCTTAGCTGCAGCGACGGCAAACTGGCAAAACCGATCCATTCTACGGGCCTCCCGGCGTTCAATGACAGCTTCCGGATTAAAGTCCCGAATGACTCCGGCAATTTTCGTTTTATAGCTCGAAACGTCAAATGAATCGATGTTTGAAATTCCCGAATGTCCCGCAATGAGATTGTTCCAAAAACTTTGCACATCATTCCCGAGTGGGGTTATTACACCCATACCTGTAATCACTACACGTGACATCTATTTCTTCCTCCTTATTCAAGCATGATAACCAAGATTTTCTCTTATAATTACACAGCTAACATCCTATTACAAGTTATGGTTTATCATAGTATAAATGATGATAGAATAGGTTTTACTACTATATTGATGGGGTGACCATAATGAGTAACGATATACGGTTAACAGCTTTGTCGGAATTCTTGAAAACACACCGGGCAAAACTCCAGCCTGGTGAAGTTGGCCTGCCAGCAGGTGGAAGAAGGCGCACTCCGGGCTTAAGAAGAGAAGAAGTAGCTCAGCTCTCCGGGGTGAGCACGACATGGTATACATGGCTTGAGCAAGGACGGGATATTACGGTGTCTGCACAAGTGCTGGACCGTATTGCCTTTGCCCTTCAATTAAATGAGGATGAACGGAAATATTTGTTTATGTTGGCCCTTGAACAGCCGACGATTTCATCGACAGCGGACAACCCTCCTATGCTCAGTCCGGCAATCAGCCTTATTCTGAATGAACTCCGCTATTTCCCGACTATCGTCTCCGATCGACGATGTAATATTGTAGGCTGGAATCAAGCAGCCGCCGGGGTGTTTATGGACTTCGAGCTAGTGCCCATAGAAGAACGTAATATTATTTGGTTGTTGTTCACAAGAAAGGAGTTCAAGACGCTGGCCGCTAACTGGAGTGATTTCGTTCGAGGGTTTCTTGCGATTTTCCGCTCGTATTACGGTCAGTATATGGGAGATACATGGTATAGCGACTTTATCGAAAAAATAAGCAACGAAAAACCAGAGTTTCAACATTTTTGGCATCATAATGACGTTAATTCAGCGCCGGAGGTCTTCATCGAATTCCGGCACGCCAAAGCGGGTAAAATGCTGTTTGACCTGACCTCAATGCAAATTCAAGGACATAACGATTTGCGTTTCAGCGTGTATACGCCGTCCGCAAACTCGGATACTGAAACGAAAATGCGACAGCTTATGCGCAAGCTTGAGCAGGAATGACATTACAACATAAAAAAAGGCCAAGGGTGTTGATTATCCAGCATCATCCAGAGTGAATAGCCACCACATCCTTGGTATCCATAGGTGTGGGTAGTCATTTATTTTGCGAGCTCTAAAACTGTTTTGTATAGAACTGTGGTTCCCCTCCCGCAATCTTCCTTCGAGCTCCATTCGTCAGGATTGTGACTAATCCCATTTTTAGATTGGATAAATATCATTCCTATAGGACAAAAATCTTTAAACTGCATTCCATCATGTCCAGCTCCACTAGGAAGTGTAAATGTTTCAAGCCCTATTTCCTTACAAGAATTTTCGATAACTTGACGGATTTCCTTAGAGCAAGGAACAGGTGCTACTCTTTGTAAAGTACTAATGTCAACCTCAATTTTTCGCTCTTCGCAAATTTGACGAGCGTAAGATACAATAGTATGCTCAATCTTATTTCGAACTTCTTCGTCAATATCACGCAAATCTAGCGTGAATTCTACTTGGCTGGGAATTACATTTACTCCCCCTGGTTTAACCGATATTTGACCAATCGTTGCGACAGCATTCGGGTATTTTTTTGTTTCGGTTTCAATGTACTGAATAATAGCTGCGGCGGGTATTAATGGATCCTTACGTATACCCATAGGTGTTGCTCCTGCATGACCCGCTTCGCCAGTAAGTACCCACTTTGTCCATAAAGGACCTGCAATTCCCGATACGACACCTACTGATAAATGATGATTTTCCAGTACCTTGCCCTGTTCAATATGCAGCTCTACATATCCTTTAATGGTTCCATTATCCCCCTAAAAAAAGATAAAATGCTTTGTATCCTACCTGATACACATCCTCTTCACCAGCAGGATAAGATTTATTTTGAACAAATTAAAAACGAAATGTTTATCATGCCCAAATCGAATATAGATAAAGATGTGAGAAAGATTTTAAAGAACAACAATGTGACACCAGAAATACAATATGAGGTGGAAGAAGACCAAGCCATTATTGCCATGGTACAAAATAATCTAGGTATCAGTATTCTTCCGGAAATGATTCTGTATCGTATACCAAATAACGTCTGCGTTATCAATTTAGAAGGAGATAATTATCGTTCAATAGGGATCGCTGCCACATCCTTAAAAAACATTTCTCCTGCTGCTGGAAAGTTTATTGAATATGTGAAATTATGGTTAAATGTTCAGGAGTAGCTTTCATTTTTACCTATTAAGCAGTAATGTTGCTTTTAATGGCAAATGGTCTGAAGCTGCAGGTGCTTTTTTTATAACTTCTACCGAAACAGGATATATATCACGACTAACGAATATGTAATCCAACTGTAATTTAGGCCGAAATGAGGGAAACGTATAACATGCCCCTGTGCCTGCAGCTTTACAAACATCTGTAAAACACCTGTTCATTTTTTTCCATGCTCCAGATCCCGATCTCATGTTCCAGTCTCCCATAATAATAACAGGATGAGGCTCATCCATAATTTTCTTGCTGATAAAATCTACTTGTTTTTTATGAAGGAATGGATTTAGGCTCAGATGCGTAACATATACTTTAAGTAATCGTTCGTAAAGTTGAACATGGATTTCCAACAACGACCGATTTTCGGTGATTGTAGAGCCGAATGTAAAAAGATGATTCTTTTCCCATACGATCGGATAGCGAGATAAAAAGGCATTTCCATACTGTCGACACACCTTTGAATCTTTTGAGCGTAATACAATTACCTCTCCGAAAGCTTGATTCATTTTCAGATGTTTTGCCAACCAGGATATCTGGTCAATATAATCGCTTCTTTTTGAAAAATACCTATCCACCTCATTCAAACCGATCAAGTCTGCCTTGCTTTCTTCAATGACTTTAGCGATTCTCTCCAAGCTCAGTTTTCCATCTATTCCTCTTCCATGATGCATGTTAAACGTCATGACATTAAACTCCAATCTATTCCCTCCAATTCGCTGTATGCTTCGCTAAGACTAGTCCACCATTGACAATAAATAATATATGCCATTCAAAAACGAGGCGAATACTCTCATGATCGTCCAAAACGCTTAAAACTATGTGTACAATTTGCTTGAAAATCCTGTATCTTACCATCTCCTACACTTGATATTTTGACAGGGGAGTGTGGTGGGAAGGAGGGGGATGCGCCCTGCGATCCGGCAGAAGAAAGGGTGTCCCATCACTTTGGGACACCCTCTTCTTTACTATTTAACTCATCCATCATAATTGTAAACACTATTTCTTATACACAACTTCTCCACCTACTACTGTAGTAAGCACTGTAATATCTTTCAATTGTTCTTCTGGACATTTCATCGGATCTTTGTCAATTACTATGAAATCAGCCAGCTTTCCAGCCTCTAAAGATCCTTTTAACTTTTCTTCAAAGCTTCCTTCCGCGGCCCAAATCGTAAAGGCTTGTAAGGCTTCCTCTCTTGTCATCTTCTCCTCTGGGTACCAGCCCCCATCTGGATTTCCATCACGATCCATACGTGTAACGGCAGCATACAGTCCATGGAATGGATTTACTAATTCAACAGGGGCGTCTGAGCCTCCTACGATATGTGAACCGGCATCAATCGTCTTACGCCAAGCGTAGGCATATTTAATTCTTTCAGGACCAACTCGATCTTCAGCCATATTTTTGTCGGAAGTCGCATGTACCGGCTGCATAGAAGGTATAATTCCAAGCTCAGCAATGCGTTTAATTTCGTCAGCGTTTGCTATTTGGAAATGTTCGATTCTCCATCGATGATCTTTTAATGGATTCTCCTTTAATACTTTCTCATAGGTGTTAATTGCTTGAAGAATAGCACCATCACCGATTGCATGAGTAGCCACCTGCCAACCATGCTCACGAGCTTCTTTTACTAATCGATATAACTCCTCATCTGTAAACCGATAGTTTCCTTTATGGCCTGGACGATCATGATAACTCTCCAATAGAGCTGCACTACGGGAACCTAGAGATCCGTCACCAACAAGCTTTACGGATCTAACTGTAAAACGGTCTCCGTACAAACCGATTTCAGGTCCCTTTTTATAATAATAAGCGAGACTGTCTCCCGTTTCTCCGCCTGCACCATTGGCAACCATAACATTTAATCTAGCTTTTAAATCGCCTTTCTCATATAGACCCTTCATATCTTCTATATAGCTTAGATGGGAACCAGCATCTGTTGCACTCGTAATCCCGTTGGAGAATAGTTCTTCTTGAGCTTTTAAAAGTCCTTCCCGTATACGCTCCGAACTATAAGGAGGGATTTTAGAGGTAACTGGTTCTTCAGCTGTATCGATCAGCATGCCGGTTGGTTCACCCTTAGCATCTCGAATAATCTCTCCACCCTGAGGATTAGGGGTATCTTTAGTTATGCCACCGATTTCAAGAGCTTTAGAGTTAACCCAAACCGAATGTCCATCCACTCTCTCCAGTACAACAGGGTTGTTAGGTGCAATGACATCAAGCTCCTCTTTAGTTGGGAATTTCTTATCTGGCCAAAGTTCATGATTCCAACCACGTCCTAAGATCCACTCTCCTGGTTGACGGTGGGTGGCTTCTTCCTTGACCAATTTCAAAATCTCTTCCTTCGGTTTATTAAAACCATTGATTTGAATTAAATTAAGCGCCATTCCTGGAAAATGCAGATGTCCATCATTCAATCCCGGAATCACACTTTTTCCTTCTAAATCAACAACCTTCGTGCTTGGGCCTATGTATTGCTTGACTTGCCCTTTATTGCCAACATAGATGAGTTTTTGATCTTTGATGGCCATGGCATCAGCTTTTGAAAATTTGGCATCTGCTGTATAAATATTACCGTTCAAATAAACAGTATCAGCTTTTTCTTGAACATTAGTAGCAAAAGTAGGTCCTGCAAACATACCAAAAAGTAAAACCATAGCTAGTAGAAGAGTTAATGTTCGTTTCAATTTTTAACCTCCTTCATATGATTTAATTTAGTAAGTTTAGAGAGCTTGCATTTTATTTTTTATTTGGCCTCCTTTCAAAATAGAAACCTGTAACTAATATCGCATTCTTGTTTCATCATATCTTGAAACATTTATGTATGTCAATTAAAAATCCGAATTTTCTTAATATTTAATAGATATAATTTTCTCTATTAATAAACTAAATTTTTCTTTTTTGTTCATTCGTTGGGCATTACACAATATAATAGTTAGTCTGTATTTTCCTCTCTTCAGTTAGTATAGGTTGGATTCCCGTAGATAGAAACAATAGCTATAACCATAAGATCATATCTCTTCTACAGTTCTGATTATAAAATAACCTGTCTTTACTTTAAGACCCCCTTTACCACATCATTAATCGGCTTATAAACAATTGTTAACAAATCCAGGGGATTTGGTATATCTACCTGCAAACTCTGTGCAATACTTAATCCAGTGCCAATAAGCAACAGAATCGAAAACATCCACAGCTCTTTTCGCAGTTGTTTTCGCAACAAAGAGGGGACTTCGATGATAATGATCAATGCGGTTACTATCAGTACTACTGCAATGGCCCACATGCCGATCTACTCCTTACTTCTTTACGTCTTCAAGAAAAGAATTCCCTATAGTACCTATACGTCGGATTTTCGCTTCTACTTTTATTTCCACTGGCAGATCAATAAAATTCTTATCCCAATGTTTTTTATTCTTTTTCCAATACCTAGGAGCTCCCCGATGAACCGCTTCACCAAAACCAAAGATATCGGTTCCAAGCTTTTTCGCCTTTCTTATGGAAGCTTCACAATGATCCTTTACCTCTTTTTCAAGTTTTGTTTCCAAATCGTAAATTGTTTTTGTCTTTTTTAAGTCCAGATGCCCACATTCTACTTCCGCAACATTAGCTTCGGTTTGAATCTTCACCTCTACTTTAGGTTTGCCATTCTTCACCTTTCCCTTGACATCAGTTTTTGACCGAATCACCTCAATGCCCACATTCCCGCCTTTCGTACAAGGAACGTTAAGGATCGTGCCATCCAACTTGTCTGTGAGGTCTGTATATCCTTTGCTTTCTGTCTCGTTTAACCAGCCAACCAGTTTATCTTTTTTAAATACAGCAATTCCTGCATATTGCAAACGCCCTAAAGCATCAATTTCTTCTACATTTTTCTTCATTTCCCCTTGTTCCTGACTGCCTTTTATTCGAATACCGGTTAATGCAGATTGCTTCCCCTCACTTGTTAGGTCAGATATTAACTCATCTAATGTGATAGACACGGTCGGTGCCCATAGTTTTTCCGATGTTTCAAGAGAACTAAACATTTTATTCGCCGGGATTTTTTCCAATGGTGACAAGATTTTCAGTATATTTTCGGCCTTCGTTCCTTTCGCTACCACAATATAAAAATCGGTCCGAAGCTCTTGATCTCTAGAGAGGAGATCCAAGACTTTTGCCATTCCATCCTTGGCTAACGATTCTCCAATCACCAGCATGCGAAGGTGGGACGCATAAATTTTTCTAGGAGCGAGCGTTGTCATTTTTCGTAACGCCTCAAGTACGGTCTTTCCCGTCTGCTGATACGTTGTGACGGGCGCACGACCACTCCCTCCTTTTGCAGCTACTTCACCCGGATCAACTACTTGAGCAGTGACAAGATATTGATCTCCGGACTTATCAATTCCCATTCCAACAGCAATCGCAAGGTCATTTAATTCCCGCCGGTTCCAACAGCCGGTAATGAACACGAGCGTAACAAAGAAAAAAAGCAACAAAACTACCGATCGTTTCATTTAGCATACGTCCTTCTGTCTTTAATTGTTATTGTCGCGGTTTCGGTTTCGGCGGAGAGCTTTGCTTGCGGACCACGTTTTTCTGATTAATTAAACGAGGACGGGATACCAATGCCCATTGCGGCAACCGAAAAATCGTGTCCTTCTGGTCAGCAGGAATAAAGGGGGCAAAAGGAGTCATGTACGGAATACCAAAAGAACGTAGGCTGCATAAGTGAAGCACAAGAGCAATAATGCCCACGATAATTCCGAATAGACCGAAGGAAGCGGCCAGTCCCATAATTGGAAAACGAAGCATTCTTACAGCAATGGACATGTTATAGGCAGGGAACGTAAAATTCGAAATCGCTGTTATAGATACTACAATGACCATGGCAGCGGATACGATTCCTGCTTCCACGGCTGCCTGTCCAATAACTAACGTTCCTACAATCGATACTGCTTGTCCGATGGCTCTTGGCATTCGTAAGCCGGCTTCTCGTAAAATTTCAAATGTCACTTCCATCATCAGTGCTTCGATGAAGGCCGGGAAAGGCACCCCTTCCCGCTGGGCCGCCAGACTTATCAACAGTTGTGTAGGGAGCATTTCTTGATGAAACGTAGTAATCGCAATATATAACGATGGGCCCAGTAACGCAATAAATCCGGAAATATAGCGAAGAATACGCAGGAGAGTGGCAAAATCCGCACGCTGATAATAATCTTCTGCACCATGAAGAAATACAATAAGCGGGGCAGGAACGATTAAGGCATTGGGTGTTCCATCAATCAAAATGGCCACTTTCCCTTCTAACAATTCAGCGGCGACCACATCAGGCCGTTCCGTATTGTATATGGTTGGAAAAGGGGTATAGGTTTCATCCTGAATTAATTCCTCAATATAGCCACTTTCCAAAATCCCGTCAATATCAATTCGATCTAAGCGTATACGTACTTCTTCCACGACTTTTTCATTTACAATTCCTTTAACATAGGCAATAGATACATTCGTTTTGGTAACTCGTCCGATTTTCCTCGTTTCCAGCCAAAGATTCGGATCTTTAATCTTTCGGCGGATTAATGATGTATTTGTACGCAGTGATTCGGAAAAGCTTTCTCTCGGTCCCCGAACGGTCGTCTGGTTTGTCGCTTCTGTAACCCCCATGTCTTTCCACCCTCTTGCACCAGCAGAAAAGCCCTGCTTTTGTCCGTCAAGCAAGATGACAGCATCTCCGGATAAAAGGGAAGCGTATAGGGTTTGAAAATCCGTAATGTCCTGAACGTCTCCTACCGCCAAGGCTACATCTTTCAAAACATGGACAAGACTTTGGCTAGAGGAGAGAACCTTATCTATTTCACTTTTCTTTGCGTCCTGCATAAGGGATTCCATAATGAATTCATTGATCGTGGTATTATCTGCTAAACCGTCCGTATAAATAATCGCTGCTTTCACATCTCTTGTTTTACCTATCCAAACTTCTCTGATGACAATATCATCACTGTTTCCTAGATCTTTTTTTATCTTTTGTATATTTTCTTGAAGGTTTGTTTGCAGAGGCTCTTTTTCATTTATAGTCCCTGTCAGACTGTTTTTCGTTGGTACAGAGCGTTTCCATATGTTTTTCATAAATCCCATGATGAGCCCCCTCTGCTGCTATGTTCTGTTACTCATTATCTCCTTGATAAAAGCGTCTTAGACTTCTTATCTACGTATTTATTAATTTTAGTATCGGTTGTTGCATGTTAAACGAGGTATATTGTATAGGCTAAGAATATCCCTGTTTTACTTTTTTCTTGCTTTTCTCTAAATTTGATAAAAAAGTTTACTTAAACTAAAAAAAGTAAACAATGGCTAACATAAAAGTAGGATAAATAGGGAAGGAAAGAATATATGCTTGAGAATGGGAAAATATCGGCACGTCAATTTACAGTGTTAGTCATCCTGTATACGATTGGGAGTGCTATCGTAGTTGTACCATCAGCTGTGGCTTCTTTTGCAAAACAAGATGCTTGGATTGCAGGGATAATCGGGGTAGGAGTAGGGTTATTATTAATATGGCTATATAACGCTGTCGGGAATCTTTTTCCTCATATGACCTTGATTGAATTAAATGAAAAACTTTTGGGAAAATGGGTGGGTAAAGCCGTTTCTTTTCTGTTTATTACTACTTTATTCTTTGGTGGCCCTGCTTCTGTTCTGTTTTATTTAGGAAATTTTATAACTACGCAAGTCATGCCTGAAACACCGATCGAAGCCATTAATATTCTTTTTGTCATCATTGTTGTTATGGGGGTGCGTCTCGGGCTTGAAACGTTAGCTCGTTCCGCAGAAATCTTATTTCCATGGTTCCTCATACTTTTTGTTAGCCTGGTTATTTTTGTTTCCCCTCAAATCAAAGTTGAAAATTTACAGCCAATGTTAGAGACGGGAATAAAGTCTATATTACCGGCTACCTTATCATTTTTAAGTATTGTTTTTCTTCCTCTTATTGTTCTTCTGATGATTTTCCCAGCTTACGTTAATAAATCTAAAGAATCTAAAAAAGCTTTTTTCATCGGAGGTCTAATAGGAGGTCTTGTGATGATTATCATCATAGCTCTGAGCATTTCGGTTCTTGGTGCTGATCTTACAGTAAGGCAGATATATCCAAGCTATGCTTTAGCAAAAAAAATAAACGTAGGTAATTTTCTACAACGAATCGAAGCCATTATGGCTGGACTGTGGTTTATTTCACTCTATTTTCGGCTAGTACTTTATTTTTATGCTATTGTTTTAGCTCTTGCACAAATATTTAATTTGAAAGATTACCGCCCTCTTGTTTTACCTTTAGGAATGATATTGGTTGTCGCCTCCCTTGCAATATATCCTAATGTTGTTTATACACAAACATGGGACATTACCACCTGGATACCTTATATTTTAACAGTAGGGGCTTTTTACCCTTTATTATTATTAGCAATAGGTTTATTTCGAAAAAAAAGCAATTCAGATTAGAAAAGCAAGTTCAATAAACAATCTATATAAATTACACTTGATATTTTGACAGGGGAGTGTGGTGGGAAGGAGGAGATTCGAAAAAAGAAAAGGTTGGATGCGTCCTGCGATCCGGCAGAAGAAAAGCCAGCGTGTCTTTTTCCGACCGTCCCCTCTCACCATAAAGATTTGTCGATTTATCAAATCAGATGTATATAAAAAAACAGACCTTTGTTACATAACAAAGGTCTGCTTTCATGTATTATTCACCTAAATCCACATTGTGGTATACTTGTTGAACATCTTCTAAATCTTCTAATGCATCAATCAGTTTTTCAAACTGTGCTTGTGCATCTTCCGGAAGTGTTACATCATTTTGCGCAAGCATTGTTAATTCTGCAACTGTAAATTCAGTTATACCAACATTTTTGAATGCTTCTTGCACCGCATGAAACTGGTCCGGTTCGGCATAAACGATAACCGCTTCATCTTCTTCTAAAATGTCACGTACCTCTACATCTGCTTCCATTAATATTTCAAGCACTTCATCTGCTGTTTTACCTTCAAGACCAATAACGGCGGTTGAATCAAACATATATGCTACAGATCCACTTACTCCCATGTTACCACCGTTTTTACTAAATGCAGCCCGCACATCTGATGCGGTACGGTTCACGTTATTTGTCAGTGCATCTACGATTACCATTGATCCATTTGGTCCGAAGCCTTCATAACGAAGTTCATCATAGCTCTCTTCTGAACCACCTTTCGCTTTTTCAAGCGCCCGGTCAATAATCGCTTTCGGTACACTGTACGTTTTTGCACGCTCTAGTACGACTTTTAAAGCCCGATTTGATTCTGGATTCGGTTCACCTTGCTTGGCTGCTACATAAATTTCTTTTCCAAATTTTGCATATATACGACTCGTATTTGCATCTTTCGACGCTTTTTTTTCTTTAATGTTGTTCCACTTACGACCCATAATGAACACTCTCTTTCCATTTTGAATCTACATAAAATTATTAAGATGAATTCACTAGACTATATTATACCTCAATTGAATAATTTGTTGCGAGTTTAATACTCAAAAAAAGATAGGCAGTTCTCCTGTACTTGTATAATGACATTAAATCTGCTCTATTAGCTACCTTTACATGGCTAGGCTCTATATGAATGAATAATAAAGGAGTTATTTATAAAAGAGTGTCTAGCTATATAAATTACACTTAATATCATATTCATGCATATAGATGCGAAGTAAAATAAATTTAAATTCATTATTTTAAAAAACTAAAGGAAGCATAAATTTGCCAAAACTGCAATTTATGCTTCCTTTAACATACGGTTTTTTCGGTTTTTTCGGATTTGCCAATTTTACTGGTATGGCATTGCTGATTTGCCTTCCTATGGACATCGTGTTTCCATAATAAATATAAGAGTAAGGAAATGTTTGAACATACAATAGAACCGTCCCGCTGTATCCGGCATGGTCGCGACAAATAAGGACAGTTTTTATGCGTATGCGAACTCTTTTTTACCCTCTAAGCTAAGCGCCCGCGCTGTTGAAGTATGAATTTCGTCGATAAGCTCTGGGTTTTTCAATAGTGACACGCCATAGGAAGGAATCATTTCTTTTATTTTCGGTTCCCACTCTTTTATATGTTGCGGGAAGCATTTTTTTATTACCTCCAGCATGACGTGAACGGCGGTAGAAGCACCCGGAGAAGCGCCGAGCAATGCTGCTATCGAGCCATCAGCAGCACTAACAACTTCTGTACCAAATTGAAGCGTTCCTTTGCCGCCGTCAGCAGTATCTTTAATAACTTGCACACGTTGGCCCGCTACCACTATATCCCAATCCTCGCTTTTGGCGCTCGGGATAAACTCCCGTAACTCTTCCATGCGCTTTTCTTTCGATAACATAACTTGCTCGATTAGGTATTTTGTCAATGAAACGTTTTTTGCGCCTGCCGCCAACATAGTTACGAGATTATCCATTTTTACGGAAGTTAACAAATCAAACATTGAACCGGATTTTAAAAACTTTGGTGAAAAGCCGGCAAACGGTCCAAATAGCAACGATTTTTTATTATCGATATATCTTGTGTCAAGATGCGGAACAGACATTGGAGGAGCACCAACCTTAGCTTTGCCGTATACTTTTGCATGATGCTGCTCTACAATATCCGGATTATTGCACACCATAAATAGTCCGCTTACCGGAAATCCTCCAATATGTTTTCCTTCAGGAATACCGGATTTTTGCAGTAAATGCAGGCTTCCTCCCCCGCCTCCGATAAAGACGAATTTTGCAGTATGGCGTTCGACTTTACCGTTATCGACATTCCGTACTTTCAATTCCCAAGAGCCGTCGCTAGTACGCTTAATATCATCAACATTATGTTTGAAATTTATACCAACGTTTTTACTCTTTAAGTGGTCAAACAACATACGTGTTAAAGCGCCAAAGTTCACATCAGTTCCAGAGTCGATTTTTGTTGCCGCTATAGGTTCATTCGATGTCCGGTCTTTCATAATAAGCGGAAGCCATTCCATCAGCTTTTCTGGGTCATCGGAAAATTCCATCCCTTGGAATAGGGGATTGTTTGACAGCGCTTCAAAACGTTTCTTTAAAAACGCTACATTTCGTTCCCCTTGTACTAAACTCATATGAGGCAATGGCATGATAAAGTCCTGCGGATTACGTATAAGATTACTATTTACAAGATAAGACCAAAACTGCATTGAAACCTGAAACTGTTCATTAATTTTTATAGCTTTGCTAATATCTATAGATCCGTCCGGTTGTTCGACGGTGTAGTTAAGCTCGCACAGTGCCGCATGCCCAGTTCCTGCATTATTCCACTCGTTAGAGCTTTCCTCTCCTGTGTTTGCGAGCTTCTCAAACACTGTAATTTCCCAGTCCGGTACTAATTCTTTCAGAATTGTCCCCAAAGTGGCACTCATGATTCCGGCACCAATCAAGATAACGTCTGTTCTAGTATGTCTGTTGCTCATTTTTATCGTCCTTTTACCCTAAAATTTGCAGAAAGGGTGTAGGCGCTCCTGCTTAGGCGCTACAGCAAGCCAGGCGCGATCTAGTCACACACCTTTTCTGGATCAATTATAACTCTATTATAGTGTATCACTATTATTTATAGATTAAAAATTTTTTTTACTATTATTATATAAAGCTATTTAAAAACTGGTAAATTTCGGCGGTGACATACAGTAAGTATCCTGTGTAACTGACCAAATTCTTTTCTTAGCCCACTGTGGTTACTATATAAATTACACTTGATAGTTTGACAGGGTAGCGTGGTTGAAATCAGATGTATATAGATCTGATTTTTTGATATATCATTCGTTAAATTATTATAAAAAGGTGAAGACAAGCATGTCTTCACCTTTTTATAAAAGTATTGTTAAGAACAACGGGAATAACCGCACGCTTCGCAGTGTTTGCAGCCTTCTTCCGCTACAAGCGCCGCAGCGCCGCATTCCGGGCAAAGGTCAAGACCTTCACGGTATACATCACCGTCTTCATCGCGTTCATCTGTTTGCGGAACCGGTGGTGCTTGTATTTCGCTTGTCGATGCTACCGGCGTCTCATCGTCACCATCAAGGTAGAACTCGATCGCTTTCGCTACTGCATCCGGAATGGAATCAACCCGGTTTGCTCCGAAACCGACCGCACCGGAACCTCCAATGCCTTTCAAATGCTTAATGAGCAGACGCGCTTTATTTCCGTCCGGCAGCTCGCCGAAGCGAAGGAACAACGTGGATACGCGGCCGAGCGCTTCTGACATCGCAAATACATCACTTCCCGCTTTACCTACATTTACGATAACTTCAAACGGCGCACCGTCCACTTCGTTCACCGTTATGTAAGCTTTACCTAGAGGTGTTTTCATTTTGTATGTTGCACCTTTTAAGCGGAGCGGACGGCGACGGTAATCTTTTGTTGGTGGTGTTTCATCCAGATCAGTGGCAGGAGCGATTTTTTCTGCTTTCGACTCCTGTCCCTTTGTCTCTTTCTTTTCTTCATTCTTCGTAGTCAGGACCTGTACATCGCGGCTACCGTCACGATAAATCGTAACCCCTTTGCACCCAAGGTCAAAGGCAAGCTCGTACAGCGCCTTTGTCTCTTCAACTGAGAAATCAGCCGGTGCGTTCGCTGTTTTACTAATAGAACTGTCTACCCATGTCTGAATCGCACCCTGCACTCGTACGTGATCCTCAGCAGACAAATCCATCGCACTCACGAAGTAATCCGGCAATTGTTCAGCCTCGTTTTCTTCCAGCCAGCTTTTCGCGATTGGAACATACTGTTTATCGAAGCCAAGACGGCTTTGACGGTAATATTCGAATGCATAGAAAGGTTCAATTCCTGTGCTCGTGCCAACCATTGTCCCTGTAGATCCGGTCGGAGCCTGTGTAAGAACCGTTACATTACGCATGCCACGCTCTTTCACTGCGTCACGAACTTCGTCGTCAAATTGCTTCATAAATCCGCTTTGCAGGAAGAGATCGGCGTCGAATGCCGGGAAGCTTCCTTTTTCAGCGGCTATTTCCGTAGAAGCAAGATATGCTTCACGAGCAATGAAGTTATACAACTTGTCCAAGAATTCGAGCGATTCCGGGCTACCATAACGGATTTGAAGGTTGATCATCATCTCCGCAAGGCCCATTGTACCGAGACCGACACGGCGCTCGTTCTTTTGGTTCGCTTCATTTTCCGGGAAGTGATACGGAGTAGCATCTACCACGTTGTCCAGGAAGCGAACGGAATGGCGCACAGTTGTCGACAGGTTTGCCCAGTCTACCTCGCCATCTTTCGTGAATTTTGAAAGATTAATCGCAGATAAGTTACATACACCCCATCCTGGGAGACCTTGCTCGCCACATGGGTTCGTACAAATAATCGGATTGAAGTACCAGCTATTGGACATCTGGTTGTAGTATTCCATGAAAACGACGCCCGGCTCGGCTGACTTCCATGCGGATTCAATGATCGTATGCCACATGTCACGGGCACGGATTGTTTTATAGACACGTACCGGCTTACCTAGCTCAACCCATTTCTCCATGTTTCCATCCCAAATTTCATCGTATTCCGGGTCGGTTGTATCCGGGAATCTTAGTTCCCAATCAAGGTCTTCTTTTACGGCTTTCATGAAGCTGTTACTAATGCAGACGGACAGATTGGCATTTGTAATAAGCCCCATGTTTTGTTTTACAGTGATGAATTCGAGCACATCTGGGTGCCAGTCGTTCATCATAAGCATCAAGGCGCCACGCTTTTTGTTACTCCCCGCCTGTAGCGGGTGGATAGGTCATTTCTGCCTATCTCTCATGCTTTCACATGAGTTCAGACTATATCATCAAGGAAGTAAACTTTTCACACTTTCGATTCAGCTTGATTATCCCCCTGATTGTAAAGCTAAAATAAGAAGCTGTTGAAGTTCTTCCTTGCTTCGCGCCTCGTAGTAACGTCTCCGTCGACTACGATTTACTCGTTCCATATTACTCCCTCATATGGAACAAGGTGTAACGTAGGAACTTTTAATAGTCGTTGGACCTTCACCTCTGTTTCCAAAGGCGCTTGGCTGCTGATTGTCCATTGTTTCATCTATCCGATTTTTACGCATTCACGCTCGCCGTTGCCAGCCACGTTGTAGCTCAGATAGTTTTAGGATGTTCCAGCAATTCGCGAAGTTACGTCGCCATGGTATTAACGACTCCCGCCTTGCTCAATTAATCCGGTTGTATAACTAAACAATCCGCCCCAGGATACAGAACCGCTTGATGAACCATTCACGCCCTTTACCTGTGCACGACGTGGACGAAGGCTCGACAGGTTGATGCCAACGCCGCCCCCGCGGGACATAATTTCCGTCATCTGACTCAGTGTATCCATGATTCCGCCGCGGCTGTCATGCGGTGACGGGATAACATAGCAGTTATATAGCGTCAGCTCGTCGTTAGCTCCGGCACCAGCCGCAATCCGCCCACCCGGAACGAGCTTCCAATCCGCCAGCAAATCGCGGAATTTCTCTGTCCATTCTGTTTGCTTCTCCGGTGTCGCCTCTACGGATGCGATCGTCTTGGCCAGACGATCCCACATCTCATCCGGTGTCGCCTCAAGCGTCCGTAAAGCTTTATCAGCCTCTGTCGTTACCATCTCTCCGTTGCGCAGCTTCACGTGAATCGTACTGCCTTCACGTGCTTCCACCACACCCACTTCTTTTTTTGGAAATTTAGGGTCATCTTTAGTCAAAACAAGCACCGTATCTCCGACTTGTACATTATCCGGATTCGGATCTTTTAACGCATAACGATCGAGGAAAATTTTCTCGCTCAATCCCTCAAGCTTTGTTTTTCCCGTCATTTCGGATGCAGTCTCCATTTTTCAACCTCCAGCTATTTGAAATATAAATTGACCATTCGTATACGGTCTGATACATTTGATTAAGCGCCTTCTTACATCTAAACCAACGCTTACTAATTCATCAACATATTGTGTTTATATATAGATTCTACCACAACATATAGATTTTTTCCTGCTTTTTCGCGAAAATTTTTTCGACAAAATATATGCCTCTTACAACACCACTCGTCTCTTGATAAAAAGGTGAGAACCAAAACTCTAAATCGATGGATTATATATACATCACATAAAAAGGCGGCCGATCGGCCGCTTTTCGTTTTGTATTACCGTTTGAAATTCCACTCGTCGCATCCATATTTTTCACGGGCAAGTTGTTCCGCAAGCTCCTTCTCCTCAATAGTCAGTTCATCGTCCATCAACTCGACACCTAACCCCTTCGCAAAACCTTTACGGAACGCTTTACGAGCATCATCCAATGTTACAGGTATCGGACGCACCTGATTGATTGCGACCGCCTTATCAGTGAAGCTTTTTTTCAGCCTCTCTCGTACCCGCTCGTTCGGTTGTCGGATGATGTCAAACAGCATATCCACATCGATATCAAGCAGAATGGACCCGTGCTGCAAAATGACCCCTTTCTGTCGCGTCTGGGCACTACCGGCCACTTTTCTGCCTTCTACAACCAATTCATAAGAAGACGGTGCATCAAAACAAGCAGCCGAAGACGGTGTGGCAAGCTTGGCCTGATCAGGGTTTACCATATCCGCCTGCAAATCCAGAAGGCGGAATCCTTCTAGCAGCCCTACGCTAATGATGCGATAAGCGTCCGTTACACCGGACGGCATAGCGGGATGTGATTCTGAGACGACCACGCTATAAGTAAGTTCTTTATCATGTAATACGGTTCTGCCACCAGTAGCCCGCCGGACAAAGCCAAGACCGTATGCTTTTACTTTTTCTAAATCGATCTCTTTCTCGGCTTTTTGAAAATAACCGATTGACACTGTCGACGGTTCCCACGTATAGAAACGAACCGACGGATGAGTTTTTCCTTCACTATGTATCGCAAGCACTGCTTCATCAATCGCCATATTCATTGCCGGCGAATGAACTCCCGTATCAAGAAAACGCCATTGTTCCATATACGACTATGCCCCCTTCTTTCTTATATTGTAGCATATTCACTTACTTCCCTTTACTATTTAGCATGTATAAAAAGCCTTCATACATCTACTTTGCATTCATACCCATTATTTTGTATATACTATCCTTGTTTCAATTTGCAAGAGAACGGGTAAAAGTATTACATGCATTTTGCGTATATTCCAAGAGTATCAAAGGAGGCGTTGCCTAATGAAAGACCTTTGTATTTATTGCGGTGAAGAGCTGGTACTCTGGGAACGGAGTCGGAGCTATTGCTCCAGATGTCAGGAAGCGACTGAAGTGACGTATGCTGATGACGTATATTACGCCGACGACGAAGTGCGCCATGATGATCAATACGCAAACGATGAAAATGATGAATTTCGCCATAGCCATAGATACTGACACAAAAGAAAAAGGAGGCCGATTTCGGTCTCCTTTTTCTTACCTATCTCTATCCACATAACCTTCGTCTTCCGTGTAGTCCTCCATCAAATCCGGATTGCCCATCACTGAGACAACTCCTGCCTCATCGAGTGCATCTTCGTATCTTTCATGCAACGGGTTCTCCGTATTCACGCCAATGAACTTTCCGTTTATATCGGACAATAAAAAGCCTTCAATATCTTCAACGTATCCTACGGGCTCTTCTGATTCCACATACATATCGTTATAGCTAAGATGGGCTTGTTCGCCAAAATCAGATGGCGTATCCGATGTTCCATATTTTGCGACGTCCTGCATTGCATCTTCTGCATCATAAAACGTAGCATCCCATCCGTCATAGTTATATGCTCCGAATGGGGGAGCGATGATATCTTCTTCCGCAGGACGACGCTGTGAAACAAACTCCTCCTCAGCATGTTGTACACAGCGAAGCGTAGTCGGCAGCACTTCCAACCGTTCATGCGGGATTTCGGCATGACATACTTCGCATCTTCCGTATGTTCCTTGTTCGATAGCCGTAAGCGCTCGCTCAATATCCCGCATTTCCTCTTCTCCGTGCTCATACAGCGCGATGTCTTTTCCTCGCTCAAATGTTTCACTTCCTTGATCGGCCGGATGATTGTCATAATTGGACAGCTCACCGATCGATTCCTTTAGAGCAGCTCGGCTGGTACCATATGCCTCACTATCGTTGAGCCGTTCTTTTATATCCTTAAGCTGATTGTTCAAAAGCGAACGAAAGCGAGACAATTCCTCATTCGTCAACATGTCGCATCCCCCTTTCAACCTCAAAGTACAGGCCGTATTCATACGACGTACTTGAGCATAGTATCTGCACCATTGGCGGTAAAGATGTTGGGGATTGGAGGAAGGAAAAAAGGAGGAGCCTTTCGCCCCTCCCTTCTCCTTTTCGTTATTCCGGTTTTGTATATCGCAACACTGGCTTACGAGCTGCCAATACTTCGTCGAGACGGCTCACTACCGTATGGTGTGGTGCTTCCTGTACGACCTCTGGCGTTTCTTCCGCTTCCTGCGCAATTTGAATCATCGCTTCAATAAATTCATCCAACGTCTCTTTCGACTCAGTCTCCGTCGGTTCAATCATCAGACATTCCTCCACGATAAGCGGGAAGTAAATCGTCGGCGGATGATAGCCAAAGTCAAGCAAGCGTTTGGCGATATCAAGCGTTCGAACTCCCTGCTTCTTCTGACGCTTTCCAGACAGGACGAATTCATGCTTACATACATAATCGAACGGCAGATCATAATACTTAGCAAGCTTCCGCATCATATAGTTCGCATTAAGCACGGCATTTTCTGAAACAAGGCGTAATCCTTCAGGCCCCATCGTGCGGATATACGTATAGGCACGTACGTTAATGCCGAAGTTACCGTAATATGCTTTGACACGACCAATCGACTGCGGACGGTCAAAATCAAGTCGGTACATATCTCCTTCCTTAACAACCATTGGCTTCGGTAGAAATGGAAGCAATTCCTTTTTCACGCCAACAGGACCGGAACCCGGACCGCCGCCACCATGCGGTGTCGTAAACGTTTTATGCAAATTCAGATGCACTACGTCAAAGCCCATATCTCCCGGACGCGCTTTGCCAAGAATGGCGTTAGCATTTGCTCCATCGTAATACAGCAAACCTCCTGCTTTGTGCACGATTTCTGCAATTTCTACAATGCTTTTCTCAAACAAGCCCAGCGTATTCGGATTCGTCAGCATCAACGCTGCCGTATCCGGACCAACTACCTGACGTAGCGCCTCTACATCGACGAATCCGTTCGCATCCGATGCTACCGTAATCGTCTCAAGTCCTGCTACGCTGGCGGAAGCCGGATTTGTGCCGTGCGCAGAATCCGGTACAATAACCTTCGTACGCTTCTCGCCCCGGCTCTCATGGTAGGCACGAATCATCATTAAACCAGTCCACTCACCTTGCGCGCCAGCCGCCGACTGCAATGTTACCGCATCCATACCAGTAATGGCCGCCAGATCTTTCTGAAGCTCATACATCAACTGTAATGCGCCCTGTACTGTCTCTTCCGGTTGATACGGATGGATACGAGCGAATCCTGGATAACGGGCTACATCTTCATTAATCTTCGGATTGTACTTCATCGTACATGAACCGAGCGGATAAAAACCCGAATCTACTCCATGGTTGCGCGTGGATAGTTCCGTATAATGACGCATCAACTGCAGCTCGCTCACTTCCGGCAATTCCGCGGGTGTCTCCCGCAGGGAATTACTTGGAATAATAGATGTAACATCGACTTCAGGAACATCGCACGCAGGCAGCGAATAACTTACGCGTCCTGGCTTACTCATCTCGAAAATAAGCGCCTTATCTTTTTGTTGCTGTTCAGCTTTCGGCATCGTATTAAGCATGGCGCGCTCCCTCCAATCCTTTCACCAGTCGGTCAATTTCTTCTTTCGTACGTAATTCAGTTACTGCAATCAGCATATGCTGGTTAAGTTCCGCATAGTCACGAGACAGGTCAAAACCACCGATAATTTGTTCCTGCAACAATGCTTTATTGATATCGCCCACAGGATGCGGTGTTTTAATAACAAATTCGTTAAATACAGGTGAATCGTATACAACTTCATATCCATCCAGTTGAGCTAGCTGCTGTTTGGCATACTGTGTCTTCTGCACATTCAAAAGCGCCATCTCTTGTACACCCTGCTTACCAAGAGCGGTCATCGATACAGCTGCAGCCAACGCATTTAGCGCTTGGTTAGAGCAAATATTCGAGGACGCCTTCTCACGGCGGATATGCTGTTCACGCGCCTGCAGCGTCAGCACGAAACCACGGCGTCCACTTTCGTCGTGTGTCTGGCCGACGATACGCCCCGGAATCTGGCGCATTAATTCTTTTTTCACTGCGAAATAGCCGCAGTGCGGACCACCGAATGCCATCGGAATGCCGAACGGCTGAGCGTCACCGACTACGACATCAGCGCCGTATGCGCCCGGTTCCCGCAGCAAGCCCAAAGCTAGCGGATTAGCGCTTACGACAAATAAACCTTTATGTTTATGCGCAATCTGCTCTACAGCCGATAAATCTTCAACTGCGCCGAAGAAGTTCGGATACTGCACAAGTACCGAGGCAGTCTGTTCATCCACCGCCGCCTCCAATGCTGCCAGGTCGGTCAATCCATTCTTGCAGCCGACTTCAACGACTTCAAGCCCTTGCCCTTTGGCATACGTAAGAAGAATGGAGCGCGCTTCCGGGTGTACGGCGCGAGAGACAACAATTTTCTTCCGTTTCGTCTTAGCTGCTGTCATCGCTGCCGCTTCCGCTAATGCCGTAGCACCATCATACATAGACGAATTGGCCACATCCATGCCGGTTAACTCGCAAATCATCGTCTGAAATTCAAAGATGGCCTGCAGCTCACCCTGACTAATCTCTGGCTGATATGGCGTATATGCAGTGTAAAACTCTGAACGGGAAATGACATGGTTCACTACGCTCGGAATATAATGGTCATACGTTCCAGCTCCCAGGAAGCAAGCATAATCGAGCGCATTGACATTTTTGCCTGCCATCCGCCCCATATGCCTGGTCAAGTCCGCCTCCGGAACGGCTTCCGGAATTTGCAATTCCCCTTTAAAGCGAACCTTCTCCGGAATATCAGAGAACAATTCAGAGATATCAGAAATACCGAGGTCAGCTAACATTTCTTTACGGTCAGCTTCAGTCGTCGGAAGGTATCGATACTTTACTGTCACGTCTTATTCCTCCTCTTTGCTAAATGCTTCGTACTGCTCCGCTGTCATCAATTCATCCAGTTCTGCCGGGTTAGCCAGCTTGATAACTACCATCCATCCTGCGCCATATGCATCCCCGTTAATCGTTTCTGGAGCATCTTCAAGCTCCCTGTTCACTTCGACGACTTCTCCGCTTACAGGCGAATAAATATCGGACACAGCTTTTACCGACTCGACAGTCCCCATACTCTCGTCCGCCTTCACTGCGGTACCTTGTTCCGGCAACTCGATAAATACGATATCGCCTAGTTGCTCCTGTGCGAATTGCGTAATTCCGACGCGTACACATTCGTTATCCAATACTTCTACCCATTCATGTTCCTTACTGTATTTAAGTGCTGCTTGTGCTTGGTTCATCCTTGTCTTCTCCCCGATTTCCTTTGCTAGAGGAAGTTCAAAAAGTTCGGGAAATAGTTCTGCGAATTTCTGCGTTGCATTGCCCTACGCTCCGTTGCTCAGGTCTGCCACGCCTTGAACTTCACGACTCTGTTTGTCCTCCTTTTTGAACAAGCTCTGCTAGTTTATTTATGTTCGTTTATAAAACGGTGTACGTATAATTTTTGCTTTCACACGTTTACCGCGGATTTCTACCTCGATTTCTGTATCCAGCTCACCATATTCACGCTTGACAAGCGCAAGCCCAACATTTTTCTTAAGTGTCGGCGATTGGGTGCCTGTTGTCACTTCACCTATTTTTTCTTCTCCTACGTAGACATTATAATGCGTCCGCGGAATGCCCCGTTCCATCATTTCGATTCCAACAAGCTTGCGTGGTGCACCGTTTTCCTTCTGCTCCTTGAGCGCATCCTGTCCAATAAAAGGAACCGGCTTGTCGACTTTTACAGCAAAGCCCAGACCCGCTTCAATCGGACTAATGTCTCGGCTCAACTCCTGTCCGTATAACGGCAGACGCGCTTCAAAACGAAGCGTATCACGCGCGCCCAATCCGCATGGCAACACATCTTCTCCTCCGACTTCGAGAATGCTGTTCCATAACGTAGGCGCATCCTGCGCCTGCATATAAATTTCGAATCCATCTTCCCCGGTATAACCAGTGCGTGACACAAGTGCAGAAATGCCGGACAACATAACATTCTGTTTAAAATGGAAGAAACGAATTTCAGCCAGATTTGTATTAGTTAGCTTTTGCAGAACAGTTTCTGCTAATGGTCCCTGCACTGCCAATTGAGCCGTCTCATCCGAAATATTACGAAGCGTCATATCCCCTTCCGCGTGTTTTTGCATCCAGTCATAATCTTTCTCGATGTTCGCGGCATTAACGACCAATAGATAGTGTTCAGCCCCCAGCTTATAGATGAGTAAATCGTCTACCGTACCGCCGTCCGGATAGCACATAATCGAATACTGCGCTTGACCTTCGACTAATTTGGATGCATCATTCGTAGCTATCTTCTGCAAAAAAGCAAGCGCATCCGGCCCTTTTACTTCCACTTCACCCATATGCGATACATCAAACAATCCAGCTTTCGTACGAACGGCTTCGTGCTCTTTTTGAATGCTTGAGAATTGTACGGGTAAGTCCCAGCCGCCAAAGTCAATTGTTTTAGCCCCATACTCTTTATATAAGGAATAGACAGGCGTTTGTTTCAAAGCAGACATTCATCTCAACCTCCCATGTTTTTGGCTTTACAGTGACAGACACTTTCTTCCCCATCAAAAAAGGACAGAAATAGGGTATTCCCCTATCTCTGTCCTTTGTACCTGAGAGCTACCCGGTCCCAGCCTGCATTACACAACACAGCCTACTGATCGGTTTCCCCTTTGGTGGCCCATCCCATGGGCTCTCTCCAGAGTTGCGTCCCGCAGAAGTACTTTTGCCTGAGAGATTAAAAGGTGTGCTTGCTCCTTCGGCGACGCGCCCAGCGCGTTCTCTCCCTCTGCCTTCATCCGCACAATATTTTATTATTAGCAAAAATCAATATGTAATCACTTATTATCGTACCATGAATCAACCAAATTGCAATATTTTTTTCATTTTTTCATTAACAAACAGCATATATTCATCTAAAACGTTTGCTTTTATCCGAAAAATCATGAGTCATCCAATGAAATCATCTGTATTTTTATATAAAAGACGAACATTAAACAAAAAACTCACGCGCGGTTTTCAAGTAATACAATCGGAAGAAACCAGATGTCTTCTTTACAAAAACAGAGTGGAATTTTTCTTCCACTCCGTATTACCCTTTGCTTTATTTCTTATTCTGCTTTCGTTCCCACACACACGTATAAATCGGTTCGGCTTTCGTCAGTATGATACAATCGCCTTCCAGAACAATCTCAATTGCGCCGTAACCGAGAATTTCTTGAGCCTCTGGCGGCAGCACTAAATTCCCCTGCTCATCGATTTGGCCAAGCAACGGTTTATTTTCCATCGGTATGTACGCCCTCCTTATCACCCAGTAACCAATTAGCCGGGCTTTGCACTTCCTTTATTATTTCATCTCTCGCTTCTTGATTCAACACTTAAACAAATCATGACCTTTTAAATCAGGACCTAAGACTCATTTTATTGACAAAAATAATACAATACAGGAAAATTTACCGAGAAGATCTTATTATATAGAGTATGTGAGAAATTTTACCTCAGTTTAGAAGGATGTGAAGCTGAATGCTATCCAACTGCTCTGCGTGCGGGAAACTATTTATGAAAGTTTCTAAGCCTGTCTGCCCGGATTGCGCGCGTCAAGAACTCGATACGGTTAAACGCATTCGCGACTATTTAAAACCGAAAGAAAGAAGGAATGCTCCCGTTCTTCAAGTCTCGCAGGATCTTGATATTCCGGTCCGCTACATTGAATATCTTATTCGGGAGAAATATTTCGATCTTACACGTTATCCCAGCATGCAATATAAATGTAAGAACTGCAATACTTTAATCACGTTAGGCGAATACTGCAGCTCATGCGCCGAAGAATTGCGCAAAAATCTACTCTCTACTAATGAAGATGCAGAAAAAAGCAACAACGACAACAACGATCCTGACGGAAACTTCTATAAAACGCGATTATAATAAGCCTCTCTTCCAGCATACATATGTACAAGATAGAGGATAAAATTAAGAAATTCCTTGCTACATCCTCTATTCCTTTACTCTAAATATATATGCTGTGGATGTGAGAAAATGAAACGATCAATTATCGGGCGCAAGACATGGCATAATTTTTTAGTTCTCTTTTTGCTTTATATGAATCTTGTACTTTCCTTCGGGCTTATCTATTGTCTGATCGAATGGTCAGGTTGGGGATTTATTCTTGATCATTATGCTTCCTATGCCCATCAACAGCAATGGCATGATCGAATCACACGTTCTTTTTACTTCAGTGCAATTACGCTTCTATCGGTCGGATATGGAGACCTAAGTCCGTTCGGACTAGCACGCGGTGTGGCAATATTGGAGGCAATGATCGGCTATGTACTTCCAGCCGCGCTCGTTATTAGATATTTCACGCTTCCTGGTCCTGAAGGACGAAAGTTTCGCCTATCGGGATGGAGAGCGCCAAAAAAGTAAAAGGAGGGAGAGGCCTATGTGCCTTCCCTCTTTTTTTCGTTTAGTGAATGTCACGTTTTTTGAAGTTTCCCCCTTTCACATTATTGATTGAACCAACAGCCAAAAACGCTGCTTCATCGATATCTTCAATGATAGACCTCAGCTTCGCTTCTTCCAGACGGGTAATAACACAAAAAATAACTTTTTTATCTTCACCGGTATAGCCGCCTTCCCCATTTAGATAGGTAACGCCGCGCCCAAGACGCGCCAACAGCGCATCTCCGATTTCATGATGTCTGTCGCTAATAATCCATACCGAGCGCGATTCATCAAACCCTTGAATCGTGACATCGATCATTTTAAATGCGATATAGTACGCGATAAGCGAATACATTGCTCGATCCCATCCAAAAATAAAACCTGCGCTGCCAAGAATAAAGAAATTGAAAAACATGACGGTTTCGCCTACAGAAAATGGTAATTTTTTATTAAACAAAATTGCGACAATCTCCGTTCCATCAAGCGATCCTCCATAACGGATGACCATTCCAACACCGATGCCAAGGATAATCCCACCGAAAACGGCAGCTAACAGCGGATCCCGCGTCAATTTCTCTACCGGATGCAAGAGCGCCGTGCCAACCGACATTGCAGCAACGCCGAGCAATGTTGAGAGCGCAAATGTTTTTCCAATTTGTTTATAGCCGATAAACAAAAACGGCAAATTTAAAAAAAACAAGAACAAACCAAGCTTCATGCTAAGCAAATGAGACAAAATAATGGAAATTCCTACGATGCCACCATCAATAATATTATTTGGTACAAGAAAAATTTCTAACCCGACGGAGACAAGCGCCGCTCCTAGCAAAATAAAAAGAATGCGCTTCGCGACTTTTGTAATCGAAAGCCGCCTGTGCACACGCTTATGCTCTGGAATGTACTCCACAGCCTCCCTCCTGTCCTTTTGGATTTGTGCATTTTCTTATGTATTGCACCAAAATCGCATGCTTATACTATGTAAAAAGTGTGAACTCTAGTTAGGCGTTCGTGTCACTTCCTTACGGAAAAAGATAGTGAACACGTATACACATACGACTTCTTTCTTCCAACCTATGGATAATTAACGGGTGTGACATACTTTCTCTCTTTTTTGGTTATTCTATGAATACGAAGCATGTACGTACCCATAATCGCTGCGGCGATTAGAAGCGGGAAAATCAAAAAGGTGGATGTCAATATGACGGAGATTCCTATTACATTTCAGAGGGATTGGATCGATCATTTCAAAACAAGAGTGCAGGAAGATGGGCCATGGCACCATCGTGAACTGTATCGCCTGGCATGGGAAGCGACGCACGCATCCGCAGTGAGTGATTTCAATGAGCTTCAGTGCCTGCGCCACCTCCCGCACTTAACCCCTCTTCCTCATCAAATTGAAACAGCGCAGAAAGTCATCTGCGATATGCATGGCCGCGCTCTGCTTGCCGACGAAGTAGGCCTTGGCAAAACGATTGAAGCCGGTCTTATCCTGAAAGAGTATATGGTACGAGGTCTTGTAAAGAAAGTGCTTATCCTCGTTCCTGCCTCGCTTGTTGTACAGTGGGTACGGGAGTTGAATAGTAAATTCTCCATTCCTGCAGTGGCACAGAGGAAGGAATATATGTGGACACAGTACGATATCATTGTTGCTTCTATCGATACAGCCAAACGCCCTCCACACCGTGAAATCGTGCTCAACCAGCCGTACGATCTCGTCATTATCGATGAAGCGCACAAACTCAAAAATAAGAACACGAAAAACTATCAGTTTATCCAGGAACTGAAGAAAAAGTACTGTCTCCTGCTTACCGCTACACCTATTCAAAACGAATTGGACGAATTGTACAACTTGATTACGTTGCTAAAACCGGGTCATCTGGGACAGTCGGCGCAATTTCAGCAAAGCTATGTTGAAGGCAAACGTCAGGTAAAAAACAATGAAACACTCAAGAATGAGTTGAAAAAGATTATGGTACGCAACCGGCGCTCAGACGGAAAAGTCGAGTTTACAGCCCGCCATGTCATCACGGTACCTATTGAGCTGTCAGCGGAAGAAAGGCATCTCTATGAGAGTGTAAGCCGCTTCGTGCAAGAACAGTATCATGGCGCAGAGGGCGGATACAAAAACCCGCTTGCCCTTATTACCCTACAGCGCGAAATCTGTAGTAGCCGAGATGCCGCATTTATGACACTTGTTCATATGCATAACCGCGCACCTGAGTCATCCCCACTCAGACGCAGCATCGTCGAGCTCATCGAACAGCTAAAGCAAGTATCTACGAATCAAAAAGCGGAAAAAGTTATCGATATTATCAAAGAGACAGACGACAAGGTTATTATTTTCACCGAGTATCGAGCCACACAGGAATACTTGCAACATATTCTGGCCCAACACAGTATTACGTCTGTTCTATTCCGCGGCGGGTTTAAGCGCAGCAAAAAAGATTGGATGAGCCAGTTGTTCGAACAGCGAGCACAGGTGCTCATTGCTACTGAAGCAGGTGGCGAGGGAATTAACCTGCAATTCTGCAACCGTCTGATTAACTACGACATGCCCTGGAACCCCATGCGTGTAGAGCAGCGCATTGGACGCATACATCGTCTCGGTCAGACGCGTGACGTCTACATTTATAACCTTGCGACCCAAGGTACAATTGAGGAGAAAATTCTAAATCTGCTCTATGAGAAAATTAACCTATTTAAGATGGTCATCGGCGAATTGGAAACAATTATTGATCGCCTCCATCTCAACAAATCTCTCGAAAAAAATGTCATCGATATTCTGCTGTCTTCAAAGAGCGAAGGAGAGCTTACCATTAAGATGGATAATCTAAGTCAAGTCATCCAATCCGTGCAGAACAGTACGGATTCTGTACAAAAAGCAGCTGTCGATTCATGGGAAGGGGCGGTGCTTCCATGAACCAATCCCAGGTACGCTCTTTCCTGGAACGATATTTCAACGCCCACCAGGCGCGGTATGATGAAACGCATCCCGCTTACTTCAAAGTCGAGCTTCCGCCGGAAGTGGATAAAGATTTAGGGAATCGGCCATTCTATTGGACCTATGTAGAACGGTTGAATCTGGAGCCACAACCTATGCATATGACATTCGTGTTTGAACGTGAGGCTCTTCCTGACGGGGTTCATGGAGAAGATATTGCTTTTGGCTCGCCTCGTCTTCAGCAATTTTTTGCATCTGCACGTCGTCATGGTCGCTATATCCGTCTCTATGAACACATTCCGTCTTCTCCTGCATCAGATGTACAAGATGCGCTTACACCATGGCTCGGAATTAACTATAAAGTCTCATTCATTTGCGACCGTAAAAAGGACCGGCTTATCTCACTGGGCATCAACCTTATCCATGGGCAGATCGAAGAGAATTTCTTCGAAGCACTTGAGCAGCGCAGTATGCTGCCAGTACTGCCCGATTACGCTTATACGATGCGTCCAATTTTCAGTACCGATTCAGCCATCCAGCGTCTGGAACTCCATGTCCAAAACGCTATCGCTGAGGAGGATTCTTCCTGGGCCGAAGAAGCCCGGCAACGGCTTGCGGCAGAGCTTGCACAAATCGATCGATTCTACGCAGTCAAAAACGCGGCAGATAAAGATAAGGACGAATTCTCTTTTGAGCATAAAGAAAAGCGAATAGAGGAGCTTCGGTGGCAATACGAACCACGCATTGACGTGGAAATGATAAACGGTGGACTATTTTTTCTCCACCACCATTATACGTAAAAAAAGAAAAAGTTAAGAATAAACCTCACACGTTTTTCAAGTGATACGCTCGGAAGAGACTATATGTTACTTTCCTGCTTTACAGCTACACATAGTTTCCTATCCATAAAAAACCGTCCCTGCATTCTTATCTGAACGCGGGACGGTTACTTCTCTTTATTTCTTCTTGCGCCGGATAAACATACCAATGGCGAACGGAAGCATGCCGAACCAGCGGTACATGAACGCTTCTTTCGGTTTCTTCACTCGTTGCTCTTTCGGTGTCTCCATGTATTTGACGAAACGTTGAGTTAAATATTTTACGTATTCCTGAGAAGACATCGTATGCGCCCCCTTGTTCTAGCCTGTTACTTACAGCGTATCCTTAAGCAACTAGTTTCAATCGCCTACCGCTACGAAACTGTAATTTCTGTTGGCATCGTTTCCGTGTCGGCAGCATCATTCAATTAATTGCTAAGTCTGAACTCACTCCATTCTGTAATCTTTCCTGTCGGTCTGTTCATCACTGCCCACAGTCGAGTTGAATAAAGCGACATAGCGTTTGCGCTCACCTGTATCCATACATCATCCTTCCCGCGCGGCTCCACTAGAACGCCAATCGTCACATCTTCGATATGATATTCCCGCCATGTGTAATCATCAGGCTCTCGCAGCATGCGTTCAGCGGTAAAATACACGCCTGCTTCAGCGATATAATGCAGCCGCATTCTTTCCTGCTCATTGCGTGAGACAGGGCGCAGCTGGCCAAGAAACATAAGGACATGCAATATGACAATAAGCATAATCTGTACATATACAAGCACGACAAACAATGCGGCACCTCGCGGATTTGCTACGCAACTACGCATTCTATCACTTCGCTTCCACACGCTCTACTCTTTTTCCGATAAATATACTTCCTTTCCATACGGTGCCATCCTTCTCCATTTCAACATAAAATCTGCACCCTTTCTCCCCCGCTTCCACTTGAAATGTACGAACATACTTGGTTAAGATAATATACCCTTCCATGCTTACCCGCCGCACAATTCTATTCCCCACCTTTTCATACGTAGCAATTAATCCGCTAATGCTCTCCAGGTACAGTTTATTACCTGCCTTTTTGAAATTGCTGCAACGATGAATCTCTTCTTCCATATAGGAAAAAAAACCTCGCATCTCCGTCTCCAATATCACTGCGTCCTTGGCCCGGACAGCATGCCGCTGCACTTCCATAAAACAATACAGAATTGACAGTAAGACCAAACATAGTATCACGGAGGAGAGCAACGTTTCCAGTAAAGTTATTCCTCGATTATTGCGGATCGAACCAAAGGCATAAATCGGTAGCCTAAAAATCCGATACGTCGCTCGCCTACCCATTCGCTTTCCCAAAATACCTGCACCTCACACCTCTCCACCATTTCTGTGACGTTTGTAGACGTTATCTGAATACGATAACGCTTCCCTTCTATCTCTCTATCATCGGTTTCAACCACAAGTCCAGCTTTCCACTGCTCAAGCAATGAATATGCCAATAGGTATGCTGTCGCCTCCGTACTTCTCTCTGCACGCTCCCTCACCGATACGTGAAGTACCTGTTGGACTGCGAGCACGAAAATGGCAAACAACGCGAGAGAGAGAAGAGCTTCTATATAAGTAAATCCATCTTCCTTCATTTTTTCTCCCCTGTTATTCCGTATTAACCGAGAATCGTCCGCTTGCCATGTACACAGTCACCTTCTTTTTCATACTGTTTGGATACACGATAGAAATGGTCCCTGCCTGAATGACATGCCCCAGCTCATTGAAGATAATGGTTCCATTCCTAAAGTTATTCGTCACGGAGAAGCCAGCCGGGATCATCACTTTCTTCTTTTTGAGCTCCCACATTCGCTGTACGGTATAAAATTCGCTTTGCGGGTAAAAAACAATTCGAACTTGCCCCCGATAGCTCAGTGCCTCATTTGCGGCAAGATATATATCCGCCCCAAGCATGTCAATAAATTGCTCACCCTGCATATGCCGAAACGTATGGACAACTGAGGGGAGTGCAATACAGAGCATTCCTCCAAAAATGGCGAGCACAAGCAGCACTTCAATCAAACTGAAGCCGCTGTTACGGATTTTCATGTTTACTGCACTTCACATTGATTTTCTTACCGTCAGCCGAAATCTCTACCGCATACGTTCCGTTGGCAGGGCAAACTGGCGCTTGTCCCAAATATCCTTTGTCTGACAATTCATTGAGCGCTCCTGAGGCTGACGGATAGCTGCCCCCGTTCTCGATAGCATAAGCTTCAAGCGCAGTTGCAACCATGCGTTTATTCACTTCGCAACTCCGACTCTGTGCCTTGGCGATAGCACCTTTATATGTAGGTAACGCCAAGGTTAAAAAAGTTCCGATAATCGCAATAACGATAAGCAGTTCAATGAGCGTAAATCCAGCTTCCAGGTTATACTTTCTACGGGTGTTCATATCATTTCACCTCATTCATCATCTGTAGCACAGGCAGAAAAAACGACATAACTACGATAAATACGACGCCACCGACACCAAGCAAAATCAACGGTTCTAGCCAACGCATCATCCTTTCGATTCGCTGCTTGCTATGTGTTTCAAGCTGTTCGCTATAAAATAGCAGACATTCACCAATTCTTCCGCCCTCCTCCCCCAACTCAATATAGCGGATAAGCTCTGCGGTAAAACACGAATGTCGCCGCAAAGCATTGCTCAAAGTATGACCTTGCCGCAACCGTTCTTCGATTGCACACGCTGTTTCCCTCAGAAAAAACCAGGGAGCTTTCGTTTGAAATAAGCGGCATACTTCCAGAATGGATATGCCCGCTTCCAACAAAAGACCTGTCTGTACAGCAAAATAGTGGCTGTACTGCAGCATAATCCAATGCCGTACAACAGGAAGTTTCAAGAGAAGAGGTACCAGCCGACGCTTTTTATGAAATACAAACACCGTACACAAGACTGTAACAAACATACCGACTATCGGCGTGTAATACGACGGAACAAGCAAAAAAACGTTCATAAACCAGCGAGTCAATGGTGGAAGTGAAAGATTCATCGTGTCATACATCGAGGAAATATGCGGCAAAATCACATGAAGTAGGAACCAAAAGCACACAACTGATAGGGCAAGCAATAGAAGAGGATAACTAAGAATCTGATATACTTGGTGCTTCCAGGCGGCTCGCCTGTGATAATATCGGGCGGCAAAAGTAAAGCTTAAAGCATACTGGCCATGTTGTTCTCCGGCTGCAACAAGGGAAAGAAATAACGGCGGTACTCTCATTCTTTCAAGCGCTAAAGATAGAGGGGCTCCTGCTTCCAGTCGTTCCAGAACCCGTAGCAATTGTTTCCTTTCCGGGCGGGCAAAATGATGGAGAGTCAACTGAAGGCTGTCCAGTAGAGGAATTCCTGCCTCTAATAAATAAGATAGTCGCTGACTTAAGCGTGCCAATGACTCATCGGACCATCGTATCTCCCTCGACATGTACTGCATAATGACTTTGCTCAATCCGCTCTGCCACTCCTTCCGTTATCTTCTTCTCCAAGAGCAAGGACAAAAAAGTGAAGTCTTTCTTTTGCAAGTGACGCCGAATTGTAGCAGCAGAGCAGCGATTTAAAATATAAGGGTGAAGCTCTTCATCTATCTCCAGCACCTCATAAATGCCGACTCGTCCATGAAATCCTGTACTATGGCACGCAGAACAATCCCCTTGTCCATAACATTGTCGGCACCGTTTGCGAATAAGACGTTGCGCCACCACACCGGTCAGCGCCGAATTGACCAGATATGGATCTACTCCCATATCTAGCAGACGAAGTACGGTTCCTACCGAGTCAAGCGTATGGATGGTGGAGAGCAGGAGGTGACCGGTAAGCGCGGCACGCACTGCCACCTCTGCCGTAGGCTTGTCTCGGATTTCGCCGACAAGAATGACATCTGGGTCCTGACGCAATACCGCTCGAAGTCCTTCATGAAAGGATAGGCCCGCGCGCGGATGAATCTGCACTTGATTAATACCTGGAATCCGATACTCGACCGGTTGTTCCAGTGAAACAATATTGCGGCCATGTCGCTGTAGCTCATGAAGCATCGTATACATCGTTGTCGTCTTGCCGCTACCGGTCGGTCCCGCGATAAGAATCATTCCTTGCGATCTCGCTAACATCTTTCTTATCTCGAATACATTCTCTCCACTCATACCGAGCGAACTCAGTGATTGGTATTTTGTCTCATGCGGTAATAACCGAAGTACGATTTTTTCTCCATGAATGGTCGGAAGGGTAGCAACACGCACGTCAATCGAGCGCTCCTCCGCTTCTTCACCGGTTTGAAAAGTAAAACCTCCGTCTTGAGGCAACCTCCTCTCTCCAATATCCATTCCGCTCATCAACTTAATACGTGAAACAGTAGGCGGTCCCCATCCTTCTTCTTTCGTTTCAATTACTTGCAGGTAGCCGTCCATTCTGAACCGCACAACAATCCCTTCAATCGTCGGTTCAAAGTGAATATCACTAGCCCCCAATTGAATTCCTTTCCTAATGAGCGCTGTCACATAGTCAGTCACATCTTCAACCATTCTATCTCCTCCTTTTTACAAATTATACCATATTTTACCAAATAAACAGCTATTTTCGACAATTTCCGAAAAAAAAGATACCGCACCTTGAATGGTACGGTATCTTGCCTTCTTTCTTCTATTCGATAGAATTTACGTATTCGATTAGCGCTTCCTTCTCTTCTTTTGTTAAAGCTCCTACGTTGCCATGCTTCCCTTCTTTATTTCGCGTTGTTAACACATCGGATAATGTCTTGGCGCTACCATCATGAAGGTACGGAGCCGTTGCCCATACTCCTCGCAATGTAGGTGTATCGAATACGTTTTTACTACGCGGATTCGTGTATCCCGCACGCGGATCGCCTTTCGTTCCCTTATCGAGCGGAGTAGAAGTTCCTACGTCATGGAGGAATTGAGTATTGTCTGTCGTCAGCTTGCCGTTTGCGTCCACCGCTTTTACACTATCAGTCATCGTATCACCCGCATGACATGTGATGCAGCCTGCTTTTCCTTCAAACAGCGCCTTGCCCTGCTCCGCTTTTGCAGTCAATGTTCCGTCAGGGTTACGATATGGACTTTTTGGTACCGGGTATGAATCCGGATATTTCAAATACTCTTCTAGTGCCTTGAACATGTCTTCTGCTTCAGGAGGCAGAGGTTTTCCCGGATCGTACGCTGTTAGCCCTCCCATTTCATCCTGGACCGTCAGCAAATAGTCTGTAAAATCATCGCGGCTACCGTCCCACATAAACAAACCAGTCTGCATTGCCAGTACATTGCTCGGTACATTGCGCGGACCTTTTGGCGTCGTTAGTGTTAGACCATTTACATCTCCATCCGCATGGCAGGATGCGCAGCTCATCCAGTTGTTCCCTGTAATCGGCGCAGCAAACTCATCCGCATTCCCGCTGAAAAATATCGTTTTTCCTTCACGTACCCGTGGTGGCAACGAATCTTTGGCAATCAGCCGAAGCGTATCAGGTTTGGCCTGTGCTTCTGCATACGGGTCACTTCCCCCGGTATCCACACTAGCCAGATCATGACTCATTGCATTATGAATGTATAGACGCTCCCCGTCATTTGAAAGCGTCATACCTCGTGGATTGTTGCCCGGAATACGACGTACAAGCTGCGTAGCATTACCGCCTCTATTCAAATCGAATACAAGGAGGTCCTCGCTGCCCGCCAGCAGTACAAATGCCTTGCTCCCGTCAGGTAGAAACACTACATCGGCCGGATTTGAAACGATGATCGTTTCGTTTTTCACATCTCTTACATCAATCTGTTCAAACAATTGCTTACGTTTATCTTTAATTTCTTCGTCTTTTTCCAAATCAATCACCGACACGGCTGGAAAAACGGTTTCCTCAAAGTGAATTGGCGTGTCTACATTGGTAAGCAGGTGCGGAACCCAGGCTGTTTTGCCATCTGGTGCAATTGTGAATTGCTCAACCGTATTTGGAATGCCCTGGCTCTTTTTCCGGTCTTCTTTGTCCGGCGAAGGTGCAAGCGCGATAACTTTTTTCACTTTGGTATCCTGTGTTCCAATTACACTAATATGACCAGAAAGATAATGAGTCACATACAGCTTATTACCGTCAGCGGTTAACGCCAGCCCACGCGGCCTTTCCTCCACTTTAATCGTTCCTGTTACTTTTTCCTCGTCTGTGTCAATAACAGAAACAGTAGATGAACGGTAGTTGGCCACATATACCTGGCTGCCATCCCGATTTGCTAGCACACCGAACGGCTCAATGCCAACCGGAACAGAAGCTGTTACTTTTCTGTCCTTTGTATTAATGATATCGACTTTGTTATCAAACATACAGGTTACATATAGTTTGGATTCATCTGGACTAAGCGCCAGCTGGCGCGGTTCCCTGCCAACTGGAATTTCCGCAACTACTTTATTTTGCTGCGTATCCATTACGGTTACCGTATTAACATCAATGTTGGCAATATAAAGAAGACTGCCGTCCTGTTTTTTCACAATGCTATTGCTAGAGGCCGGCACAGTACGCTGAACCCTTTCTTTTTGTCCGCATCCGCCCACTAGTACAAGCACAAGCAGAATAACGGCATAAATCCCCCATTTTTTCATCTTTACTCTTCCTCCTTAGTTGCCCTTATGCAGCTCTGCTGCGCAAAGCAACGTTTGGCATACGTCTCGCGCGTTTTTCAAGTGATATGATCAGAAGAAAGGGAGAGGCTCTCTCCCTTTCACCTAGTTTCCTTTTTTCACTTCAACCGGAACTAGCACCGGTGCAATGCCATGCTGGCCGTGCCCAGCCTGAATTTGTGGCACGTTGTCGCCGTCTGTATTACCCGACTTGTCGCCTTCTTTATAGAAGTCTCCCGTGTCCCAGAACTCACTGACTTGCATGCCCTGATCAAGTGCTGGTCCGTCAATTACTCGATCATAGAAATCCACATATCTGGAAATGACCGTTTTTCTCTCCAGCTCTGGCAGCTTCTCTTTATCAGACGCTACATTATGCAAGGACGCGATCGCCATACGAAAAGCGCCGGATACAGCACCAGCCGTAAATGCATCATATTCATATTTGTCACCCGATGTTTTATATGCTTTTGCCTCTGGATCCCACATCTTTTTATCCATAGCCACATATATTTTGCGGGCAGCATCACGATATTTCTCATCCTTTGTTGCCAGGAATGCGGCTGTCAGGCCGCGGATCGCTCCCGTTTGTGCCATCAGCGTCGGCGCCTCCGGATCTTTTCCTTTGCCGATAGTCCAACCGTTCGCTACCAATCCGCTCTCGTCCATCATATTGGCAATCAGGAAATCGGCTTGCTTACGAATCATGGCAAGGGCTGCTTTCCCTTCTTCAGTGCCAAGACCTTTGGCATCGTCTCCACTCGCATAACCAACTGGAAGTCCGTCAATGGCGCGCTGGAAGATACGTAACGATTCAAGCGTGTAGCCTGCATCGAATGTGTCCATATGCTGACCCTGCTGCTTGCCGTCATGCTCCGTGACAAAAACGCCTTCTTTACCGTTCCAGTGCATTACTTCGATGTTTTTGAATACCTGTAGCAGAATGTCGCGGTTCACTGAAAACGGATCGTTTCCTGCCACATCGTTGTCTGTTCTACTGTCAACATTTTGCTTCGGTGCTGCCGGGAACGGCTTGCCGTCATAGACCGCCCGGAACGCCGGATTTGTATTTGAATTCGCTTCCCGCTGATCTGTCATACCAAAAAATTCAGCTGCAGGCCACAGCATAAGCCATTGGTCCTTAAGTATGCTGCGTGGATCTTTTACGGAAAGAGCTTGTGCATTCGTGTACTCTTTATCCCCATTTTCTGTTACCATAACGGCGTGCGGTAAATAAACCAATTGTTTTTTCGGATCGTATGCGGTGCCTGTCGCTTTTTCAAATTTTCCTGTTTGTGAATTGTAGAACAATGAATCACGGATATAGGAAGCTTTGTTCCACATCTGTTCCGCAAGGATCATGCCCTGCATTCCGTCAACAGAGCTGACACCGAGGCGAATATTCGGATCTTTATCGTCCGTGGAACTCTTAGCCTCTAACTCTTCATCCGTATCTTTCTTATGTGTACCGCCCAGAAAATCGCCTGCCCATAGCGCTTGTTTCAAGAACGTCGCACCATATGCGGCAGGTGTGAGCGTTTTGTCCATTTTTTCGCGATTCCAGCGCAGGCTTGCGAAATCAACCTGGTATTTCGGAATGTATGTACCATTTTCACCATCCGCATATTTTCCTGTATCGACAGGTTGTATGTAATGCGGATCACCTTTACTATATTCAATAAATGTCGGATACATATTACGAGTAATTTCTTCTGGAGCATATCCGACTGTATCAGCCAATTCCACGAAACGCTGTGCTAGCAGTTCGTTCTCTTTTTTGCCTGCTTGCTGTGCTAATCTCTTTATTACCGGCGCATTGACAAGATGCAGCCCCAAACCGGATTTCTCCACCACTTCATACATTGCTTCTTCCGAGTATTCGTACGACTCGATTCCGGCTGTATAATCGAACACAGATGGTTTATCCACTTTGGCAGGGTCGAGCACATCCAAATCCAACCCCAGCGCCTCAACCATCGGCTCGCCGGACAATTCAAATTCTGCATAAGCGAACATATTTCCTGCAGTATCAAACGTATAGTCTTTTACCGGAACCGATACCGCCTGTTTCTCTTTTGTTTTTCCGTTTTCTGCCTGACCTGTACCTGCAGCTTGTTCAGCTGCTCCGCAGCCGCTTAAAAAAGCAAGGACGGATGCGAGTCCCAATGACATAACTACACGAAACGGATACTTTCTTTCCCCAGTCGACACTTTTGTCATTCCCCCCGTTATTTCTCTTGTTTTCACTTTCATCATGAAAATGATTCTCATTATCTAAATTAAGTATAATCAGCTTATTAAAAAAATCAAGAAAAAAATGAATCCCCGCAAGTAAGCGGAGATCCATTTCACTGTACTACCTTCTTTATTCTATTTCACAATCAACACTGGGCAGCTCGCGAGCTGAGACACTTTGTGGCTAACGCTGCCGAGCATCATTTCCTTAAGTCCGCTTAGCCCCCGGCTACCGATAACGATTAACTGATATGCGCCTTCTTGCGCTTTCTCCACGATTTGACGAGCCGGATCTCCTTTAACATAAAGAGCTTCTGTCTTGACGCCCGCAGCTTCCGCTTTAGCTTTCGCCCGACCAAGCAGTTCTTCGCCCTCTTTTTTCATCGCTTCATTAAAATCGATGTCGTATTCTCTTGAAATATACGCCATCTCGCCCACCATGTACGGTGGGATGGCTACTTCTTTTCCTACATACAGCAGACTAACCTGTGCATCCTGTTCCTTTGCGATGCTTACCGTAGCCTCCAATGCTTTGTCACTCATCTCAGAACCGTCGATCGCTACCAAAATTTTGTCAAACATTGTTTCTTCCTCCTCGCTGTGGAACTTCTCTATTACTTCTTCACACTTTATTGTACAGCCACTTTTTAGCACTTTCTAGCGAATCAAAGGAGAAGTTATAACAATTTCAGTACGCTTTTCGTTCAACGGCCACACCTAAACCATATCATATGTATATTCTTCCTCTTCACAATGGTCCGTTTGCTTGAATCTCGGCCACTTCCCTTTCTGGTAGAGCGAAAGCGCAGCAGCGGCAACAGTCGGATGGAACTGCGTCCCCGTACAACGACGGATTTCCTCCATGCCCTCTTCTATTGTTTTCGGTTTATTGTATGAGCGAGAGGATGTCATCGCATCAAATGAATCAGCTACATTTACGACGGCCGCAAGAAACGGAATTTCCTCTCTCTGTAAACCATGTGGATATCCCCGCCCATCATACTTCTCGTGATGGTACAGAATAATATCCCGCACACCCTTCAGCTTTTTTAATCCGCCAATGATGCGTGCGCCTTCCATTGAATGGCCTTTCAATTCCAGCCATTCATCCTCGGTTAGCTTTCCTGTTTTATTCAGGACGGCGGAAGAGATATGAATTTTCCCAATATCATGCAAAAGCGCCCCGTATTTGAGAGTAAACATCTCTTCCTGACTAAGCCCTAATTCTTTACCGAGCGCAAGCGAATACATCTGCACGCGCGTCGAATGTCCGAGCGTATAGGAATCCTTGCTGCCAATCGCCTTGGCAAGACTGGTAACCAGTTCGTCTAGCACCGTCTGTTCTTCTTTTTTAATCTGTTGAAAGTGTGCAATGAGCAGATTGGCCATCACGCCGAATACGGGTAACATGAAAATATGGGATAGCACATAGACTGATGTTCCCCACATCCCCTTATAAAAATACGTGTACCCGCAGTCATATGCGATAAGAATAGCAACGGCTAGCAATGAATATAGCAGTCCGACCCGCTTCTCATCATATAAACCAATTGATGCGATGCCCAAGTATATAAGAATCAGATATGGACTTTCTCCCACTCCGCCAGTCACCCACATATACCCCATAACAAAAATGAAATCAAGCACCCGGAGCCTCTGTTCGTTCACAGCGAGAAACGCTTCCGCTTTTTTGCCTTTCCAAGTATATATGACAATTTCAATCGCCCACCCGGTCAGTGTTAGTCCCCAAAAAACAACCGGCGAAAATGTGGGATGGTGCTGTACAAAAAAATAGGTTAGCGTAATTACACTTAAGGAGACAAAGCGGAGTTTGCTCTTAATATGATTCTGCATAATCCCTCACCCACTTCATCTTTCTCTTTTTATACGGGCGGCCCGTGTGCAAGCTTTGTCTGCCTGAACCCCTTCATGCGCAAACAAAAAAGCAACCTGCCCAGGTTGCTGGCTTCCAAAATTAGTGCGTTTTTTTCTGGTCGTCGCTTACTACAATGTACATAATAAAACCAAGCACTCCCGCGGCAAGCAGGAAAATAGGAATGTTCCACATCCAAGTCACCGGGCCGTCCCCTCCCCCTCAACTCTACTTACATTTATTCTCCCCGTGTAATCGATAGAATTTGAGATTCTTCCATCTTGTAGTCGAATTCTTTCGCCTTATCCGGCTTCGCATTATCGTAATGAACCGGTATCTCGTGACGATGCGATTTCTCCACCCGCGTCACAAAATCAAGCCTGGAAATACGTTCGATCGTATCTTCTAGCGTATCTGCCGCAGTATACATCGACACATAATTCAGACGACGAGATATGTAATGAACATTGCCAAACTTTCGTAGATTACGGGCCGCTTTGGCGCTTTTAACATAAACAGCCAGCCCGACACGGCGTTCTCTCATTCTTTGACTCTCCTTTTTCGTATAGTAACATCAGTGATATTCGTTATCAAGGACCTACCTATAACAATAAGTGACAACTTTATTACTGGAATAACAGACAACATACACCAACTTTCCGCATGCTCGAGTATAACCATATAGCATGCTACTCAAGGCAGAAACGGGCCGCCTGATTGCTCGGGCGGCCCTACAGCGGCGGAAGGGGCTGCCTACCGCCTTTGCTTCTTTTATCCCGGTCCAATGGGCAGTTATCTCCCACTTCAAGTATGCTACGTGGGAGATAACTGCCCCTAAGATCCCGATACGTGTAACGAACCATCAATAGGTGATAATGAAAACCCTAAGCTGATGGAAGTTTTATTTAATACCTTGCACCTTCATGCGTCGGCTATTTTGCAGAACAACCGCAGCTACCTCCTGTGCCGCATCCACCGCTTCCACAACCACCCATCATCTGATATAACGGATTATTGCTTGGCACTTTAATGCTTTCAGATACGGCATCCGCAATTACGCGACTAACACGATAGAGCAATTCATCCAGTTCGTCCTCAGCCTGCCTGAACGCGGCCACAGACTCCACTCGCTCCATTTCGCGCTTTTTCTGGCGAATTTCACGTGTAACTTTATTGTAATCCGGGTGGTATTTCCCGAATCGCTGTACTTCTTCGTACGCTTCCTTCATCTGATTAAAGGAGGCTATTTTCTCTTTGGCTTCCGGGTCCTGTTCCATTCGCTGACGGAATTTCAGGTACCGCTTCATCTCTTTGGAACCTGTAAGCTGCTCGCCAATAAGGTGAGCTCGCTCCAACGCTTCATGAAAATCGAGCGGCGACAAAGTCATAGTCTGGCTTGACATAATCTCACCTCGATATTATTGTATCACGTCGCTTATTCCCTGCCTAGTCCCGGCCAGGAAGCAAAGGAAACTTGAGCTTCACCCTCCCGATCTCTTCTAGATCTACATTTTGTTTGTCACCGTGAGAGCTCAGCGTTAAGCGATAGCGTCCTTCTTCGTTTTTTATATCTACTATACGTATAGGTTCCACAAGCTTTCCATCAATTTCCGCAGATACAGAAATTCCAAGATCCCTGGCAGTAGACATTAGCTTGCGAAGCGTTGAATGATGGTACCTCTGAAAATTTTTATGCCAAATCGCAGGCACTTCCTTAAGCTCTGGAAGCACATCCGTCAGTAAAGGAAATACGGACTCGACTTTGTATCCACTTTCTACAGATACCAAAGAAGCTTCTGCAGATTCAAGCTGGGGAACTTCTTTCATTTTTAGTTTGGCCCCATTGGATTCACTTATACGCAAGCCTCTGCCTGCTAACACTTGCTGTAGTTTCTCCTTGCTCGATTCGTCTATCAGAAAATCATAATTGTTTAATCTCTCCCTCAACCCACCCGTCAAATCGGGTTCTCCCGCCAGCCAATCCGCCGTTTCAACATCAGGACAACGAAGTATCGTGACACGCATAAATGTAAGTGGTACATCACCACTCATCCATTGATACGTCTGTTCTCTTACATTTGCTGGCACATCCGGCTGTATTCGCTCCAAAATTCTGAGCAAACGTCCTCTCTCTTGTTCAGATTCCATTTCACAGGCTTGTACGGAAGTTTTCGTCAGTTGAAATCTCCATACTTCCTGCTGTTCCTCAAGCGTTGCATATCGCCCAAGCTGCCAGCGTACATCATATGGTGCGTGCGGAAGGAGCAGTATTTCAAATGTCGGCTGTACGTAGCCGGTTCCTTCCCATACGGCTTCTCCTTCTTCCTGTTCAGAAGCAAATAATGCTACGTTCCAACTAAATACAGCGGCCTCTTCCTCTCCTTTTCTTATCGTAAATCCAAAAAGCGAAAGTATAGGAGCCACTTCCTTCACAAAAGCTTGCCAGTGTTCATTCTCTGTAAAAGAAACAACAGAGCCTAACAACGTGCATTCCGCTTCACGCAAAGCATGCAAGGAAAAAGTCTGACCGCCGGCAGCTTCCATCCAGTCAAAAATAACAGAGTAGCAAGGATGAAGTCGGCCTACCATTTCTTTTACCTGAAGATAAAGACGCCGCTGCACTTCCGCTTCATCTCCTCTGAATACTTCTGTCGTACGTTCCTCGTCTACTACATATTGCATTCCTTCATCTGATGAATGCTTACGAAGCATACCGAGCGTCAGCAATAATTCAAGCAAAAACTGCTCCCTGGCCTCTTGTTCACCCGCTGCATCCGGCATAAGCGGAAGAAACATCTCTTGCGGATACGGGACAACGTTTTGCCATACACGGCGTGTTTTCATCGTTATCGTCCCTTTCTTTGTCAAACCAATCGGCTGATATCGATGCATCTGCAAGAGCCGAAATACCACTCGGGCCAGCGGAGTGGACGATGTATCCCAGTCGCAAGCAACCTCACAAGCTGGTATAGGGTGTTCACGCATAAAGCGTGGCAGTAGCCAGGAACGATACGCTGTCTGTACATCATTCGGTAAATAATACGCAAGCTCGCCCCATAGCCGGCGCAACGTATATATCAAGCCACGTTGTCTGAGTCCAGTCAAACCGCTGTAAATCGCAAGCTGCGAATCTATTTTGGCGTGTTCTTCCATCTGACGATACGTCATCATATCGGTACCGACACGAAACAGAAAATGGAGTAGCACCTCTTTTTCCTCTGTCGTAAGTGAGCGCCAGACACGCTCTATTGCAGTGTGGCTCGTGATGTGCCGGGCAATGTCCTCTATATCAAGCAAGCCCCCGTCCGGATGCGCGGACGGCCATTCATTTTCTTTGACCAGCCGTCGAAGCAGACGTTCATTAACCTGTTCTAGAATGTAACGAATTTCCATAGTTCCACTCCAATGTATACGTAAAAAGTACTTACAGTACGTAAGTATACACATTTCTTACCGTGTATTAAAACAAGATAAAAGCATACTTGAAAATTTAACGCTTTCAATTTTCTATTATAATGGAATAAAGAAGCGAAACAAACTCATCGGAGGGAGCAAACCACTACATGCGTAAAGATCAAGAAGCATTACTGGACTTCATGCAGGACATCCTGGCAAACGGTACGGAAGACGAGGAACAAATTCTCTACCTGGCACGTCAGGCAATCGAATATATGCGGGAACGAAAAACAGCGTACCTGCCCGGATTTCTAGGCTTACAGGGCGAATATCTTGAAGATGGTACCTATCGGTTCGAAGTGCCGATTACTCCGTTTATGCTAAATCAGATGAAAGCGGTACATGGTGGCATTACCGCCACTCTGGCGGATTCCGTTATGGGAGCGGTAGCAAGTCGCTCGACCGGCTACAAAGTCGTAACGACAGAAATGAACGTCCATTATCTTACCCCAGGTACAGGTGATCGACTTATCGCCACCGCCTCCGTGCTACGGCGTGGCAAAACCCTATGTGTGTGTGAATGCAAAATACATAATGAACAAGGGCGTCTCGTCCTTGCCGGCACAGGAACTTTTTATCTTGTCGAGCCAAAATAAGCGCATTCTCTCCGCTCCTGCATAATGTAACTACAGGAGGGGGGAAGGGAATGGCCAGGAAAAAGCTCTCAGCCAATACAACCCGTAGCAATAGTAAAGCTAAGGCTACAGCCAATTCCGAATCCGCCTTTCACATTGGCAAACTTCTATCCTCCAATAATCTTGAACTCGTCACCGCCTTGCTTCTCCTATCCGAGAAACTTAAGGTTGATAGCATTGAACTGGATCGAAGAGGGGGCGTCCTAGTAACCTTGGCGGGCGAATTTCAAAGTAACACAGATGAAGAAAACGAGCGAGTTAGCCATTTGGCTTCGTTTTTAAAAAAGAACGGAGATATGACCATAGATGAAATCTTCGCTGTGTTTAAAAAGCGTCTTTCGGAATAAAGGAGGTAGATCGTGGGGATGAAAGAAAATCAAAGCGGTAAAATGCAAAATGGAAAACAGAAAAATTGCACTTCATTTGACGGAGAGCAATTTTCCACGTTTATTCTGTTGATTATTCTTATCTTCCTTGGTTTCTTTGGCTCTAGGGATATTGAGCTACCAGAGTTACCCCTTCGTTAATTGTAAAAAAGGACCCGCTCGACAAACGGGTCCTTTTTATCTTCATGCTTAGTACTGGAAACCATTGAACAGAAAGACAAGCACGACAATGATAAGGATAATCCAGATAATCTCCACTCCGCCATCGAAAAATCCGCTCATGGCCCGTTCCTCCCTTCCGACACCTTCTTGTATCATCGTATGTAAAAGCCCCGGCAAGGGAGATGCAGCAAGCGCCTATTTGTCTTACTGTGCTACATATTCCAATAGGAAAAACTCGCAGCTCCTGCGCTCGTCCATTGAAAAAAGCTGCCGAGTGTTTTCAGCAGCCCTGTTTCGTATATAGTTATTTAACGCGATTCGCCGGCTCCGGTAGCGTCTCTTTTTCCGGTTTAGGGAATTCCACGCCTTCTACTTTTACATTAACCTCAACAACGCGAAGGCCGGTCATGGATTCTACCGCTTCTTTTACACTTTGCTGCAGATTGCGGCATGCTTCATCAATTTTGGAGCCATAGGAGACAATCACGCGTAAATCGATGGCCGCTTCAAATTCTCCTACTTCGACAGATACTCCTTTTTGTACATTCTTACCGCTTACTCTTCGGGCTAATCCTTCAGTAATCCCGCCCGACATCCCGGCAATACCTGCGGTTTCGCTTGCTGCAATTCCGGCGATTACGGCGACCACATCATCCGCAATGCGCACAACTCCGTTTCCTTTTACATCGGCCATGGGAATTCCTCCTTTATATATCTAGTTAGTTTTCATTTTATTCTTTCATATGGGCGAAGGCAACTTGTTTCCAAAAAGCGTTGAAATTTTTTCTAAAATGACAGTAAGAAAACGGAAAGTTCCTTCATTTTTTCACGTTGCACACGATAGCACACAAAAGTGCCCCGTTCCTCCGTCTCCACTAATCCGCTATCTTTTAATATTTTCAAGTGGTGGGATACGGTCGATTGCGCCATCCCAACCAGTGAGACAATATCACCGCAGTAATATTCATCCTGACGGGCCAAAATATGCAAGATATTCAGGCGTACAGGATGTCCAAGCGCTTTGCATGCTTTTGCCATTTCATCCAGCTTACGTTCCATCATTATCGTTCTCCAATCATTCCCTTCTTTTCACTTTTCATTATACACATGTTTTTTCATCTTAACGTTCAAAATATGGGTAACTACGCTTAATCTTTGTAAATGGAGGTTGCTTATGGACAAGAAAAAGTTCGTTTGGCTTCTCAGCTTCTCCTTAGTTCTGACGCTTCTGTGCGCCAGTATCCCTTGGCTTCCACCGCAAGTAACACACGCATTCAGCAAGGGAACAGTCTATGTCGGCTCATCTGGGGACGACGTAAAGGAAATGCAGGGACGCTTGAAATTCCTCGGCTTTTATACCGGCAAGGTAGATGGAACGTTCTCCTGGCGTACATATCACGCCCTGCGTAATTTCCAATATGAGTTTGGAATGAAAATCGACGGTGCACTCGGGCCGAAAACAAAACTGAAACTCTGGGAAGCGACGAAAAACTGGCGTCCAGGCCCTGGTGAAGTCGCCGTCTCCCCTGGTCCGACTGGTGGAGGTACTACTCCAAAAGGCAATGCCGAGAAAGCTGCTGCCAAAAAATCATTGCCACGAACGAATATGACTCTTTCAAAAAACGAACTAAAAATCATGGCTAATGCAGTATACGGAGAAGCACGTGGCGAACCTTATACCGGGCAGGTAGCCGTAGCCGCTGTCATCCTAAACCGTGTAAAAAGCCCATCATTCCCGGACTCACCAAGCGGTGTTATTTTTGAGCCTCGCGCATTCACCGCAGTATCGGATGGACAAATCTGGCTAACACCAAATAAGACAGCCGAGAAAGCCGTACAGGATGCATTGAATGGATGGGACCCGACTGGTGGAGCTACTTATTACTTTAACCCTGATACGGCCACATCAGGATGGATTTGGACACGACCGCAAATTAAAAAGATTGGCAAACACATTTTCTGCAACTAAAAAAAGCGGAGCAGGGACTTTTATTCCCTCTCCGCTTTTTTGTATACAAAGCTACCATTGCGTACTTTTTTGACATCGTTCCTCCTCCACTCCCGCCAGATGGCCGGGAAGACATAAGAAAGATAACGAAACGTAATGAAGGACTCACCAGTTTCTCTTACTTTATACGGAATATCCACTTCCGTAAGCCGATATCCTTGCCGTACGATATTGATGGTCATTACCTGGGCGTAATTATAATCGTGCAAAATATCCATATTACGCAATACAGGTCTGGAAAAAGCACGAAATCCCGTCTGGCCATCCGTAATCCATGTACGCAATAGCACAGTCTGCAAAGCCGTAAAGAAATAATTTCCCAGTCGGCGATACAATTTCATACCACGCACACGACGGCGAAAGCGGGAGGCAAGCACATAATCCGCCTTGCCTGCAAATATAGGTTGGATAACACGAGGAATATGTTCAGCCGGATATTCATCGTCCGCATCAATCATAATAGCGGCATCTGCCCCGAGGCTATATGCCTGTTTCAAGCCCTCGCGCACCGCAGCTCCCAGGCCGCGATTGCGCGGAAAGGATAAAATATGCTCCGCTCCAGCACGCTCTGCCACTTCCACTGTCTTATCGCTCGATCCATCATCGACCACTAACACCTCTACGCTTACCTGCGAATCGAATGTTCGTGGAATCTTACCGATGACCGTACCAAGCGATGCTTCTTCATTGAACGCGGGAATAACGATGATCAGCTTCTTCATAGCTTGTCTGCTCCTTCTGTTTGAACGCTTCCTTCAGTACAGGTCCACGGGCGTGATCAGGCAATGGAACGCCAAGCAACGCACTAATGGTCGGTGCTACGGAGACGATACTACGGAATTCCTCTACCTTTTTCCCGCATTCAATCATCGGACCGTGCATAAAAAATGGCACAAATCTCTCTCCTGTATCCAGGTGTCCGTGACCGCCAATACCGTTGCCCTGTCCATGATCCGCCATGACGATGAACGCCGTCTCGTCCATATCTCCACGTGCAGTAAGCCAGGCATAAAAATCAGCAATTAAAGCATCCGCCTCTTTAATTTTTTCCAGGTACTCCGGATACAGCACACCTCGACTGTGCCCGGTCTGATCAACGGCAATCATCTGTACGATGAATAAATCCGGATTCTCGCGATCGTATAGTACCTTCGCCTGTTCCATAATTTTTTTATCTACTACATCGTTATGGGATACCGCTGTAAAGCTTTCCACATAATCGCCGAATGCGTCAATGAGATGGGCGCAACCAAACAGTATACCTTTCTTACCCCGCTTTTTTAGCACATCGAAAATGCTCTCCACTTTCACCAGCAAGTCCCACACCATATTTGATTTAATGCCATGCTCACGCGGATAGGTTCCTGTAAACATCGAGGAAAAGCATGTTACCGTACGCGCCGGATAAATGGTTTCCATCGTTTCATAAACAGTTCCCTGACGCATCAGTCGATGCAAAAATGGGGCATCCGCTTCGTACAGCCGTTCTTTGCGGCATCCATCAATTACGACCACTACGACTTTTTTTGCTAATGGTTCGGCCGGCAAATCGGCAGAATTCGTATATGCAGGGTATTCTACGGGCTTCCAATTGAACAAATAACGGTGAACCAAAAAGGCAAATATGAAGGCTCCAACTGACAAAATACTTACTTCACTTAATAGAGCAACAGGCTGTACAGCTTCGTACACTGCGGAGAATACGACCAGTTGCAACAAAAATTTAGGCAATTGCTCGAACACGTTACCGCTCGTGGAATCCGTATTCTTCAAAAATAGCTTCCAAATGCGCAAAAAGTTCCACCAGGTCGTTCCAATGCGCAGATGATAATATAAAGTTCCCCAAAAAAAGACGGTAAAGAAAATGTACATGCCTAGTGCAAACAGCAATAGCCCCATATCAGGTATACCGAACAAATAAATCGCGATCCCCAGCGGAATCCAGAGAAACCAACGTAAATGTAGCGGAAAATCATACACATAATAAATAACAAACAGCGGCAGCAAATAGACAAGACCAAGGAAAAACGCAGAGGTCTGCCAACCTGTCACCAGATAATACAAGAATGCAATGCCCGTTACATAAACCGGTGTAAATGACTTTCCTTCATTTAACACATTCCAGCAACGCGCTGCAATAATCTCGAATGCAGATGCCTGTTTCATCGACTTTCTCACCTCTCCCTTTCAATAAGAAAAGCTCGCATGCGCCTTCGCAAGTTTTTCAAGTGATATGATCGGAAGGAAATAGATGTTGCTTTCTTAACTTTATAGCGACATCTACTTTCTTATCCATATATAAAAGCCGGCTGAGCCGGCTCTTCATGCGCGATTATGCCTCTTTCACTTGTGTTTGGCTTTTCGTCGAATGTGCTTTCTCTGCATGCTCGCCGCGTCCGCGCAGCAGCAGATACAATGCTACATAATAGCCCCAATAAATAAGGAATTCCTCAAGTGAAGGGGATGAAGCATAGCCAAATAATGCTTTAAGGAAAACTCCGACGTCTCCTGAAATGAGCGGTACATGACCCGTATCGCGTATGTAATGCTCCTGATCAATCGGATGCTCCGGCATCAACCAGGTCAAATCATACAAGTGTGGCACAACTGAGCCGATGATATTCATATCCTGCAAGATAGACACAGCCTGTACAATTAATCCAGCTGCGATGAGTACTATAAATGCACCCGTGACCTTAAAAAAGGTTTTCAGCGGAATACGCATCGTGCCACGGAAGAAGAAGAAGGATACGACCGCCGCCAAGGCAATTCCTGCAAGCGAGCCCCAGGACTGCATCGCTTGCCCAATGTCCCCTCCTGTAATTGCCGCAAAGAAAAATACTGTCTCTACGCCTTCCCGTACAACAACGAGAAACGCATGAATAACCATCCCGATAACATTTCCTGCGGTAATGAATTGATCGAATTTCCCCTGCACTTTACCCGACATGTCCTTGGCCTGGGCGGCCATCCAGAACACCATCTGGGTCAGCAGAATACCGGAGATAATCATGATTCCGACCTTCATATAATTTTGCGAGCCCATCGAAGCGAAACCATCCAGAATCACCTGGAAGACAAGCGCCAGACCAAGCGAAGCGATTACCGCCAACCCTGCACCCAACCATACATACTTAGTAAACTCAGGCCGGTTCACCCGCTTTAAATAGGAAGTAATGATTCCAACAATGAGTAGCGCTTCCAGGGCTTCGCGGAATGTAATCAAAAACGCCTGTAAATCCATGCTTGCCACTCCCTCAATTATTTTCTAATTAATAACCATTTTCATTCTCATTATAAAGTAAAACTAACTATCAGTGGGGATTTTTTTCATTCCCCACTAATGGTTCATTACACGTATCTTGCAGAAAACGAGACCATCCTGTTTTTTGCTCTGAACGTATCTCATACAGAGTAATGTCATGGTACGTCGGATACAACCATGGATTTCCAGTAAACCTAGCCCTCTCTCGTATGTATCGCCAAATTTGCGGACGCTTGAAGCCTTCGAGCACCGAGTTTGTCAAGAATACTGATTCCGGAGATACACGCCGACTAAATACCGAAGTTTTGAAGTCTTCCCATTTGCGTAAGCGCACCGTCTCTATCTCAGGATGCAAATAATGCATAATTCGTTCTTCTTCATATGTATACACTACAGCAGATGTCGGCAGATGCGATGCGGCATACTTCGCCAATTGCACCGTCGGAGACGAGTTTTCACGTTGATCGCGCACCTGCGTCCAGCTTACAATCAGCATGCAGCAGACAAGAACAGCGAGCATATACTTTCCGGCATGGCGGAAAGTAAGTAAACCTGAAGCTGTTAGCCACAGAAGCAATATAAGCAATGGAAGAATATGACGCGGCTTATCTACATTTTGTGCAAAAAATGCCCATAATCCGTATGGAACACCCCACATAAGCAGCAGAACAAATTCCCGGCCTCGCTTTCCTATCTGAAGTTCCCGTCTTTTGCAGCGCACGCTCCAGCCCCATACGCTCAGTATGAATAACCCTGCTACGCTCCAACTTATCCAGTGTTGTCCTGGCCACGGCGTTCCCAGACCTGCTGCTAGCCATTGGCGCCCGAGCCAGTAACCGAGGCGTTCGATAGCATTGCCTCCTGTGTACGTCCCCCCCCAATCAGAGAAATGTCCACCGGTAAATGCCAATGCCATCTGCCATAGCCCATGTATGCTTCCAACATTTACTGCCATAGCATATGTCCAGCTAAATGAAACGAGGAACACACATAGAATGGCATATACTACATCACTCCAGCGCCTCGTATCTTTTCCATACATAAGGCCCGCCCAAAGCGGAACCGCGCAGAACGCCAAATATGATACGCGGACGCCATACAACAGGCCAAGGCAAATACCGCTCATGATAAGGTATAGTGCCCGGCTCCGCTCTTTACGACTTTGATCCAGTGTACGCATGCTGCTCGCAACCAGCAGCACGGCCAAAAGCGTGCCAAAGCTATCAGAAAGTGGTTGCGTACCCAATACGACGGAAAGCGGAGCGATTGCCCATAACAAAGCAACCGCTATCGCCGCACGTGGGCCACTGTACGAATGCACAATACTATACAACGGAAAAACCGCAAGCGCCGATGCCAGGGCGGATAAGGAGGACAATGCCAAATATGGATCCTCAATAATTCGGCCGGCAACAAAGGCGGCCACCATATATACCGGATATCCAGGAAAGTGGGGCTGCATAGTGGTCAAATCATACTGTTTCATTCCTAAAGCAAAATCTATATCATCCCATCCGCCTGGCCCCGATGCAAGGAATGGCAGCCGAAGGCATAGAGCCAGCAGCGCAATAATAGCCGCACGTTTCATTGCTTACGCGCGGCGTTTGCGCATCGTCCGAAATACAATGAAGCCCAGCACGACGACAATAGCCACCAGCGGAATCCAGTTTTTTGGGTCACTAAGACCGGTGGATTGCTTTTTCGTTGAATTACCTGGTCCTTCGCCAGGCTTAAAGTGTCCAACGTCCAGGCTATCCATGTCGAACTCCTGTTTCAGCACATCAAAAATTTCATTCTTCTTGGCTGTGTACTTCGCCTGATCTGGCTCTTTCACCCCTACGCCGAACAAGCCCGGATTTCCGAGTGCTGCCAGCGCTTCATCATAAGCGGTCCGCACTTTTCCGTCCTCTTGAGGATTCTTTTCTTTGACAATGGGAGACAGGGCATCATATGTAGCTCTTGCCTTCGCAAGCAGAATTTTATTTTGCTCGTAATTTTTAAAGTCTTTTTCTACGCTCTCCATTCGACGCGCAATGTTGAGAATTAACGTCTTATGATAAGCTTCGAGTGCCGCTTCTTTATCTTCACTTGCAAGCCGATCCTGAATCGCCTTAGCTGGCTCTGGCCCCATATGCATATCCAGCTCTTCTTTAATTGGCTGGAATGCCTGTTCCGCTCCTTTGAAATCCGGTGGGTTCTGATTCAGCTTTGCTACTACCTGTTTGTAATTTTCCGCTACAGCCTCTTCGTTTGGATTGCCATACGAATAGGCTCCTGCCGATAAAGGCAAAAGCGTAATCGCCAGCACGCAAACAAAGAGGGCGGAAATGAACCGTTTAACCTGCTTCATATCCATGCCCCCTACACTAAATAATATCGGTTATCTTCCGTAAGCTGCTAGCTTGTCAAGCGACGGCTGCATTTCTTTGTAGATCGCTTCCGCTTTTTGCTTATCTTTCGCCTTTGCAGCTTCTAAATGCTGCTGCGCCTGCTCAAGCAATGCATTCGCCTTCGCTTCATCCCCCAACACTTTCGGCAGATCCGTCTTTATCATATCAAGGAAAAGCGCCCCTTCCAAGGAGGTAATTACCGCCTTGTCCTGACCCCAATTGGCGAAAGATTCATCGTACTCATGCTTAGCTGTAGCGGTTAGACTGCGCACGAATGCTGTATGAATTCCATCACCTTTAATGTTTTTCGGGTCATTAGACAGATCGAACTGTTGATTGATATAATCTGCATCCGCCTGGCTATGCTTGACTACATACCCTTGCACCGACTGGAAAAATGCCCAGCCTTCCGCCTGCATTACTTTCAGCTTTTCCGGCTTTTCTTCTTCCTTCACACCTTTTTCAATCTTATAGGCGTAGCCCTTCTCTCCTCCTGAAGCAAGGTAGAAGCCTTTCATTAATGATTTATCCACCATCTGTTTGCCCAGGTTGTACGCAAGGTTATCCCCTTTGTCAACTGCGGCAATCATTTCGCTAAAGCCTGCATCGATTGTGCTGACAAGCTTTGTTTCGTAAGCCGTATCACGTTTTTCCATCGTACCCTTAAGGATGGCTTCATACACTTCTTTCGCCAAATTTATAGCCTGCTTAGCCTCTTCTTTCTTGGCAAAACCATCATTTGCTTGCTTGAATTCATGGCGTGTAGTTAAAAATGCGGTTTTCTGCAGCAATTTGTCCACAATCTGGCCTACTACAGCTGCCGGCATTTGACCTTCTTTGCCGGCTGCAAGGGCAGCAGTCAATTGTTCATTAACCTTATCTTTATACTCTCCATCCAACAATTGGACACGCGCTTTTAGTTTACCGTCATACAGTTGCTGTGCTTTATCCCATTCTACAGGTGTTTTGTCCCCTTCTTTCTTTTTAACGAGAGCAACCAATTCTTTTGCGGCTGATGTATAGGCCGCCACATATGTATTAGCTTCCTGTTGCTTGCCCGCTTCTGTCTTCACCTCTTCTGTCTGCTCGGTTTGCGGTTTGGCCGCCTCTTGATTCGCCCCGCAACCAGCCAAAACAACCATAGATGCAACCGCTGTAATACTCAGAACTTTCCACGCCTTCACGATGATTTCCCCTTCTCTTTTCATAGTATACTTTTTCTCAACAATAATGATTATCACTTGCGATAACAAGATAATAGTGCGAATGATAACTATTGTCAATAAAAAGTTATAGGTATTTTCTTACTCTTACAATTTCTTATACTCCTATCCCGATATAACGAAAGCCGTGCCGTCTCCATATACCAGCCTCACATGCATTGCGAAAGTCAAAAATCACCTTCTCCGCCATGATACGCTCCAGCCTGTCAACGTGTAATTCCGTAAATTCCTGCCAATCGGTTAATATGACAAGAGCATGCGCTCCCGCCGCTGCATCGTATGCATCCATACCGTACTGAATTCGCTCTCCCCATATTTCATAGGCTTGGTTCATCGCCTGTGGATCATAAACACGAACGTGCACTCCTTCAGCGAGCAACCAATCGATAACTGGGATTGCCGGAGATTCGCGCATATCGTCTGTATTTGCTTTAAAAGCCAGTCCATACACAGCAATGCAAAGCCCCTGCAGATTAGACCATTCCCGCTTAATTTTCTCGACAACATACTTCTGCTGTAACCGATTACTTTCGATAACCGCTTCGACAATGGCGAGTGGTGCACCCGCCTGCCGAGCTGACAAGGCTAACGCTTCCGTATCTTTCGGCAGACAAGAGCCACCATAACCGGGACCGGGGCTGAGATGCTGATTACCGATTCTCGGATCCGCCCCCAATGCCTCGGCTACTACTGTGACATCGGCTCCTACAGCATCACAAAGCCTTGCAATTTCATTAATGAAGGCGACCTTCATTGCCAAAAAGCTATTGGCGCTATATTTAATCATTTCCGCTGTACGCCAGTCTGTCATATAGAATGGTACTCCCGCAGCCACAAAGGGGGCATACAGCTCCTGCATGACTGTTATCGCCCGTTCATCAGTTCCTCCCAATACGATTCGGTCTGGTTCCAGAAAATCGCGCAGCGCCCGCCCCTCTCTCAAAAACTCCGGATTTGCAACTACATCGCATGCATATGTCCCCCTTATCCGATCATGAAGGCGCGTCTGAACCGCTTCGCACGTTCCAGGAGGGACGGTACTTTTTATGGCGACGACAACATCTTTTCGTATATGTTGGGCAATAGTATCAGTGACCGAGAAAATCGCGGTAACATCCGGTGCACCTTTCTCCTGCCCCGGTGTTCCGACAGCAATAAAAATAATATCAGCTTCCATGATGCCTGCAATCATATCCGTAGAGAATGTTAGACGCTGGTCTGCCAACTGCCGACGCAGCATCCCTTCCATCTCCGGCTCATGAATCGGCACATTTCCTTGCGAAAGCCGTTCAATTTTCTTCTCATCAATATCAATACACCGAACCATGGCGTTACAACGGGCCAGTCCAATGCTTACAGCCAGTCCGGCGTAACCTGCTCCGATAACGGCTACTTTTTTCATGTATTTTTCCCCTATCATAAACTGAAAAATTTTTGCTTTTTGCAGTATCCATGTTTTACACTAAAGTTTAGGTTAGGCATCACTTCATCAAAAATCAAGTACATTCATGAAGGAAAGCGAGGAAATTGTTTGAATCAGAAGCTGTTTTTCACGCTTGTTATCGTATTGACCGCACTCAGCGGCTGGGCCCATTATTTTACCCACTCCGCCGGCCTACAGTTCGTCACCACATCAGCAGCTATTATCATGCTGGCTGGCCTGCTCGGCAAAGCGACAGAAAACGTTGCCCACTATGCGGGCGAACGCGTGGGAGGATTTCTGAATGCAACATTCGGAAATGCGGCCGAGTTGATTATTGCCATCTTTTTAATTAAAGAGGGCCTGTTCGATATGGTAAAGGCGAGCATTACCGGTTCCATCATCGGAAACCTGTTACTGGTGCTGGGTCTAAGCGTCATTGCCGGGGGACTGAAGTTTAAGGAACAGCGCTTCAATCCACTGCTTGCCGGACATAATGCTTCCCTTATGCTGCTTGCGGTGATTGCGCTGTTTATTCCGGCCGTGTTTTTAAAACAGCTCCATGCAGAGCGGACCGAAACGCTTAGCCTAATTATCTCCGGTCTTCTCATCGTCGCTTACATACTTTGGCTATTCTTTTCTATGGTTACCCATAAAGAAGAACTAGCCGATCAAGCGAGGGCAGAAGAAGAAGCAGAAGGTCATATGTGGGGAAAAGGCACCTCAATTCTTATACTTATCGTAGCTACTGTATTTGTTGCGATTACGAGCGAATGGCTGGTGCATAGCATCAAAGAAGTGGCAGACAGCCTCGGCTGGTCGGAAATCTTCGTGGGAGCCTTTGTTATTGCCATTGTCGGTAATGCTGCCGAACATAGTGCAGCTGTCTTCCTTGCCATGAAGAACAAAATCGGCGCCTCTGTAGAAATTGCGGTTGGCAGCAGCCTGCAGATTGCCTTGTTCGTTGCGCCGACCCTTGTATTCGTCAGCCTGTTATTCGGCAAGCCGATGGATCTCGTATTTACATCATATGAGCTAGCCGCCATCGGAGTAGGAGCGTTTATTGCGTCTTCCATCTCACGCGACGGCAGTACCAACTGGTATGAAGGCGTACTGCTTATCATCGTTTATATTATTCTTGGCGCAGCATTTTACTTCCTATAATAAAGGAGAGAGAGTATGGCAGATGTAATTACAGTCAACGGAAATGTAAAGTTCAGTATTACGCTTGATCCAAGCGTATGGATTTTTGATGATCGCAAATTCAAGCTCGAGGACTTCTTCGCAAGCATCGGCGAAGAAAAGGAAAAGGAACAAGACGAATCGCTCATGAAGATAGGACAACAGTGGGACCGGGAGCTAACGCATGGTGTCGCCCCGACCAAACAAAGCGAGAAATTGTTCGTAGAGAAGAAGAAAATCGTCGGTGATTATGGAATGTATCTGGGACCTTTTCTAAAAAACGCGGAGCCTGAAGAAAACGCGTCTACACTGGTTTGTCGCCTGGAGAACGAAGATGAGTTCTCTCTCCCGCTTCAAGAAGCCTATGAAGCGGTGCTCTGCTTCGCCATTGATGGCAAACCAATTCGCGAGAATGGACCTGTACATCTTTACTTCGGAGACGGGCGTAACATCGGCGAGCCTATTCAAGGAATTATCGGATTTACGGTTGTCTAACCTTCTATAGCAAACCCGAACAGCATGCCACATGTTGTCCGGGTTTCTTTTTTCTTTAAAAAGACAAAATTAATATCTCCCTTTTCCGAATTTTTATGTTATTTTGAATCTGTACAAACATGTACATATCTGTTTACTTTTGGGAGGAGAGAAACGATGTATGTACCTTTGTTACTTCAGGATTTTTTAAAACGGGCGGTTTATCATTATCCACAAAAAACAGCGGTAGTGGACGGCGAACGCCGCTTTACGTACGCAGAAATCGAAACACGCGTAAACCGCCTTGCGAATGCATTTCGATCAAACGGAATTGCAAAAGGCGATCGCATCGCCGTGTTATCTCCGAATCGTCTGGAAATGTACGAAGCCTTCTATGCTGCTTTTCTGCTAGGTGCAGTCATTGTACCGCTAAATACTAGGCTAATGCCCGTGGATTATGAGTACATCATTAATCATTCTGGCGCTAAGATGTTTCTAGTGGATGCAGAACTCGCCCCCCTCATCGAACCGGTAAACACCAATCTTAAAAGTGTGGAGCATTATGTCTCCCTACAGGTGAAAGGCTTCGATAACCAAAACGGCTGGCTTATTTATGATGCTATGATTGAAAGCGCTTCGCATACCGCAATATATGAAGATGTAGATGAGAGAGATATGGCGACCATCTTATATACGAGCGGTACAACCGGCCGGCCAAAAGGTGTAGTTCAAACACATCGCAGCCTGTATATGAACGCAATCAATACGATTATCCATACACGCGCCGAAGACGAGGATATTCTGCTGCATACGCTGCCGATGTTTCATGTGAATGGATGGGGTACGCCGTTCTCTTTTACAGGTATGGGTGCTACCCACGTTATGCTGCGTAAAATCGATGCGGCACATATTGTACACTTAGTCAAAACAGAAGGCGTAACGGTTGCTTGCATGGCACCGACTGTACTGAATATGATTCTGAATGAGCCGGCCGCCAAAACAACTAACATCCGGCAAGATGTCCGTGTGGTCATCGCTGGTTCCGCTCCGCCGCCATCTTTCGTCAAAGCAGTTGAACAAGAGCTTGGCTGGACTTTTCTGCAAGTATACGGCATGACAGAAGTTGCTCCATTCATCACCGTTGGTCATATCAAGAAAGCAATCCGTGATGAAGGTGACGAAAATCGTATCCATAGGCTGAAAGCGAAAGCCGGCATTAGTATGATTAATGTAGAGGCTCGCGTCGTTAATGAAGACGGAGAGGACGTTGAATGGAATGGTCAGGAAGTAGGCGAAGTTATCTGCCGTTCTAATTCGGTTATGGACGGCTACTGGCTACAGCCGGAAGAAACCGCCCGTTCCATCGTTAACGGATGGTATCATACCGGGGATATGGCTACGATTGATGAGAACGGCTATATCGATATCGTCGACCGTAAGAAAGACATTATTATCAGCGGAGGCGAAAACATTTCCTCGATCGAAGTCGAAGGCACACTATACGAACATCCAGCTGTACTGGAAGCAGCCATCATTGCCGTCCCACATGAAAAGTGGGGCGAAGTGCCGCATGCGGTTTGCGTTCTACGCGAGGATGCACACGTGACCGAGGAAGAGATTATTTCTTTCTGCAGGGAACGCATGGCTCATTTCAAATGCCCTAAATCAGTACAATTCGTCACAGAGCTTCCAAAGACTGCTTCAGGCAAAATCCAAAAGGTCGTTCTGCGTGAACCGTTCTGGAAAGAAGCTGATCGGCTGATTAACTAACTCTCTACATTCTACGGGAGCAATACGTATAAAAAAACGAGGCGCCATTCGCCTCGTTTTTTCTCTATATCATAAAGAAACTGTAATAACACCAGTCACAATTACGAGTGCTCCAGCAAACATCCCTGCTGATTATAGAGTGATACCCACTTTTGGAAGAGGATAAACTGCCGAACCGATAAAAATTTTTGTCGAAAAAAAAGGCCCCGCCAAAGCGGAGCGAAAACAACAACTCTCAACCAATTGAATAAGTTGTCATAAAAAGAATAATATAAAATTCGGCAAGAAACAATAGAAATTTTAGGAAAAATGGTCGTTTTTAAGCAAAAATCGACAAAAATTTAACTGTTTTCTTCCAAAACTTTATGGGGTACACGCTGCTCCGTCAAATGTGCCAAAAAAGCCTCTTCTTTTACCTCAGGAAGCAAGCAGCTAAGAGTTTTCGTAAAGTATATCTGAATACGTTCTTCTTCATTGTTCAGGAAGCGCAGACGGTATACAATGTCCAAATCTCTAAGAGAATAGAAGTATTCAAGGCGTGCAGGTGTCAATTCCGTCGTAAATGTCCGGCTCAGCAGCACTCCTTCTTGCCGGTACTCGAGTTGTTCGGCTTCACGCGCACCCATTGCTGTGAGAAAAGCCACTGCCTGCTCCATGCCCACCAGCTTCACTATTTCTGCATCATTGTACTCTATTTCTATCTCTGTCAGCTCCTCCTGTAACATATCCAGCATGCAGTAAAACAGCTTGCGGATTACCAGGTTGCTAGGAGAAAGGTTATGATCATCGAATTGATATACATACTGTACCGCTTGTTTCTCGGGCTGTGTAACTCTGTGTAAATACAAATACTGCACAGCAGGCCTCCTTACTGTTACTGTCGTTCTTTGATGCGCCCCAGCGTATCAGTATCTATTCGCTTAAGCAGCGCCAACAGCAATTGCTTAGCCGCTTCGTAATCATCATGATGAATAATAGCCGCATGGCTATGAATATAGCGTGCCGGAATGCCAATGACAGCCGACGGTACCCCTTTGCCCGTCAAATGCACTCTGCCTGCATCCGTACCGCCCGGGGATACGAAGAATTGGTAGCGGATGCCCATTTCTTCTGCCGTATCGATCATGAAGTCGCGCAACCCTGGCAAGGTGACCATCGTCCGATCCATAATCCGCATCAGAAGACCGTCCCCAAGCTTACCCATGCCGTCCTGAACGCCTGGAATGTCCCCTGCAGGGCTTGCGTCCAATGCAAAGAATAGGTCTGGCTCAATCATGTTTGCGGCAACGCCTGCGCCGCGTAGACCTACTTCTTCCTGCACTGTCGCGCCGCCATAAATCATATTTGGATGCTTCTCTTCTTTCATTTCCTGCATCATTTCAATGGCGAGTGCGCAGCCATATCGATTATCCCACGCTTTCGCCATCAATTTTTTTGGATTGCCCATTACCGTAAGCGGACAAATCGGGAGGATAGGCTGTCCTTGACGAATTCCCATGCGCTCTGCGTCCTCTTTATTGTCTGCCCCTACATCGATGAACATATCTTTTATCTCCATCGGTTTATTCCTCCTGCTGTCCGGCAAGACATGCGGTGGAATTGAACTGATAACCCCTGTGACTGTTCCATCCGCTGTCATAATCTGTACCCGTTGCGCCAGTAGCACCTGGCTCCACCAGCCGCCCAACGGCTGAAATTGAACGAAGCCTTTATCCGTAATCCGCGTCACCATGAATGCAACCTCATCCATATGACCGGCTACCATAATTTTCGGACCGCTCTCATTCCCACGCAAGACACCAAAGATACCTCCAAGGTTGTCATATACCATTTCTTTGGTCGTTTCACTTATGTATTCACGCATAATACCGCGCACATCTTCCTCGAATCCTGGAGCACCGCATGCTTCCGTTAACCGTCGAAACAATGTCATTTGCTTATCCATACATCCCATCCTTTCCATTTTTTTGATCATATCAAAACATGCAGAAGAATTGCCAGTTACATCGATACTGTATCCGTTTGTGTATGGTTTGTCCGGCGCTTACGTATAAGCTCAGGAAAAGCAATCCCGCCCAGAATAATTGAAACACCGATCCACTGCAGCATACTCACATTCTCATGCAACACGATTCTGGACAGCAACACCGCGGTCGGCAGCTCGGCAGCGCTTAGAATTGTGGCAAGCCCGCCCCCAATATGCGATACGCCCAACGTAAAAAAGAGAACGGGGATGATGCCGCCAAACAGTGCCAACGGCAATGCATACAGTAACAGACCTGATGTTAGCGCACCATTTATAAGGAATGAGGGCGGATAGATGATAAACGTAATCAGCATTGCACCCGTTAAGGTAACAGCCGCACGCGTATAGGGGGAAAGCCCGCTAGATGCTGCTCTCCCGCTGAAAATAACAAACAATGCATACGTAACTGCCGACAACAATCCAAACACAATCCCGATAAGATTAAGTTGCCCGAATCCGCCCGTAAATACGTCCCCGGAAAGCAATGTACCAACCATCAACAATATAAGAGCTACTATCTTCTCTATGCCTGGTTTCTTACGTTCCATAATTGCTGCGATAATTACACCAATCCATGTAAACTGAAACAAAAGAACAATCGCTATCGAAGCCGGTACATACTGTAGTGATTGATAATAGAGAATGCCGGTCAGTCCGCTCGCCACACCGACTCCCATTAGGGCAATGCACTGCTTTCCGCCAATTCTTTGCCGTGAAAACAAGAGCGCAACTCCCCACATGCACACCATCGCCAAAAACATTTGACTGCCGCTTACCTCTCCGGGTAAGAAGCCCGCCTTATATGCAAGCTTTACAAACGTCGATAACATGCCATAACTGCATGCGCCAAAAAAAACAAACAGGATAGAGCGCCAGTAAACCATCCGACAACTTCCTTTCCCATAATCTTCTCTTTTATTGTACTACAATTCTTAAGAAAACAATGCCAAACATATCGCATGAGCTGTCCGGGCATGCTGTTAAAAGGAGGTGTTGGACTGATGAGAAAAGGCATTATCCCAATTGCGCTTGGAACAGCCGTTACGCTGACCGGTGTTAACATGTTAAACCGACGCCACACCGATAATCGGATGGATAATCCATACGCCTGGGGTCTGGCAGGATTCGGCCTGGCGCATATCGTGCTTGGTGCCATCGACGCCGTGCGCGATAATCGCTACGACGATGATGACTTCTTCTAGCCGAACTCTAGTAAGAAAAACGCGGGAAAATCTCCCGCGTTTCACTTTATCCTGGCATATTTATAATGTATACAAATGGGGTCTTCGATCTGAAAAAATCGGAATCCTCTTGCGTACGTCAGCAACCAGCTCTCTAGTTATTGTACCGGTAACAATCTCTTCCCCTTCGCCACCTTCAGCAATTACTTCGCCCCACGGATCAATGATGAGCGAGTGACCAAAAAATGTATTGTTCAAGTCACTCCCCACCCGGTTACAAGCCACCACATACATCTGGTTTTCGATTGCACGGGCAATAAGCAGCTGCCGCCAATGCGCAAGGCGCGGATTAGGCCATTCTGCCACTACAAACAATACTTCCGCCCCAGTAAGCGCACCTGTGCGAATGCCTTCTGGAAAACGAATGTCATAGCAGATCTGCAAAAATGCCGGCATCTCTCCTACTTGGAAACTTGGAAGCTCTTGTCCTGCCTGCAGATATTTCTCTTCTTCCATCAAACGAAACAAATGGGCTTTACGGTATTCATGAATCAATTGCCCGTCGGGTGCAAATACAAACGAAGTGTTGTATGTACCTTCCGCTTTCTGTTCTGCAACGGAGCCTCCGATAATGTATACTCCATATTGATTGGCTAATTCAGCGAGCATTTCCCTCGTATAAGCGCCATTCGGATCGGCAATTTCATCCAATCTTTTTAGATCATAGCCGGTATCCCACAGCTCTGGCAGCAGAACAATATCCGGCTTTGGTGTTAGCTCTTTTATTTTTTCAAACTTTTCACGAACACGCTCTCTATTTTGTTCTGGACTCCCGAACACAATGTCCATCTGTATCATTGCAATCGTATATGTATTCACTATTGTTCATTCCTTTCTTCTGCTCCCCTTTCCTTCTAATGGGAGCGTTTTGTCGTTTCGATTGTTTTCCGCTGCGTCACTGGCAGCGTGATAACAATGGTTGTACCATATTGTCCGGTCAGAATGCGGATGTCTCCCCCACTCTTCTTAACCAGCTCTTTACTCAGTGCAAGCCCAATGCCTGTTCCCGTATCTTTTGTTGAATAGAAGGGCTCAAATGCACGGTCTAAAGCTTCAAGGGACATACCAGGCCCATTGTCCACAATTTCGATGCGTGCTTGCCCTGTATTCTTTCTATACGCATATATATCCACACGACGGTTTTCTTGATTGTGCACAGCCTCAAACGCATTGTGGATTACATTAACAAGCACTTGCTTAATTGATTCCCTGTGTATCCGAATCATGAAATCTTCTCTAGGCAGGCACAAGTAAAACTTGATATTCTCCTGAATGGTTTTCGCTCTTACAAACTCGTGCACTTCTGTAAGCAGAGAAACGAGTGATACTGCAGTAAGCGGCGAGTCCTCTACCTGTCCCTTACGCGAAAATTGCAGGAATTGCGTGATAATTCTATTTATCTCTTTCGTTTCATGCAAAATGATGCGCATATATTCCTCGCGCTTCTGTCTATCCATCTGTTCATCCTGTCGAATGAGCGTTAGAAATCCATCGATGGCCGATAACGGATTACGTACTTCATGCGCCATGCTAGCCGCCATCTGCCCCATAATAGCCATCCGTTGTTCATGCAGGCGTTCAATCGTATTATCTTTTTTAGCTAGGTAACCAAGCAAAAACTGATCAACGAATTCATCCACTATGCTCTCGGCCCGTTCGTAGTCTCCATACTCCCTTTCACGAAACAACTGTCGTATACCGTTCATAAATGATCTTCGATATAAATTAGCCATCAGGAGCGTAGTCTGGAAATCAATATTGTTTGTTCCAATTTTATAGCCAATCCTGTAAGCATCATGCAATGACCTTTTACGTGCCCGCCCTACTTTCTTTCTGTAAAAGATTAGATAAAGCAAGTAGAAAGTGCGCACAGAAAATTTGAACCGCCATCTTCTATTGTTCAGCTTCTCGATTTGGATATTACTCGCCAGTTCGGTATGCGTCACAAGCTCGACAAAATGCCGGTCGGTAATCATGCGTGCGTATCTGCGGAGAACCTCATAGGAAACGGGAGGCTGCACCGGCGCTTCACTCCTTTTGGCAACAGTCTTTTCTCAATCATTATACTCTGCCATACCAAAAAAGCCAGCAGAGAATCTGCTGACTTCTTCGGTTCGACAAAACTCGTATTAGCTAAACACTGGTTCGGCAAATTTCGCCAATTTCTCCAATGAGCTTTTGTCTACATCGGCATGTAAACTGTTTCCGTGTGAATCCATCGTTACGATTGCAGCAAAGCCTTCTACTTGCAGATGCCACATCGCTTCCGGGATGCCGAATTCGAGGAAATCCACTCCTTCGACCTTCTTTACACAATCCGCATAATATTGTGCAGCACCGCCGATGGCGTTTAAATAAACACCGCCATGCTCCTGTAGACCTTTCAATGTTTTCGGTCCCATTCCACCTTTTCCGATAACGACGCGAATGCCGAATTTCTTCATAATATCCGCCTGATACGGCTCTTCGCGGATACTTGTCGTTGGGCCTGCCGCTTTCAAGTGCCATTCACCACTGTCGTCTTTAAGCATAACCGGTCCACAGTGATAAATAATGCCGCCATTCAAATCAACCGGACAGTCATTGTCCATCATATATTTATGGAACGCATCACGGCCTGTATGCATCAAGCCATTGATGATTACGACATCGCCCACTTTCAAGCTACGTACTTGCTCTTCCGTAATCGGATATTGCAACACTACTTCACGACGCTCTTCCGTCTGTTCTGGCTGCTGTACACCTTCATGCAGATCAGCCGTCCCATCCTTATAAAGCCAGCCTTTGATTTCCCCGGTAGTCGGATGAATCGTTACACCTTGGCGGCGGAACGCCCAACAGTTGTAGGCAACTGATACGAAGAAACTGGCTGGAAGGCGGTTTATTGCACCGACTTTACAGCCGAGAAGCGTCGTCTCACCGCCGAAGCCCATTGTCCCGATGCCTAGTTCGTTCGCTTTCTCCATGATATAGCTTTCCAATTCCGCCAGCTGCGGATTCGGGTTTACGTCGTCGACTTTGCGGAACAATTGCTCTTTAGCAAGTGCATAACCGGTCGTACGGTCACCACCGATACCTACACCGATGAACCCGGCGCTACAGCCCTGTCCCTGTGCCTGGTATACACTGTGCAGGATACACTTGCGGATACCATCAAGATCGCGACCCGCTTTGCCCAAGCCCTCGATTTCCATCGGCAAACTGTACTGGATATTTTTGTTCTCACAGCCGCCGCCTTTGAGGATGAGCTTTACTTCGATTTCGTCCTTTTCCCATTGCTCAAAATGAATGACCGGCGTGCCGGGTCCAAGGTTATTACCGCTATTCTCTCCCGTCAGCGAATCGACAGAGTTCGAACGAAGCTTACCATTCTTCGTTGCCAGATCAATCGCTTCACAGATGGCCTTCTTCATCTCGATCTGGTTAGCTCCTACCGGCGTATGCACTTCAAATGTCGGCATGCCAGTGTCCTGACAGATGGGTGACACATTCGTTTCCGCCATTTCAATATTCTGCGCAATAGTAGTAAGCGAAAGCGCAGCACGTGTGCCTGCGTTTTCCTTCTTTCTCGCGCTCGCAACCGCACGGCGCACATCCGGCGGCAGGTTGGTGGATGTTTCAACGATCAGCTGGTATACGCTGTCTTTAAATTGATTCATGGTCTCCTACCCCTCTTCCCAATCTCCTGTCCCCATGGTTTCTATCGAATCACTCTATAACCAGGCTTCCGGTCAAAATCATGGGGCGTTATGAGAAATCACTCTCAATTTTTTATTATATCGGACATTTTATAAAGGGGGAAGGCTTATCCATGTTTTATCACGACTCCGGTACCACCCGGAGGATACCGCCAGTCAATATTGCCATATGGGCAACCCATCACTGAAGCTCCGCATTCCACGCACCGCTCCTGATCAATAGCTATCTGGTTATCCCACCATTGATACACCTGTGTTGGACAGAAATACGTACAGGGCTTATTAACACAACGATTCAAGCAAATCGCAGGATCGTAAATGTCAATGAAAGCCTCTGTAACCGGTATGCGCTGCACCTGATCCATCGGCGCCATGTCGGTTCTTGTTACTCCAAACTTCTCCATCATAGCACCTCCCAATGTCTCAGCGCCTGCCATACGTCTTCGAACGACTTAAGCGGTAATTGAATTTGTTTAAGTTCCTGATAAATTTTCTTCATCTTATCTTCTTCCGTACTCATGCCTACATGAAAAAATTCCGAGCCGAATTCGTTCATCGCACGGCTAATGAGATAATCGCTGTCCTGATATTTTGCAACGTACTTATCCGTTCCTCTTTTTTTCTTTATATCCGCTATGAAAAAGCTTTGGTTAATTTTCCAACCGTAGGTGGCCAAGATCTTCTGGCTAAAATCCCCCTTGGCATGTGCCTGAAGAATGGTTTCGCCTGCCATCTTTCCCGATAACATTGCCAGATCCGTACCACGACGTCCACTGACCATTGTAGCGGCATCTCCCGCAATTAGAAGATGGTGGTCATACAGTTGGGGGATCATTTTGAAGCCGCCCTTCGGTATCATATGTGCGGCATACTCAATCGGCTCGGCATCTTTCAATAGGCGCTGGATTAACGGGTGGCGTTTGGTTCGTTCGAGCAACTCATACGGGCTCATACGCTTTTCCGCCAACTGATCCAAAAAGCCGCCTGTGATGAGTGCGAGGGTTTCTTTTCCTGTCCAGATGCCCGCTTTACCGATAACACCGGCAGTCGGGTATCCCGTAAACGCATATATTGCCCCTTCATTCCCTTCCAAATGGAACCGTTCCTCCAAAACGGCACGAGGCAGGCGAAACACCTGCTTGGCGTACAGCTTGACCGTTTCCGCTGGAATATCCGTACGCAACCCTGCCTGTTTCGTCAGAAAAGAATTAATACCTTTACATAGAATGTTTGCTTTTCCGGAAGAAATTATTCTCTTCCTACAATCCCCCCGTCCGCAAGCCCCACCAGAACAGAAGAACAAGAAGTGTGAGTGCCCCTATTCTTATGCCGATGCGCGGTCCATGCTTTGGCATTCCCACAAGCGCCGAGGCAAGAAAGCCTCCCACCAGACCGCCCAGATGAGCATAGTTATCAATGATACCGGGAGATAGAAATCCGATGACTAAGTTAATGCCCAATACAACCAGAATATTGGTACCCAGGGTCTGGAAGAACAATTCCTTGTTCTGTGTACCGAAATACAACATGGCTCCAAACAAGCCAAAAATCGCACCGGATGCACCGGCAGAAATGTTTTCGGAAAATGCAAAGCTGCCGACTACGCCGCTAATTCCGGATATCATATAGACAAGAAAAAACCGTACTGAACCGTAAATTTGCTCGGTTAGTGTACCTAACGAGTACAGTGCAACACCGTTGAAAAGGATATGCATAAAGCCAATATGTAAAAACATCGGCGTCACGAACCGCCACCATTCTCCCGCAAGAATGAGAGGATTGAATTTAGCTCCGAACAACAGCAGCACACGGGGGTCCTGACTGCCGCCGCTCAACTCCATCAGAATAAATATAGCAATAATAATGGCAAGAAATGCGTAGGTAAAGCGCGGTTTTCCGTAAAAAAATGTTGAACGCACTTCACGCTCCCGCTCCATCTCCACCTGTTCGATGCTGCGCATCCAATGAGAAGCGGGCGGCTCTTCGTCTCCATATGGTGTGTCGTCGAACAATTGCGGTGACACAACTTCGGTTCCTCTTTCCTTGCGATTCCGTATAATCCATTGTCCCTCTGTAAAATCATATCCTGCCAAATCGAGTGAAACCTGCTGTTCGTGTATACCTTCTTCCTGTTGCAAGGCATCGCGCATGCTTTCTGTTACTGGCTCGTAGCATACATACACAATCTGCCCCTCAATCGCTCTAGCGCGGAGCTGTCTACGAATATCATCCATGCGCCCAGCACCTTCGCGCAGATCATATCCCATCGTAGCGCCCCACAGGAAATTTGCCAGCCGCAGCTGGACATAACGTAGCTCCCTTCCCTTCCGACTCAGCAGCTCAATATTCTCTCCCCCGGAACCTACCACTGTGTATTCTTCTTCTGTCACAAGGCGATATGCCACTCTCCATATATACTGCTGTGCTAACGTAATATCCAAACGATTCTTCCTTTCTACGGAATTTACATATAATATACTATACGTACGTGAAATATGAAAAACTATACGATACACGAAGGGGAGATCGTCACGCTATGGGGAGCGAATCTATGCTTGCACTCCAATGCATCTCAAAGTCATATCGAACGCCGCATCATCGATCCACACCGCTAAAAGATGTTACCGCCAATGTGGAGAATGGGGCTTTCATTACGATCACAGGCCCGTCCGGCACAGGAAAAAGTACGCTGTTCCGCCTTTTGACCCGCTTAGAGGAACCGGATGAAGGCCAAATCTTTTATTTAGGCAGGCCGCTATCTGAATGGCATCCGCCTGAGCTACGCCAAAAGCTTCATTATGTCTTCCAGGCCCCCGTCTTGTTTCCCGGCACAGTGGCCGATAATTTGTCATATCCTGCAAAGCTTAAGGGAGACACACTGCTAGCGGAAGAGATGGAAGATTTGTTGCTGCGGGTTTCACTTCCTCAAGACTACGTATCACGTCGTATCGAGGAATTATCTGGTGGGGAAAAACAGCGTGTAAACATTGCGCGCTCCTTATCGCTTACCCCGGATGTTCTTCTACTTGATGAACCGACATCCGCCCTCGATGAGAAGAGCGCCAAACACATTGAGAACGAAATTAAAGCTTATCATGAGGCAGGACACACAGTATTGTGGATTACCCACTCCCCCGAACAGGCGAAACGCCTGGGGAGCATTCTATGGCGCCTAAAAGACGGATGCTTAGAGACGGAGCTTACCCCATGAGCACACTTGCCACCGTCATGACCGTCGGCTTCGTATTTATCGCTATGCTTTTATCGCTTCTCCTGAAATTGAGGCTAGAGCGCGATATGCTCATTGGTACAATACGTGCCATCGTGCAGCTCGTCGCGATTGGATATGTGCTCGAATTCGTATTTTCGAGTAGCCATCCTATGTTTATCGCGTGCATATTATTAACAATGCTTCTGGTCGCGTCCCAGAATTCCGCTAAACGCGGAAAAGGCATTCCGTATGTGTTTATCCGTGTATTCTTTACTATCACAGTCGTTGCTGCGGGTACGCTAGGGATGATGCTCGCATTCGGCATGCTACAGTGGAAGCCACAATCTGTCATTCCAATCAGCGGTATGGTAATTGGTAACTGCATGATCGTCTCTTCTCTTCTGCTGAATCAGATGAAGGAGAGAGCTTCATCCATGCGGGAAGAGATCCTTGTCGCGCTGTCCTTGGGTGCTACCAGTCGACAGGCTAGTGAACGGCTTATTCGAGAGGCGATACGTGCGGGCATGATTCCAATTATTGATGCGTTGAAAACCGTTGGGCTCGTCCAGCTTCCCGGCATGATGACCGGACTTATTATTGCAGGAACCAGTCCGATCGAAGCCGTTCGCTATCAGTTGCTTATTATGTTCTCATATACTGCCGCATCAGCCATGACAAGCATTATCCTTGGCTTTCTTGTGTATCCTACACTGTTTACGCGGACTCATCAATACATAGGCTGGAAATAAGAAGAACGAGCATAGAAGGCCCGTTCTTCCTTACATTCTATTCACGATTAACAACAGCTAGAACTTTCGCGCTTTTTGCCTTTAGCCACCGGCTGATTCGGAGCGGCTGGGTAGACAGGAGCTACCGGCGGATAGGGGTAAGGTACCGCTGGCGAAACCGGTCCCATGCTGTACATTTTATCATGGCCTTTTTTGCAATAGTATTCATACATTTTTTTATGGTAACAATAACGCTTATAATATTTTTTGTAGTATTTCTTATGACCTACATGCTTGTGACACTTGTACTCATAATACTGCATCTTCTCGACGTGGTAATGATATTTGACCACGTCTACGTCCATTGACTGAACTACGCCCGGGTGATGATAATGCATGTGTAACGTCCTCCATTCGTTATCAATTTATTTATCAATCTGCTACACTGTATTCACCTATGGGACGTTAGGACACGACACCTGCCCATGGCTGGTAAATTAGGTGCATACCTATACCTATACCTATACCTATACCTATATCTACTTGAATTTTTGACACTTGAGGTGACTTCCTTTGAATGGAAAAAAAACAAGCGAATCACGTACGACTATGACTGATATCGTGCTCCCGCCTGATACGAATTATCATGGAACAATTTTCGGCGGAAATGTTATGGCTTATATCGATAAAGTTGCAAGTATTACTGCTATGCGCCATTGTCGCAGACAAGTGGTAACCGCATCAAGCGATAGCCTTGATTTCCTTGCTCCTATCCGTACCGGAGAAGCCATCTGCCTCGAAGGGTACGTATCATGGACTCATCACACATCCATGGAAGTATACGTAAAGGTCGAGGCAGAAAATCTGTTAACAGGCGAACGGCGCCTGACTTCGCAGGCATACCTAACATTCGTGGCACTTGACGAAAACGATAAACCAACGCCTGTTCCTCCTGTGCTTCCCGAAACGGAAGAAGAACGCTGGAATTATAAAACCGCATCTGAACGCTTCGAAATCCGCAGTCGACGTCGGGAGCTCACAAAAGAACGCCTAAAAAAAAGAAAATAGCCGCGGTTTTCCGCGGCTATTTTATGTATGCACCAAGTATATAGATGGAATTATTGCTTAATAGCATATAAGCTTAGGTACGGCTCTTCCTCGCCCCCCGTATTCGCCCGGTCAAAAATCCGGAATCCGTGCAAGCGCAGGATATTCTGTATTTCATCTTCCTTATACAACTGGTTGAAAATATTATCGATGACAACATCACCTTCGCCAAGCCGGTATGAAGAGAAGAAAACACCACCTAGCTTTAGCACCCGGTATACTTCATCCAGCGCTTTATGCAAATCTTCTTCCGTTAAGTAAATCAGCGAGGCGTTGGCCCACACTCCGTCGTACAGTTCATCCCCGGTCGGAATATGCCGAAAATCCCCCTGAATAAACTCAACGTCTTGTACTTTCTGCTTGGCCTGCTCAAGCATTACCTCACTGATGTCCAAACCCTGTACATGCAGATCATAACGCTTTAGTCTAAGCGCGTCATGTCCTACCCCGCATCCGAGATCGAGCACACTGTTGCCGCCCAAAAGCATTTGAAACCCAGGAATAAACTGCATAGTCAACTCTCGGTGACGCCACTTTCCTCCTGTCTCGTTTGCCAGTTTGTCAAAAGAAGCACGATTGCGATCCACATAATCCAATTCTTTCACCTCCCGCCCCTTTTTTCTCATTCTAGCTAATTAAGGAGCGGAATGCTACACGCTATGAGATTTTAAACCGGCTGACATGTGTTTGCAGTTCCTCTGCCATCTTGGCCAGCATCTCTGATGCGGCATTGATTTCCTCCATCGTGGCGGTTTGTTCCTCAGATGCTGCCGCCACTTCCTGTGTATCGGCTGCAGCAATAGATGCAAGACGCGATATTTCATCTCCCTGGCGTACGATACGTTCTGTTCCTTCAGAGATCGTTTTGGAAGAAGTGGTCACAAGCTCGATTTGTTTATTCAAATCGGCAATCGCTTTAAGAATGCTAGAGAATGATTGCCCCGCCTCTTCCACTACGCTACGACCTTCCGATACGGCTTTACTACTCTCTCCCATCGAAGTAACAGCAGTACCGATTTTTGCGTGAATATCAGAGATAAGCGTCGCAATTTCCCCTGCTGATTTGCCCGATTGCTCGGCCAGCTTGCGAATTTCTTGAGCGACTACCGCGAAGCTTTTTCCTTGCTCCCCGGCACGCGCCGCTTCAATCGCTGCATTTAGTGCGAGCAGGTTGGTCTGTTCACTAATTTCGTGAATGGTACCGATAATCCCTTTAATTGCCTCCGAACGGTTCCCCAATTCACGAATTTGCACTTCTGTATTACTGACTTTCTCAGAAATATCATTCATTTCCCAGATTACTTTCTTCAGAGAACTCTCACCTGTATGTGCATATTTTACTACCGTTGATGAGTCGTGCTTGACAGCATGAATTTTATCAGCGATTGATTGAATATTACTACTCATCTCGTGCAGCGCCTCAGTTGTCATACGTACGCTTTCCATCTGTCCTTCCGACCCGGAGGCAATCTCCTGCGATGCCTCTGAAATTTGTTCCGATGCGCGTGTACTTTCATTGGCACTGGCTGTCAACTGCTCGGAAGAGGCTGCCACCTGCTCCGAGACTTCATGTACCTGGCGCAGCATATTTCTGAATTCGCCAATCATCTCATTAAACATATGGGTTAGTTGTCCCACTTCATCTTTGGAGCCAGGTGTGACCTGTACAGTAACATCCCCAGCCTCCGCTTTTTCCATAGCCTGTACAAGTTCTTTCATCGGTTTTGTCAATATGTGTACGATTACATATCCAATAATAATGGCAAGCAATGAAGAAACAAGACTGATAATGAACATTTGGTTACGAATAAACAAGAGCGGTTTCATCATATCCTTTAAATAGCTGCCGATAACCAGTTCCCATCCATTCGATAACTGCAAGAATGAAGCGACTTTCTCTTCTCCCTTCCAGGGGTATGTAATGTATCCGGTTTTCTCTTTAATAATTTCCTGGGCGAACGACTCATTCGCGAGGCTTGTGCCTATCATTTGCGGATCAGGATGGTACAATACCTTTCCCTGATCATCCATAATATAAGCATATCCACTTAATCCGTTAGCCCTGTAGTAACTTGTCTCTACATCATCCACTAGCGCTTTTATTTTTTCTGACATGGCTGCATCTACTTCTTTGTCTTTTGTATAAGCAGCAATTTCTTCTGCCTTAATCTTAGTAATATACTTCAAATCCTGCACGGTCATATCATAGACGCTATCGTAAGCAGAATGATAACTTAAAAATCCTGAAGCCATTAACGGAATAAGGGTGATAAACAAAATGGTTGCTGTTAATTTTAATTTAATCGACATATTATTTATTTTTTGAAACAATACATACTCCCCCTTTAGGCACATTACATATTGCTTATATCTTATATGGTAATCTAGTTACTTTCCATACTTTTTCCTAACTTTTATAACAATTTACTTTTTTATTTATTTTTGTCTGTCGAAAGAAAAAGGAGACGCTCATACATAGTAAAAAAGCGGTCCAATGTATATTGATATTTCTCCAGAGTTTGCGACCAGGCTTCTAAATACTCGGTTCCGGCGCTTGTAATGGAATACATACGCTTCGGCGGACCTCCGCTCGATACTTCCCAATGGGATTGCACAAGCTTTTCGCTTTCCAATTGACGCAAGATCCGGTAGACATAACCGGGATCGATAGAAGAAAAACCGAACTCTACCAACTCCTGAATAATTTGATACCCGTAATTGCTCATCCTTCGGAGCAAAAGCAGCACACAGGGGATAAGCAAATTTTTCGGTGCGCCGTAAGCATGAACCTTATCCTTTCCGTTCCCCATATATACTTCTCCTCCCTTTCATATCCTAATATACAAGTGGCACATAAACCTTCCACGACAGCAAAGCTGCATGGCGTATCTCACATACCTAATGAGGAGGCTGGCTATGTTTTCCAACCTCCTCTCTTCTTCTCTAAAATATCAACAAGCATGTGGATATAATTCACTATACGAGTGTATATCGCTAAAAATGCATATATATAATAGTTTTTAATTTTTTCACAATTTTCGTTTGTATATTCTTCTCTCTCCACGTAATATAAGAAGGAGGGATTAAAACACAGGAGGGATTCGCATGACATCCAATCAAACGTTTGACCCGGTACAGATGTGGAAAAGCTGGTACGATTTGGTTGAGAAAACATGGGGAAAGTCACTGGATGATTTTGTGAAAACATCTGAATACTCAGCTATGGTCGGCGAATATCAGAAATGGTTTTTTTATTCCCAAGATCAATATAAGAGATGGATGGAGCAATTCCTTAACGAGAATAACATGCCGAGCAAAGAAGAGATTGCCCGTGTGGCACAGCTAGTCATTCAATTGGAAGAAAAAGTAGAAAAGCTAGATGAACGATTGGATGATGAGATTATAGCGAAATTGGACGAGATTAAAGCAACGCTGGGGAAACCAGCAAGAGGCCCTGCCAGAAAAGCAAGCACATAAAGTAAAACAGGCGTGGGAATCCGTCCCCCGCCTGTTTTTTTTAAGGATTTTCCTTCCGATAGGCCCAATGATTGGTCGGACCATGACCATGACCGATACCGAGTGGATTACTAATAGCAGCTGTAATGAAGCGTTTCGCTTGTTCTACTGCTGTATGTACCGTTTTACCGGTTGCAAGCCCTGAGGCAATCGCTGCCGCAAACGTACATCCTGTACCGTGTGTATGCTGCGTGTGAAACCGAGCTGAAGATAATTCAATAAACTCTCGACCATCATACAACAAATCGGTTGCCATATCTTCTTCACTATGCCCGCCTTTCACTACAACATTCTGCGCGCCCCAATCATGAAGCATGCGCGCTGCTTCCTCTATCTGCTCTCTCGTCTTGATTTCCTTCATTCCAGTCAAGACTTCTGCTTCCGGCAGATTCGGTGTAACGACAGTTGCAAGCGGGAGCAGATGCTCCTTTACCGCCTCCACGGCTTCCTGTAATAAGAGTGGAGCTCCTCCTTTGGCAATCATAACCGGATCAAGCACATAATTGCGTACGTTATGCTCTTTTAGCTTGTGCGCAACCATTTCAATAATATTACTATCAAACAGCATCCCTGTCTTTACTGCGTCACACCCAATGTCCGTCAGCACGGCGTCAATTTGCTGAGCAATAAACTCCGGTGGTATCGCATATACGCCATGTACGCCCTGCGTATTTTGTGCAGTAAGTGCAGTAAGAACAGACATTCCATATACGCCAAGCTCCTGAAACGTTTTTAAATCAGCCTGAATACCCGCACCGCCCCCACTATCAGAACCGGCTATTGTTAACGCTCTGCTTACTTCCATTAATAAGCACCTCTCTTCGGCCGCGACGGTGGAAGTCTTCAACCGCCTGTGTCGCTACTGCCTGTTATAATTATTAAAAAACGCCACCCCAAGTGGAGTGGCGCTCACTGTCCATATGCGAAGGCCGATTATACGGCAGCATCCATCCACTTCCCTCCGCCGGTACAAACCGGATCAGGTTCTAAGGGTCGAAGCAAGCGCTCCTCTCAGCACAAAGCACCCCTAGTGGTTACGTTTTCTTTTCATCGTACTGTTCAAACCTGAGAACGTCAAGAAATAAAACGTAATCAAAATTTTCTAAAAAGTATATCCTCCAGAATGGTCCTATGGTATGATAAAAATCGATAACACTTGTAATAAAACGGTCCTTAAGCTTTACTCTACGACAATGAACGAGAATAGATTCATTATATACATCTAATTTGATAAATCGACAAGTTTTTATAGTAGGAGGTAAGAAAAGAAGGAAGGGCGGTGGGCGGGAGCGGGCGGAAAAACACACGCTGGCCTTTCTCATGTCGGATCGCAGGGCGCATCCAACCTCTTCTTTTTTCCGAATCTCCTCCTTCCAACCACACTCCCCTGTCAAACTATCAAGTGTAATTTATATAGAAAAGGATGTGAACACGATGTACTCTTTTCCACTAGGCAAATACATCAAACACATCACGACGAATTGGTATAAGGAAAAGCCTGTTCTTGACCCACAGTTAATTAAAGAAATACAGTGTATGACTGAAACAGTACGAGAGCAAGCTTATCCGGACCGCCATCTGTGTAACATGCGGTTTATTATATTTGATACAGAAACGACTGGATTCCATCCATATGCAGGAGATGAAATTATCTCCATCGGGGCGGTTATAATCGAAAACGGCCAAATACAAGAAAACAATTTTTTTCATGAATACATTTGCCCCACAGTCTCCATTCCGCCCGTCGTCACAAAGCTTACCGGCATTACAGATAATGATGTACAAAATGCACCGCCACCGCTTCCAGTGCTGCACAAATTTCTACACTTTATCGGTGAGAACTATCTGGTGGCGCACTGTGCTGATTTCGATATGAACTTTCTAAATAGCAAGCTAAAAAAACTATGCAAGACTAAACTGTATAACCCAGTCATTGACACGATGACCCTTGCGTATCACCTGCTTCCGACAAATAAATCATACGGACTTGACATGCTGCTTAAGCAGCATGAAATTAAGGTAGAAGGCCGCCATACTGCACTTGGTGATGCAGTAATGACAGCCGAGCTGTATGTAAGATTCATCGAAGAACTAGAAAGACGAGGCATCCACACGCTCCACTCTTTGGAAAGTTACATTAAATCCATGCACTTGCTACGTCGACGTACAGAGTCCGGTTATGCTTCGTTGTAGAGGATGTTCAAAAAGTCCGGGAAACAGAACTGCGAATTTCTGCGTTGCGTTGCCCCTCCGCTGCTCACGTAGTCTCCCCTACGCTCCGCTGCTCAGGTTTACCGCGCCTTGAGCTTCATGGCTCTGTTTGTTTTCCTTTTTGAACAGGTTCCTATAGCGCAACCATTAAGAAAAGACGAGAAGCATACGTTCTCGCCTTTTCTTTTTACTTTTTAATCTTCCATAGTTGATAAGTCGCCTGTCGGCAGACCGAGTTCCCACGCTTTTAGCACGCGGCGCATAATCTTGCCGGAACGCGTCTTTGGCAGCTTATCACGAAATTCAATTTGACGTGGCGCCGCATGTGCAGCTAAACGCTCTTTTACGAATTTACGGATATCCTCTTTTAGTTCATCGCTCGCCCCATATCCTGTGCGAAGTGTGATAAACGCTTTAATAATCTCGCCGCGCACTGGATCAGGAACACCGATAACGCCAGCCTCGGCTACTGCCGGATGTTCCACGAGCTTGCTCTCGACCTCAAAGGGACCTACCCGCTCCCCGGATGTATTAATCACATCATCCACTCGGCCCTCAAACCAGAAATATCCGTCTTCATCCACATAGGCCGAGTCACCAGACATATACCATCCGGTCATGAAATACTCTTCATATTTGGACGGGTTATTCCAAATCTGGCGCATCATCGCTGGCCATGGCGGCATAATCGCCAAATTCCCCATCGTATTCGGCGGTAACTCGTTGCCCTCATCATCCACGATCGCCATCTTAATACCCGGAAGTGGCTTGCCCATCGAACCTGGGCGAATCGGCATAGAACGATAGTTAGCACAAATCGTCGATCCAGTCTCCGTCATCCACCAGTTATCATGAATACGGTGTCCAATCACATCCAATCCCCAGCGGATGACTTCCGGATTCAACGGTTCTCCCGCCGAAAGAACATGACGTAAATTAGATAAATCAAACCGCTTCGGCAACTCGTCTCCTTCTCCCATCAACATGCGAAACGCTGTGGGAGCACTAAACCACACATTAACTTTGTATTTCTCAAGCGTAGCGTACCAATCTGCCGGCTTGAAGCGCCCACCCCGCAACACGACGGTTACACCATTTAACCATGGCGCCCACATGCCCGCAGACGTTCCGGTTACCCAACCAGGGTCAGCCGTGCACCAGTAAATATCGCCTTCACGCAGGTCATACACCCACTTGCCAGACAAATATTGATGAATCATCGCATCATGAACTTGATAAACGCCCTTCGGCTTGCCAGTGGACCCTGAAGTGTAATGCAGGAGCATACCGGATTCCCGCTCTACCCACTCGATCGTGTACTCATGAGGGCTTTCCATTATTTCTTGATATAGCACTTGATTGTCAGCCGTCTTCTCATCGGCACCAACCAAAATCACATGTTTTAATTCCGGAAGCTCGTCCACAGGAATGCGATGCAAAAGAGGTGGTGTAGTAACAACTGCTACCGCTCCACTGTCAAGCAAACGGTCACGCACAGCGTCTTCCATGAAAGCTTCAAACAGCGGGCCCGCAATTGCGCCGATACGCACAATTCCTAGCAATGCAATAAAAAGCTCTGGACTACGCGGCATAAAAATAAAGACCCGATCCCCTCGTTTGATTCCTTTCGCCTTCAAGCCGTTGGCAAACTGACAAGATAGCTTTTGAAGTTGTACGTACGTATAGTGTTCATCCCGCTCTCCATCGGTGTAGAACAATGCCGCCTTATCGCCATTGCCGTTCTCCACATGCCGGTCAATCGCTTCATAGACAATGTTGACTTTTCCCGTTTCGTACCATGAAAAATTCTTCTCTACTTCTTTCCAGTCCATGGTATGGGCCGCTCCCGCATAATCTTTTAGATTTGCGGTGTCATCAAGCATCATAATGTCTTGCGGTCTTTCTTTTGTGGCCATGGTTCCAACCCCCATCCTAAGGTTATTTCAGCCCTTTCGCAGAGCTTTTTTACTGTAGGATAACTTTTTGTTATACAACAACTGTACTATAGCTATTCGACAAAAAAAAGCGTTTACCTTCAAAAAATTATGATTTTTTTACAATTAACTGTCTTATTTCATTGGTATGCTTCCCCTGTTAAAATTCACCGTTCATATAATCTCTCCTCTCGCTAAAACCTATGTACAACCGTGTAACTGCAATAAGGAGGAATAAGAATGGGACGCTTCGCCCGATATGGTATGGGAGGACTCGCGATTCTGGCGGCCGCGTATTTCTTACTGGCCCAGCCTGAACGCAGTGCGGCGCCACCCAAGCCTGCATCTCCACCTGTTGTGCAACAGGCAGAGAAGAAAAGTAAATTTTACCGCATCAACTACATTAGTGAAGTACAGGAGTCGCGGACACAGCTGCATAACAATGAAAATGTCATTACGATTCATCATAGTAGCAATCAGACCAGCCATTACATGAAACGTGAAGTAACGGTAAAGTTTAAGCGCCCCCCATCTCCCGCCGTTCTTAAGCAGACGCTTGCGTCGATTAATGGATGGCAAAAAGCGCAGCACGGAAATATATTTATTTTCAAATCGCGGACCATGTCAACGGATCAGCTCATCGCTTATTTCAGCAAACGGCCAGAGGTCCAATTCGCGGAACCAAACTATCTTCTCCTGCCAAATGCCTCACCAAACGATACACTCTACCCGCGATATCAATGGAATATGTCCGCCATCGATATGGAAAAGGCATGGGATATTACTAAGGGAAAAGAAGATGTCGTGATCGCCATTGTCGACACGGGCGTCGATCTCAATCACCCGGAATTCCAGGGTAAATTAGTGAATGGCTACAACGTGCTGAATGGTTCCAACCGTCCGCAGGATGACAACGGTCACGGCACTCATGTTGCCGGTATTATCGCAGCCAAAACGAACAACCAGCAGGGCGTCGCCGGTATCGCTTGGAATAATAAAATCATGCCAATCAAAGGCATTGGCAGCGACGGGAGCGGTTCCTCGTTCGATATCGCTAAAGGCATTATCTGGGCTGCAGACCACGGCGCTAGCGTAATCAACATGAGCGTCGGCAACTATCATCCATCAAACGTACTACATGATGCGATTAAATATGCATTCAATAAAAATGTTGTCATGGTTGCAGCCAGTGGAAACGATCATACATCCCAGCCCAGCTTTCCTGCCGCATACCCGGAGGTCATCAGCGTGGCGGCTGTAGATTGGCAAGGAAAACAGGCTGAGTTCTCTAATTTCGGCTCTCATATCGATGTCTCGGCACCAGGCGTGGATATTCCAAGTACCTATACACAAAACCATTACGCTTCATTATCAGGTACATCAATGGCCTGCCCGCATGTTGCAGGATTAGCTGGACTGATCCGTTCATTAAATCCATCCCTAAGCAACACTGAGGTAATGAAAATCATGCGTCAGGCTACCCGTGACGCCGGCAAGCCTGGCTGGGATCAAGATTACGGTTATGGCATTATGGATGTACCTCGTGCACTTAATTTGGCCGGAGTACAAATGCAGAATACAAACCAGGAACCGAATCTGGTCCCGAAGCAGAAAGGCGACGGACTTTTAGAACAACTGAAGGATTTGTTTAGGTAATTACAAGACATTACACGACACAAAAAATCCCCTGCTGACGATTGCAGCGGGGGATTGTATTGAAATAATTAATTTCAGCGTGTAGCACTCATGCGTTTCATCGTTACATAATCTGTCTCATAGTATTGCAATTCATCACGCAAATACTCAAAAACTTTCGACAATCCCAAAGTAAGCACTTTCAAATTAGGAGCTACTTCCTTATGGAAGATAATCGCATCACGTCCAGTGTATGAATTACGTCCATCTTCTTCATATACTTCTCCCTTTGGGTAGAAGAACATATTCACACAAGTATGATACACCGTATAGAGGGCCTCTTCTGCGAATTCTTTGTTAAAGCGGGCGCGTCGTAAGCAAATGCCCAGCTTCTCATATGCGTTTTCACAATTGACGAGGAGGTGACGAAAATCGGATAAGTAGTCGCGATAATATGGCTCATACTGTTCAGGATCCGGAGAGGTTTGTACGAGTGCATTCAGTGTTGTAGTGTTTAAGAATTTTTCAAGTTCCATACACACTTTCTTCAGCCTGTTATAGGACTCCTCACAGATTTCTTTCAACTGTGTCTCTGGCATAAGATACCCTCCAACCTTTAAGATTTCTCTTCCCTATTACGGTAATTGTAACAAATTTGTTACAACGAACCTAGCATTATTTCATTCGCGCGACAAAGTTTAAAAATTCATAATTGTTTACATTTTTCTTTTTTTCGTTTGTTACCTTTGCGACCGGGACATACTACATAAATGACACATACTACTTCACCATCTTAAAAATAGTTCGATATAAAATCGCTTCATAATAAAGGAGTACTTGCTTATGTCTCTTATCCGCTTTATACACCTTACGCAAGAATTGCGTGAAATACTCCATGTTTCCAGCTTGCTGCATAAAAAAGGACAAATTTCTTCTCTATATTTTTCATTTGTTTCGCTGTCTGCATACCGACAGCATAATCAGACGACAGGTCTTGGTTTATTTGAATGGCGGCGCATCCATCAGGGATGTACCATCCAGCTACGTAGTGTAAGCATATGTGAGCAAAGGCGCGTCATACATTTCTACGATCAGGAAGAGAACATTTTCTTCTCTTTAGAAGAAACTCCCGCCTTTCTGCGACGAAAAGAACCTATCCTAATCGAAAACGAAGAAAAACTTGGTTTTCTTGAAATCATTACCAGGGAATACCGTCTATTATTAAGCTTCACCCTCTCTCAGTGGCCTTCTATTATTTATCCAGATAAATAATATAATAAACTGTCAATTTTGAATTTAATCATTATACTTTATTTATAAATAAAATATGGTATGATAAATGAGGTGATTGACAGATACAAACAAAAATTCAGTCAATTCTTTCGCATAAGTATAAGGAGGCTGTATGAAGCAAGTTTTATCATTAAAAGAATTAATGGCTGTTGGATTGATGACATTTGCCCTCTTTCTTGGTGCAGGGAATATTATCTTTCCGCCGACGCTTGGACACGATGCAGGACCTGCAATGTGGACAGCCATTGTCGGATTTCTCATTACTGGTGTAGGGCTCCCTTTGCTTGGTGTTGCAGCTGTAGCAAGTGCGGGCGGAAATGTACGGTTGATGGGCAATAGGGTAAACCCTATATTCTCTGTCATTTTCTCGGTATTAACCTACCTATCAATCGGTCCTTTGCTCGCTATCCCGCGGACGGGCGCCGTCGCATTCGAAATTGGGATTGCTCCGTTTCTTTCCCCGGATGCCAAAACATCGGCTGTCGTTTTGTTCTTATATAGTATCGTATTCTTTGCACTGACTTTCTGGCTTTGCATGAATCCTGGAAAGCTGGTCGATCGCTTCGGTAAGGTAATTACGCCTATTATGATCGTACTGTTAGCAACACTTCTTATTCGGGGAGCGATGTATCCGCTGTCTGGAGAATATGCACCGCCTACACTGGATAATCCATTCTCCAAAGGGTTTCTGGAAGGATATAATACGATGGATACGTTAGCTGCACTTGTATTCGGTATCGTCATTGCAAATACAGTACGTGAACGCGGCATAACCGAGAGAGGTGCACAAGCCAGAATCATCATCCAATCTGGCATTATTGCGGTCACATGCTTAGGACTCCTGTATGTTGGCCTGACTTATTTAGGAGCCACTAGTGGACATGTGGTTGGTCCGTATGAGAACGGTGGAGAGCTTATCACACTCATGGCTAAGCAATTGCTTGGTTCAGTAGGGCTTTTCCTACTATCTCTTGCCGTTACATTTGCTTGTCTGACTACATGCGTCGGCCTGATAACCAGCAGCGCGGAATTTTTCTCAAACTTAACCAACAATCGACTATCATATCGTCTAGTATTATCCGTGTTGATTTTGTTCAGCTTAATTATTATGAACTTTGGCCTTTCCACTATTCTCAAAATTTCCGTACCGCTGCTGGTCATGCTGTACCCGGTTGCGATTGTGCTCATTATATTGACATTAACAAACAATCTATTCGGGGGACGCAAAGCAGTATATACGGGAGGCGTGATCGGTGCCGCCTGCATCTCCATTATTGATGGTCTGGCTGCGGCAGGCTTTACATTTCCTGCGTTTACAGAAACATTGCAACAGTTGCCTCTTATGGGCGAACTCATGGCGCAAGGACTCGGCTGGATTGTTCCAGCGCTTATCGGAATCATTATCGGTGGCATTATCTCTACAATTACGCCACCTTCTCGCCAAACCGTAACTGAATAGGTAGTATGTATATAGTAAAAGGACGGGCTTCCCGTCCTTTTTAATATATGAAAAAAACACGTATTGTTATTTTATTTCCCTTTACTTATAATAAGGCAAAAGATTCGGAAAGGGGGCCGGCAACACTTCACTCGTCGTACAATGGCTGACGGTTACCGGAAAATGAATTTTACATGAAAGGAGAATGACTCGATGAGCTTCGCCAATTGGGATGAGATCATTGAGACATGCGTAAGCTATTCAACAAATCTACATGCGTTTACGCCCCTGTCTCCTACCGAAAAACGCCAACTTGCGCAAGCGATAGAAACAACAGTGGATACTGAAGAATTCAAACGCTTGGACGGTCCAGACCTGCAAGATTCATGGACGAACAAACCTTATGACGATATGCCGGCCCGTAAATACATGTACAATTCCTCAAGAGCATAAGAAAAAATATACGCGCCAGCGTGTTCTCTTGTCTTTTTCTCATAAGTAAGTAAGGTACACGGCCGCTTTGTGGGGTCAAAGCCGGACCAGCAAAATATTTGGGCTTCTCAGTACAGGAGACTATGGGACAGCAATTGTCACACTCTTCGCGTCTACCCAAATGTTTTGCTGTCCAGCTTAGCCGAGGCAAGAAGCGACCGTATACGCTTCTATGCGGAAGACGAACCGATGCCTGTTTGAGGCAAAGTGTGGTGACGTTCCACTCTGGATGGTGCTGGATAATCAACACCCTTGAAAACCTATACTAAAAATCTGGATTTTGTATTGATCCGTCTTCATTCAACCCCGCTTTTTTCATTTCTTCCGGAAACATCATATCTCCTTCTGCCTTGAAATCAAACTGACGCGTCGTTTCTATTCCATCTGTCTTCACATTTACATACGCAATCCAATCGCCGCCCATAGGCAGTACAGCCTGTCCTTTATATATGCCGGGCGATTCCATTTTACCGCGAAAACCATTCTTGCCATGATCCATATCCGCCATTTCAAGGTGAACAATCACATCTGCATCACGTACCGGCTGTCCGTCTTTTTCTATCGTAACGCTATACTCCAACTTTTGGCCCGCTTCTACTCTTTCCGGCGCCTTAAAAGACACGTTCATGTCAGCCGTATTCTTTCCGCCATTTTGCTCTTCCTGTCCTTTTTCCGAACCGCAAGCAGCAAGCATAAGTATGACAACCAAAAATACAACGGACAATGTTAGATTTTTTTTCATGTTCTCCATCCTTCTTTTTTAATCGTTAAGGAAGTTCAACTCCTTTAAAGTGATAAAGGAATTAAACTTTTCTTCCACTTGTGCATAAAGAAAAACGCGCGTGGAACAGCGGGCGGAAAAAGGACGAGCGAAGGCGCCCGCAAGTTTTTCTTATCATGTTGTCGGCACAAGAAAAGCCTCCGCCGAAAACCGGCCGGAGACTTTTCTTATCCTTTACACGGGCTAAAATACAGGACGAACGCCACTACGCACTTCACAATCCACTGTACTGGCATCACGGACGTCAACATCGATGTTATCAAGCTTCAAGCGTTGTGCCACTTCTTTTAGGATTTCACGGGAGCGGTCTATGTACCGTTTCTCGATTTCTCTACTGAAGTCAAGTCCTTCAAGGTACTTCGCACCGGTAATCATGACGTCAGTCACTTGTACCGTACAATTGCTGCGTTCGATTTCACCGGATGTAGCCCGCGTAAAAATACGGAGGAACACAAAGTCTTCTAGTTTTGATGTTAACAACGGATAATCGTACGCGGCCCAATCGTATTCAAACATCTCACCACGGTTGAAACCGATACCATGCAGAACCGTGTCTACCAGATCGAAAGAGAATTCCTGTCCTATAAGATTCGTTTCGATAATTTTCATCCGATATTCACCCACCCTATTATTTTGCCCTGTATTACTTCCATTTATCCGGGTCCAACGGGCAGTAAGACCCTCACTTCAAGTGCACTACGTGGGAATAACTTCCCCTAGACCCCGATAAGTGCAACGAACCACCAGCGGGGGATAAAGAATCCTCTGCCGATGGAAGTTTTACTTTATTATAGTAAAAAAAACATAGGGTGACGAGAGATAATTTTTCTTATATTTTACATTTATTTGTCCATTGTAGCATTTAACATCTCCTCGACCTCTTGCTTGCGGACAATTAGACTTTCCACATCGATTTTCATGTCAAGTGCAGCAATAAGTCCAGCAAAATGCTCTTCCACTTCTGCCGTTGCCCTTTGACGAGCCGCTTCAATCTCTTGTTCAAATGCAGACACGTAATACGTACGCAGAATTTGCTCGCTCCCGGCCACATAAGCCTGTACTGGGACCTGATACTTATGTTCGAGCGATTCTTTCATCTTTTCTTTTCCACCCTGCTCGAAGAATTGCTTCGGATTTTTGAACAAACTAAGCGAGCTTTTCAGCTCATTGGTCGTTCCCTCAGGAAAAACAGCGGCAAAGTCCGGTGTATCGTATGTCGGCTGCTCCCAGGCCCGCAATTCGAAGTGTTCAACATGCATGCGTCCTGTCAGCTTCTCTACCAGCTTCATTCCCGCGCCTGCCATGAACTTCTCAATCCGAAGCGCGGTTGCCCGCATTTCCTGCGCCAAATCAAACGCCAGAAAACGTGAAAGTTCATCTAAGGAAAGTTGCAATGCTTTTTGCATATTGCGTCCGTCATTCTGAATCGATGTCGGATTGAATGAATAGAGGAACGCTTCACTGAAGCGAAGCATTACCCGCTGTTTAACATAGTAAACAAGCTCTTGAATTTCTTTCTCCACTGCCTGGATATCAGCCGCTGCATCCAACTCATGCACCGTCTGCAATGCACCTTCCCGCTGCTCTTTTGCTTCACGCAGCTTTTGCTCCCGCAGGTTGACATCCTGGCGCGCCGCAGCAATAAAATCGTCTATCGTCTTCAAAACCCGGCGCACTTCCGCGAACGCCTCGTTGAGCGCAATTTGTGTTAATTCTTCCAGCGTAAAAGAGATAAATTCTTCTTCAAAGCGCTGCAACCCAGAGAAACGCAGGGCTGCATCCGTTGAAGGAAGCGCCTCACCTTCGATAACCCCAAGCCGTTTGCGGAGAATACCTGCCGCTGATTCGCTCAGCTTGCCTCGCTCGCCCATTCTTGCCAGAAGCGCGGTCTGACTTGATACGGGATAAATACGCGGACGCACGATGCCACAGGTAGCAAGATTTTGTACAACATGATCTACGACGCCATCCAATTCTTCCTGCGAATGGGCAAGATCTGCAGCATTGACCAGGAAGAACATCTTATCCATAGCGAACGTGTCTTTAACACGTCCCAACTGGATAAGAAACTCCCGATCCGCATGTGAAAACGCATGATTATAATAAGTAACAAACAATACTGCATCTGCATTCTTAATATATTCAAACGCCACACCCGTATGGCGGGCATTAATTGAATCGGCTCCCGGTGTATCCACTAGAATAATACCCTGGCGGGTGAGCGGGCAATCGTAATACAGCTCGATCCACTCCACGAAGCATGCCTTGTGCTCCTGAGCAACGAATTCCTGGAATTCCTGCAATCCGATGATGATATCCTGACCGAGCTGATGTTCAATATCCCCGTACCCTCTCTGCACAGCACGCAAGAAACTGTAGTGAGGCTTGGCTGTAGGATGGATATCACCCGCATCAAGCGTCGATGTTTTCTCAATCGCCTGTTCAATCGTATCTGCGTGAACATCGAATACTTCTAGTGAATGAAGAACATCATTCGTAACGTCCTGGTGCGTTTTCAAACGAACACGGACACTAGCGTGCGGGTTGTGTTCATCCGGTGGTAAAATTTTATTAATTGCAGCAGTAGTCGGATTCGGTGATACCGGCAAAATTAAATCGCCCATCAGCGCATTGGCAAACGATGATTTTCCTGCGCTGAACGCACCGAATAGCGCAACAGTGAAGCGGTTTTTTTCCAATCGTTCAGCACGCTGCTCCATGGCCCTCGCAATGCCTGCGAGTCCAGGAATATCTTGAACGCGCTGCGAGGTTTGCCGCAGCATTCCCGCCGTTTCAAGCATGTGTGATTTGTAATCTTTTTTAATCGGTGAGGAATACGTTGCAGCTTCGTCTGCCGGTTTCTCTTCCTGTATGCCTGTTAAGTTAATCGGCTTCTGGGCTTTTGCTTTATTAGATGAAGCCGCTGGTGCAGCCACCCGTTCAGCCACCTGCTGCTCGTAAGCCGGAAGCGGCTTAGCCTGCTCTTCACCTGGAACACCTTGTACGACCATGCCAGAAAGGTACTCTTCGGCCTCTGCTTCCTGATTGTCCAATGCCAGAAGCCCGTCTTCCGCCTCTTTGAGAATGCGTACAGCATCCAATTCCTGTCGAATGTCCACCGCCTGCGTTTCCGCCTGCGCGCGCATGTTCCGCGAGGCATCCTCAATCATCTCCACAGCAGCACGGCGATACAGACTCTTCACGTTATTCGCGATATCTTTGGAATAATTCAAAATCGCTTCCCCGCCTGTCAGCGCGCCCGGCTTCACTTCATTTTCCAGTAATTCTTCAGAAAACGGCACGGCAAACTCCATGACCCGCTTTTGATATTCGCTGTCATCGTAGCCATACTTTTCCGGGAGCGTACGCAGAAGGCTTTTAATATGCCATTCAAGGTGTGCAGAGGCGTTCTCGGACAACTCAACGTACAAATCTTTTAATCGCTTCGCTTTCTCTTCTTTTGTTTTGCCTCCTGCAAACAAAAAGCCGACCTTGAAACCGGGCTGACGGCTCTCCAAAAACAATCGAGCCAATTCACGCGTAGAGAAAGGAATAAGCGGCGCATTATCCAGTATGTTTTGTAGCTCCTGCTTCCCTTCGTCTTCAAGCTTATCAGCCGGTTCAAACAAAGAAGCGAGACGGCGCTCAAGTACCGCATATTTCTCCTGCACATTCTCTTCCGTCTTCTGCTCTAACAAGCGCTCAAGCGGCTCACGCTGTGTCGCGTGTGCATCGTGTAAAAATCTGCGATGTTCACCAATCAAATACATGGCAGCCCGCATAATGCTTGGAATAATCAACGCTTCCTTCTCTTTGAACAATTGTCCAAGCTTTGCCAGCAACTCCGGCCATTCATTCTCTGGATGGTTTGCATCTTTTAAGGATGTAAAATAAATACCATCCGGTTCAATATCCCAATGACGGAAAGCATCAACTACGCTTGCACGATATTGGTCGAAGCTCAACTCGAAGTCCACGTGCTTATCAACCTGGTTAATGACCAAATATACCGGTACTCCTCGGTCTTTTAACGTCTTGGTAAATTGAAAGTTCACTTCAGACTGGACATGGTTATAGTCCATTACATATAAGACGGCGTCGGAGAGATGTAGTGACGACTCGGTTGATACTTTATGTGCATCATCAGTAGAATCAATGCCCGGTGTATCCATAATGCTTACCATTTCCCCGAGCAGATTGGACGGATGATATAACTCAATCGTTTCTACTTCATCTCCGTTTATTGCGTATTTCTTAAGCTCGCTTACATCATAATCCGCCGCAAAATCGACGGGCGCACCGTGTTTTAAAAAGATGCGGGCCGATTTTTTTCCTGTTTTAATGCTCACAACATTGGCACTTGTCGGAATCGGGCTTGACGGTAATACTTGATCGCCCATCAACGCATTAATCATGCTTGACTTTCCTGCAGAGAAATGACCGCAAAAAGCAACAGTAAATTCTTTCTTATATAACTTTTCGAGCAACTGCTCCGCTTTTTTAGCGTTTCTTTCATCTCCTGCGGCAGCAAAGCTTTCCTTGAGCTTTTCAACTCTATAATACAGCACTTCGGCGGGTACTTGGCCCCGCCCCTCCTGAGCCTGTGATAGGCGCTCTATCGTTTCAATCATTCCACTCACCGCTGTTTCCCTTATTTGTCCACACATAATTTGTGTACATTTTATGTCATTAATCTATCATCCCTGCACTATTCGCGCAACCGTTGCACCATTTATTTTTCAGTATGCAGGCGAGCTTCCATTGCTTTAACAATCGTTTTCAACACCATAACACGGGCATGCCATTTATAATTGCCCCCAACAATGTGCCAGGAAGCATGGGGTTTATCCGTTTTCTCCAGCATCTCATCCACCGCTTGCTCATACTCATCCCACTTCTCACGATTGCGCCAATCTTCCTCTGTTAATTTCCAATGCTTAAACGGATTGTTTTTTCGTTCCTCAAACCGTTCAAGCTGTTCCTGTTTAGATATATGTAGCCAGAATTTCACGATGAGCGCTCCGCCGTCGGCGAGCACTTTTTCAAACTCATTAATCTCACGGTATGCACGCTTCCATTCCTCTTCAGTCGCCAGCTTCTCTACTCGCTCCACCAGCACACGTCCATACCAGGAACGATCAAAAATACCGATTTGACCTTTGGCAGGCAGCTTGTTCCAGAAACGCCACAAATAATGGTATCTTGCCTCAATTACATTTGGCGCGCTGACAGCATGAACTTGGAATCCACGCGGGTCAATTTTCTCTGTAAAACGACGAATAGCGCCTCCCTTACCGGCCGCGTCCCAGCCTTCAAATACAACAATAAGTGGAATGCCTTTCTCGTGAAACTGCCGCTGCAAATGCAAAAGCTCCAGCTGATATTTTTTCAGCTCTTCTTTGTATTCTTTTTTTGTTTCAAACTTATGATTTACGTCCACTTCACTTAATTTGCCCATTTTTCTACTCTCCCCTTCTTCTTTTTCTTGTTAAGATTGTACGATATTAAAAGAAAATCCTGCTTGACAGCTTTCTTATCCATTAAGAAAAGCTCTTATCGGCATATGCAAATAAGAGCTTGGACATCTCGCTTGTACCTAAAACTCGCTGCTGCCCGTCTGATCTGCTTCCCATTCCAACGAGGCACGCTGCAGCGGAAAATGGAGATAATCAAGTGCGAACAGTACAAATGGCATTGTGCTGTTATGTTCTTTATGCAGCTTACTCAGTACTTCTTCGTTCAATTTCTCATCGAGGAATTGAACAATTGCCCGGTACGCTTCTTCTTCGTGATCACGAAACCATCGGAGCGTAGTTGGGCCGGACTGGGCCAGACCGTACTTATCGGCATACTCGCGAACATGCTGTGGTACATACGCATACGCATATTCATGAGCAGCTTCACTTAGCTCCTTTTTTTCCCGCTCTACCGGCAAACCTTCGGTTAGATAGCTATAATTTCCGCAATGGTAACACTTTACCTCATAGCGGTGATTTCCAGTCACCTGTTTTCCGCAATAAGGGCATGTAATCTGTTTCATCTAGCTCTCCTTTCTTCATCCCTGCTGTTTATCTCTTTTTACCAGAACTTTAATGGTAAGTGCAACAAGATAAGCCAGCAGCGAAAACCCAGCCCCAATCCATAAAATCATTTGCTCGTTTGTCGAATAATACGATACAAAAGCGAACATCGGCATTAGCACAACAGGTGCTGGCCATGCCCGCCTAGTAGCGAAGTAAGTGACTAGTGCCACAGCAAACGTTACAAGACCCCCAAAATATAATACCAGTTGTATAACCATCTGGCTCCTCCCCCACCGCTTCAAATCCCATAATTCACCATGTTTAAGATGATAAATGTTTTGTGACAATATACTTACAAGGATAACTATCCTTGATAATACAAACTCTCGTAAGGAGATGAACAAACCATGGCTCAAAACCAACGCAACTCCAATACTAACAATCTGGTAGTGCCCGGTGCACAACAAGCGCTTGACCAAATGAAGTATGAAATCGCTTCCGAATTCGGCGTACAACTGGGACCGGATACGACTTCCCGCCAAAACGGTTCTGTAGGCGGCGAAATTACCAAGCGTTTGGTGCAAATGGCTGAGCAACAGCTTGGCGGCCGCTTCTAATCTCCCCTCTTACGTACACACATACATTAATATTCTTGGATGAAAAACAAGCCAGATCGTTCAGCGGTCTGGCTTTCGTCTATCTTTTCCCCTACATCCATGTCTCGCCCCACTGCTGAATGGATTCGATAACCCGCTCGAGATCCCGCCCTTTATCCGTAAGTTCATATTCAATGCGCACCGGCGTCTCCGGATATACTCTACGGTTTAAGATACCAGCTTCTTCGAATTCTTTAATTCGCTCCGTCAGCATTCTATCGCTCATTTCTGGAATTTGCGCTTTAATATCTTTGAATCGTCTTGGGCCACCCAACAGCACGCGAATAATTAATCCTGACCATTTCTTGCCCAGAAGCTCAATAGCAGACTCGTACTTGGGACACATTCTGCTGTAATCCACGACACACACCTCCATTTCCATTTTATCACGAATAAGTAACGATACAAATAAAAGGATTAATTTTTCTTGATGCTCACATAAATTTCACATATTTAGTAATTTGCTGTACCCCCTCTGCCAGCTTTCTCATCTCATCGGCTACGACCTAACTCCCGCCCATGCTCGCCCGCTCGCCCCGCCTCAATCGCTGTATTCAATGCCAACAAGTGTATCTGACTAGCAATCCGATTGATTACGTCGACAATGATATCCTTTGTAGAGATTTCTCTTCTTTGTTTGCCATAAATCACATCGTTTTGTTCCTCCTATTTTTCGTTCTTGCTTTTGAACATACAGGAGAGCTGCAAAGTTTGTAGTCATATTTATCCTAAAGGTTCTAATTTTTGACATTGTAATTACGATGTTAATGATTTATTATTAGCCATATCACAAATTCATAATTGCAAGAAAATTAATAGAGGAGTGATTGCGATGAACATTATGAACATAATTGGTGAAGGTTTACTTTATATCGTCGCTCTCCCAATTTTCGCGTTTCAATCTGTTGAAGCGCTACAAGCACTGGTCGAAATCAGTGGTGAAATTTCAAATTTAGGTAAATTTTAAAAAAACGAGGCTCTATGGCCTCGTTTTTAATTTTTATACCAGTCCGGCGAGCAGTACGCCTCCGATAAGCGCAACGAACCAGCAGGGGAGGAGGAATCCTCCACTGATAGAAGTTTTATTTTATCGTTGTGCTTGGAAAGATATGCTTCTTCTTCCTCAATCCCTCTTTTTTCTTTGAGCAATAATCCATAATGTTTGTACAAAAAAAGCCAATCCTTCTATTGAAAGGATCGGCACTATTCCGCCTTTATTTACGGCAATGACCATAAATAATCATTCGTTTACCTTCTTTAGAGTACGGACTGAAATCATAGTCACCATACACGCTTTCGACTTCCATACCAGCATGAGAAAGCATTGTCTTCATCTCTTCAAGGCTGTATAGCCGTACTTTTTCCCAAAACCGCCTTGTTTTTCCTTTTTCTGTGATATTAATTTCTTTCACTACAAAGCCGTCTTCAATTTTGCGGCGCTCGACGATGCTTTTGTCTTCAACTTCACGACTCGATTCCGGCACGAGGTGCTCTTCAATGTACAGCGGATTCAAATAGTCAATGACGAAATGCCCATCTGGACGGAGTGCCTGCGCCATTCTATGCAGTACCTTTTCATTTTCTGCATCTTCTGGGAAATAACCGAAACTAGTAAACAGGTTAAATAATATGTCGAATTCACTCTCAAATGGGATTTCACGCATATCATACCTGTAGTATGTAATGTTTTCATCTTTTGTTTTTTGGTGTGCTTGATCGAGCAAGTACTCAGATAAATCAAAGCCGACTACTTCGTAGCCATGTCGTGCCAATGCGCGTGTGTGTCTCCCGTCACCGCAACAGAAATCAAGTACCCGGCCTGTCTTCGGCAACGGCAGCTTTTGAAGCAGTCCGTCGATTTCTTTTCGTGCCGACTCTTCATCCCGATGCTGGTACAGTGTGGAATAATCCTCCTGAAATGACTTTACAAACCATGAAGCATCCATTCTTTTTCCCTCCGTTCCAAATACTCTAAGTATAACCCTGTCTTACTGTAAGTGTATATTTGCTAATGTGCTTTCTCAAGTAAGAAAAACTCACAGGCGTTTTTCAAGCGATCCGATTCGGAAGAAAGCAGATGTTGCTTGCTTACCAAACAAAAAGACCAGAAGCTATATATAATCCTCCTGGCCTTTCTACACATACGCTTATGTACAAAGATGGCTGGACAGGAAGGGATTGAACCTTCGCATAACGGAGTCAAAGTCCGGTGCCTTACCACTTGGCTACTGTCCAACGTTATCATTAGTATGGCTTTCTCTGCATAGTTTATACAAACAAATCGATACGATTAAAAGAAGGTGAATGTTGCTTGCTTTACAGCGACATCTACTTTCTTATCCATTAAAAAATAAGCGAGGCTGCTTGGTATATGAATAATATGTTTCTTATCTATGCGCACCGCGGCTCCTCTATCCGATACCCCGAGAATACACTGCCGGCTTTTGTGCATGCAATCAGGGACGGAGCAAACGGTATTGAACTCGATGTACAGCTAACCCGCGATGAACAGGTTGTTGTATTTCATGATTGGACTTTACAACGCATTACCGGACGGAAGGGAAAAATCAGCGACTATACGCTCAAGCAACTGCAGGCGATGGACTTCGGCATCTGGAAGCATACTTCATTTGCAGGGGTTCGCATACCAACATTAGAGCAAGTGTTTAAACGTGTCACCAACAAAAATATTATGATAAACATTGAGCTTAAAAATTTTTTCGCTATGCGAAACGGGTTAGAGCGCAAAGTGGTAGAATTAATTCGTCTTCATAATATGGAGAAGCAAGTCATTATCTCTACCTTCAATCCGTTCAGCCTGGGGCTTTTGCGCAAAAACGGATGCGCATCCGACATTGCGTTTCTTTATTTCGGCCGGCTCAAAGAACCGTGGAAATACGCTAAAGAATATGCATGTGCATATATTCATCCGCCCATACAGGAGGTTACCGGGGAATTGCTGTCAACGTGCAACGAACAGGAATTAAAAGTCGTTCCCTATCAGGTCGATACGCTGGCCGAAATAAAAAAAATGATGGACTTAGGGACGGATGGGATCATTACTCCCCGACCTGCACTCGCTTACCGATTACTCCACGGCGCTCCAGAGCGCAAAAAAAAGCGCAGGCGTCAATAACATCTATTGAACAAACAAGTGCATTCTCTTTCCGTGTATAACGAACTATAATAAACTAAGACATGTCGCATAACAAACAAAGCAGGTGAAACCATGAAAAAATCCTTTCTTGCGCTCGCTATCATTCTTGCTCTCGTAGGCTACACACTCTATACCAATGGAACTCTGACTAAAAAAGAAGCAAAAGCGGAAGTCGGCTTCTATGCCCCGGATTTTACTCTAACCGGGATGGATGGAAAAGAGTACCGCCTCTCTGAACTAAAAAAGCCCGTACTCATTAATTTCTGGGCATCCTGGTGCGGTCCTTGCCGGGCAGAAACGCCGGATCTTAACCGCTTGTATAATAAATATGGCGGAAAGTTCGAGATTCTGGCCGTAAATGTTACAGTAAATGATAAAGAAGAGAATGCCAAAAAGTTCGTTCACTTTTTCGATATGAAATTCCCCATTCTTTTCGATCGGACGGGAGAGGTCGCAGAAATGTATCAGGTTTTAGGTTTTCCTACCAATATTTTTGTCGATAAAGGCGGAAAAATTATCTTTATTGCAAATGGCTTACTTCCCCCGGAACAATTAGAACGTAAAGTACAAAACCTGATTGGCTCCTAGCCCTTTATGCTAAGAAAAACTCGTGGGCGTTACCGCTCGTCCTTTTTTCATAAAGAAGCCAAACACTCTATAGATAAAAGCAACGTTTGGCACACGCCTCGCGAGTTTTTCAAGAGATTCGTTCAATGTTACTTTCTTACCTATTAAAAAACTAGCAAATTTGTCACTTGTTTGCCTCTTACCTTCATAGGCGAAGGTCTACTTCCTATGATATGATGAAAGGACGGAGGTGATTGAACAATGACAAATCCAAACCTGAATTTAGACAAAAACCAAAATGATGTAGTCGATTCTTCTCTCGGATTTGGCCTTTCGTTCGGCATTTTAATGGTTATCTTTATCGGTATGATGGTTGTCGAGTATTTTGTGAAGTAATTCTCCGGACACAAAAAACTCTCATCAAGTGATGAGAGTTTTTACATGTAAAAAGAACACTTACATAAATACGAAAGCGTCCTTGTTGGTTCATTATGAAACCCCGCCTATGCCGTTTCACCCTCATGTTTCAAAACCCGCTCTCGCAGGTGGGTGTCCGCAAAGCCACTTCCGCTGTCCCGTCTTGGCGAGCGTAGCGTCCACAGCTTAATTTTAGACTCCCTTTTTCTTCGTAAGGTTCGAAACAAAAAAATGAATCGTACATCGCAGGCAATATAATTTACTTTATTAATTATTATCTTACCTAATTGGCTTACTTTTTGCAAGAGGAAGTTTCTGCTCCCTCAGTCAGCCATTTATGGTCTTGCTGTATATCTTATTATAATCGTTTGTCCGCTTAATGACAAGAGAGTCTGCTGCAACTACAGAACAGACTCTTTGTTTGGCATATTTCCGTTCATCTTAGAATATACGCATTGATTCTTCATTGCTTTCTTCCTGCAGTTCACTTCCGTATAACGCTTCATAATGGGTAATAAATTTTTTCGAATGATAAGTGCGTAAATCTGCGTTATACGTATTTTCTGTCGTGCTATCCAGGCTCTCAACCTTGGATGCATAATAATTGGCCCAAGCGTTATGCCACTGCTTTGCAATCCAATTCATTGTTTGAAAACCCCTTTGTAAAAATGTAGTAATAATAAATTATTACCCACAAATTTCAGGGATTATTACAATTTGTTCAAATTTATTTTAATATAGTAGCGTCCTGCGGCTCGAAAGTGCGCTTGCCTAGCTCGTCATCAAGCATATATAACGCATTTCCATCGGCTCCAATCCGCTCTAATTTTTTGAGGATGCTACTAAAGGTTGCTTCCTCCTCGATTTGCTCATCAATGAACCAATTTAAAAAACTGCTGGTCGCATGCTCGCGCTCTTGTGAAGCTATATCTGCCAAATAATATATCCGTTTCGTCACCTGTTGTTCATGTTCATATGCCGCACGAAATACGTCTTCAACAGAAGTAAATTCATTCTGTGGCGCCTCTAGTCCTCCAATGAGTACTCGGTTACCAGTAGCATTTACAAAATGGAAAATTTTCATTGCATGAAAATTTTCTTCCTGCGCTTGAACAGTAAAAAAGTTAGCAAAGCCATCCAAATCCTCTGCTGCGCAATATGCTGCCATCGCCAAATACAAATTAGAAGAATAAAATTCAAAATTAATCTGTTTGTTCATCTCTGCAACTAAATTTTCACTCATCATGGCATTTCCCTCTTTCCTCCCAAAACTCATTCTATCGTACCACATACTGGTCATTCTGCAACGCCCACCTGCAATTTTTCGGCAACCTTTCAATCTTAAGCTAAAGTGCTTATAATATGGGAAGAAACCGAATGGATTGGAGGATAGTAATGGATGTTGACACGTTAGTTACGTTTATCGGGCAGTATGGTTATGCTGCGCTCTTTTTTTGCCTATGGCTGGGCATTGTCGGCATGCCGATTCCGGATGAGGTCGTAGTCATGACCGGCGGCTTCGTAACCTCACTGCACCTGCTCGATCCCGTTCTGGCGTTTCTCATTACGTATATGGGTGTCATATCCGGTTTATCTATCGGATATGGGCTTGGACGAGTAATGGGCCCGCCAGTATTAAACAAACTTAAGAAAAAGAAAAATGTGGATAAATACTTAACAAAATCATATGACTTGATTAATAAATACGGCTCGTATTCACTGTGTCTTAGTTATGCATTTCCAATTGTGCGCCACCTTGTACCCTATCTGGTCGGCATTGGGCGCATGTCATTTGCAAGGTATGCGCTGTTTTCCTACACGGTCGGCTTCGTCTGGACACTTCTTTTCTTCTTTATCGGGCGTGTATTCGGTCGGTACATCGATCGAATCGGCACCGCTGTGCATGATTACGGTTTGTTGGCACTTAGTATTCTCCTCATCGTCGGTCTTATCCTCTGGTTAGCGATACGATTTCGCAGTAAGCCTGCTTCCTAATATTCCTGTTAGGAACATGTGCGGAATTGCTGTACATCAGAGAAACATTCTTGCTTTCGTTTAGTCTACATAAAGTAAGAAAGCACCTCAAAGGGAGCGATGAATACGTATGGACAAGAGTAAAATGAAACGTGGAATCGCGTGCTCCATCGCCGCTTTTACCCTTCTCGCCGGAGGCACTACATGGGCACAAGATCCGTCATTTACCGATGTGTCTTCCAGTCACTGGGCTTGGAAAAACGGAGCCATTTCGTGGGGTGTGAAACAGCATGTGATTTCGGGCTATGGAGATGGGACATTCAAACCGGATAAGGCAACAACAGAAGCGGAATTTCTTAGCATGCTCATCGGTTTATCTATTCCTTCCCTCGCTAAAACAGGAAACGATTGGACCGAGCCTTATTATAAAAAGGCACAGAGTCTTCGCTATCCGCTTGCTGGTTTGAATAACACAAAAGCACGGCATATGTCCATTACCCGGGAAAAGGTAGCGGAGTTGATTGCCGTAATCAATGGTGCATACTATACAGGCGACGATGCCATTCGCTATGTACTGGGCAAAAAGCTGGCTTTCGGCAAAATTCCCGGGGTAATAAGCATCGCTTCGTATCGAGGAAAAGACACACTGACACGTGCCGAAGCAGTACAGTTTTTAAAGAATGTATATGAACAAGGACGGAAAGAACTAAAGCCTCGTCCGGAACAGCCATCCGATCCAGCACTGCTTCCATCATTGCCTGGAGATAACGAGCAGAACCGGCCGACTACAAAGGAAGAAACTGTTTATATCGAAGGAATGCCTGAAAAAATGATGTTTCATTTATTTAGACAACAAGGCTGGCCCTTCACCACCTATTATCCCTCGGATATGATCGCGAATACAGCCAGCTCCGGGGAAGGCGACAGTGTTCGAATGATAGCTAACTTTGGCGGAAAGCGTAATGACGACGCATTCCTTCATATATTTTTTCCGTCAAAAAATATTCATCCAGAAGAAATGATTCGTGCCTACGATTACAAAGCGGAGCACGAACAAAGTACCAAAGAAACGCCATGGGCAAGCAAAGCCTATGCATACCAAGCCAATGGAAAGTTTCATCGTCTGCTGCTTGGCAAGCATGGGGAACGTTACTTTATCATTCAAATCCAGTATCCAATGGAATATGGAGATGGAATGGCGCCACGCATTGCTAAAATTCTGGAAGAGTGGCGCTGGAGCGATAGCGGCAACCCGTTGTAAAATAATTAGAATGAGGCGGAGCGAATATATACGCTCCGTTTCTCTCTATCCACGGTAGTTAATGAACACAACAAGTACAAAAGTCAAAAGAAAAGTGATAAAAAACGCCAGCACAACGATTCTGCGGTGAAATGCACGTGGGAGCAGCAAAAAATTCCTGATATCGATCATCTGACCGATAACTAGAAAGCTCAGCACTCCACCTTCTGTACTCGCTCCTGCCAACGAACGAGCAATGAACGCATCCGGCATCCTCCTTATGCTGGTACAAACATGTTATAAAAGCATATACTGCAAGCAGGCCTAACAGCAGAGCCATACCGGAAGTTAGCAGCATAAAAAAAGGAGCGACCAGGCGGCTAATTTCCCCTGTTTCGAAAATCTTGTACAAAAACAACACAAAGTTAAGCAGTACCATTCCCTGTGCGAATCTTCCAGCGTCAAAATGCCACTTACCGCTTCGTTCCATGGTCTGTCCCTCCCTCCCTACAAGATATGCGTCCTCTAAAATAATAATGATTCTTTTTTGAAAGAAAAACTTGTGAGCCTTGATGCTCGTCTACAGTGACATCTACTTTCCTATTCATAAAAAAACACCCTGCTTATATTACAGGGTGCTGCTACACTTACCTATACGTTCTGTTCTTGTACTTCCTCCGCTTCTTCCCATGCAGGCAACGGATCCGCAAATAAGCTCCAGTCAGCCTCCTCTTCTTCTGCAGTCAGCAGACACAGATCCAGCGTCTTTACAATCTCATGCTTGTTCATCTCTATACCGATTAACACAATCTCCGTCATCCGATCGCCCCATTTCCGATCCCAGGTCGCCGCCCATTCCGGATCTTCTTTCCTATAGAGCTGCTGTTCTTCTTCCGACATAGCCGCTACCCAGTATCCGGCTTCACCAAGCTGAATGGATGGCCCTGCCTGACTTACGCTAACGGCTGTTTCATTGCGAGTCGCTAACCACATAAATCCTTTAGCGCGCACGACTTCCGCTGGCCAATCAGCAAACCAGTCAGCCAATCGTTCCGGATGAAACGGACGATTGCGCCGATATACAAATGAAGAGATACCATATTCCTCCGTTTCAGGAGCATGTTCCTCCCGCTCCAGTTCCTGAATCCAGCCGGCTGATTGGGACGCTTTATCAAAATCGAATAAATTAGTATTTAATATTTCTTTTAGGGCCACTTGTCCATGAGATGCACGGATAAAGCGGGCCGAGGGCTGGAGTTTACGTAATACGCCTTCTAACCGCTCCAGTTCTTCTTCCGTCACCATATCGCATTTATTCAAAATAAGTACGTCACAAAATTCAATCTGATCAATCAGCAAATCTACAACTTCGCGTCTATCATCATCGCTTACTGCCTGTTCGCGTTCTAGGAGACTCTCACCCGATGAGAAATCCCGCCAGAAGCGGTAAGCATCCACTACCGTCACCATCGTATCCAGACGACAATACTTCGTTACGTCGATCCCGCTTTCCTCATCTTGATATGTAAACGTCTGTGCTACTGGTATCGGCTCGCCAATACCGGTCGATTCGATCAAGATATAATCATATTTTCCTGCAGTAGCCAGCCGCTCGATTTCCTGCATCAAGTCTTCCCGCAATGTACAACAAATACAGCCATTCGATATTTCCACCAGCTTCTCTTCTGTTCGTGATAGCGATGTACCTTTCTCAATTAATTCCGCATCGATGTTTACTTCGCTCATGTCATTCACGATTACTGCTACTTTTAATCCTTCGCGGTTGTTCAATATATGGTTTAATAAAGTCGTTTTTCCAGCACCCAAATATCCGCTCAATACCGTAACAGGGATTTTTTCCTGATGCATTTTCATTCCCCTTTATTATAAATAATAACAATTACGTTTTAAATAATATAAGAACTTTAATTTATCGTCAATATTTAATTAATAAATAACTTATAAAAAATAATAATTACAATATAAAAAAAGGAAAAATGTTCACTTTCATTTTTTTCATATTCAATCCCGATAACAGCGATTCATATAGTAATATGAGAGAAACGAATTCAAAGCAGACGGAGGAATTTTGATGTTTTCCGACTTAAAACTATACAAAATCCCGCTTCTCTACGTACTTCTTTCTTCCATATATATTTTACTATCGGATAAAATCGTAGGGGAGCTGCTAAATCTTTCAACCTATACATTTCTGATTCATATAACAAAAGCGTTGCTGTTTACCTTCATTACCGGCATCATCCTGTATATCGTCATCCGACGTGATATCGCCTCTCTTCATCTTTCAAAACAAGCGCTAGAAGAGAAGGAAAGGCAACTGCGTGAAAGCGAAGAGTTGTACCGCCGACTCATAGAACTCTCGCCGGATATGATTCTGCTTCACCAGAACGGAAACTGTCTGTTCGTTAACAAATCCGGTGCCCGGATGCTCGGATATGAGGACCCGCAGGAGCTAATCGGAAATTCACTCTTTGACTATATTCATCCGGATTATCATGAAATCGTTCAGCAGCGCATTCAGAAAATGACAGAAGAGAGCGCCATACTCGATCCTGTCGAGGAAAAAATCATCTGCAAAGATGGAAGCGTGCTTAACGTGGACGTAGCGGCTACTTCAATCCAATACAATAACCAATCGGCCTTTATGGTCGTTATCCGTGACATTACAGACAAGAAAAAAACGGAAGATGCGCTGCGCAAAGCGGATACCCTCTCTATCGCTGGCAGCCTGGCCGCGGGTGTAGCCCATGAAATCCGAAATCCGCTAACCGTTTTAAAAGGATTTATCCAGCTGTTTAATCAGGAAGACCATTCGCATTTCCCATATTCGAAAATTATGCTTTCCGAAGTGGATCGCATCGAAACAATCATTAGCGACTTTCTAATGCTGGCCAAGCCTCAGCACGTACACTTCCATAAGAATTGTCTGCAGGAAATTGTACAGCATACGATTAATCTATTTGAAACACAGGCTATTATGAAAAAGGTCCAAATCATTCCGAACTATGAACGTGATTTGCCTAAGGTAGAATGCGAAGCCAATCAGTTGAAACAAGTATTTATTAATATTTTGAAAAATGCGTTGGAAGCAATGCCCGATGGCGGGGATATTCACGTTCGCCTCTGGCGCCAGGATGACAACCATGTACTCATTCGCTTCTCTGATCAAGGCATCGGCATCCCTACAGAGAAAATCGAAAAGCTGGGACAACCATTCTATACGACAAAGGAAAAAGGAACAGGGCTTGGTCTAATGGTAAGCTATAACATTATTAAAAACCACAAAGGCACCATCCAGGTGTACAGCGAGCCTGGGATCGGTACTACCTTTGATATTTTGCTACCAATTCTTTCGCACGTATAGCCAGAAAAAAACAAAAAGGAGGCACCGTCAAAAAAAACGGTCAGCCTCCTTTCAACACCTCTAGCTCGATTCATTATGATTTCAATAAACGGAGTCCGTTCAAAATAACGAGAATGGTACTGCCTTCGTGCCCAATAACACCAAGTGGCAAACTCAAGAATTGAGCAAAGTTAGATAGAATAAGCAGCAAGATAACCCCTAGCGAAAAGACAATGTTTTGCTTAATGATCCGCCCTGTTTTTTTCCCCAACCGAATCGCCGTTGGAATTTTTCCTAAATCGTCATTCATCAGTACCAGATCGGCTGTATCAAGAGCCGCATCACTGCCTGCGCTTCCCATCGCAATACCGACCGATGCGGTTGCCAAAGCGGGGGCGTCGTTAACCCCGTCTCCTATCATTGCCACTTTGCCGTACCGCTCCCTGAGTGCTTTGACGCTTTCAACCTTCTCTTGCGGCAAGAGTTCAGCATATACTTCATCAACCCCGGCTTCAACGGCAATCGCCTCTGCTGTTGATCGTTTATCTCCCGTTAGCATAACAATCGTAATCCCTAGTTTTTTTAATTGAGCTATTGTTTCTTTTGCCTCAGGACGAAGCGTATCCTGCACTGCCAGTACACCCGCAATCCCCCTGTCGTTCTGGATGAAGATGACCGTCTTTCCCTCCATCTCCAGACGCTGGGTCAGCTTCGATAACATTTCATGCTTGCCTCGTGCATCCACGAATGCTTCTTTTCCGATCTTCCACGTCTCATTTTCAAATTCTGCCACCACACCAAATCCGGTTACTGCCGTTAATTGTTTCGGCCGAAGCAATGGTCTTCCACAAGCTTCCGCTTTTTCTGTTACCGCCCTGCCAATCGGATGCTCGGATAAGCTCTCGATAGATCCTGCAATCCATAACAGTTGCTCTTTACTATAGTCCTGTAATGGTACAACATCAGTAATCTCCGGTCTTCCTGCTGTCAGCGTGCCTGTTTTATCGAATGCAATCGCACGGATACCAGCCAAATTCTCCAGATGTGCACCACCTTTGAACAGCACACCTTTACGAGCGCTGTTGGATATGGCGGATAGCATCGCTGGCATAATAGAAGCGACGAGCGCACAAGGCGAAGCTACGACGAGAAATACCATGGCGCGGTACAACGTCTCAGACCAGGTCCAGCCGAGGACATAGTGTGGCACTGTCATCAGCAGCAACGTAATTCCAACTACGGTCTTGGCATACACTCCTTCAAAGCGCTCGATGAATTGCTGTGTAGGGGGCATCTCGCTCTGCGCCTCCTGTACGAGACGAATAATTTTTGAGAATAAGCTTGACTCGCTTCCACTTGTTACTTCAATTATTAGAGCGCCTTCTCCGTTCAAAGTTCCTGCAAATACCGAATCCTCCACTTCCTTCTCCACGGGAATGGATTCACCAGTAATCGATGCCTGGTTGACGGATGATACACCTTCACGGACGATGCCATCTGCCGGGATGCGCTCACCCGGCTTAACAATGACGAAATCACCTATGTTTAATTCTTCAATCTTAATCTGGCTCTCCTTACCATCCTTATACAGCAAGGCAGTCTCTGGCTTTATATCCATCAATGACGCGATGTCCTTACTACTGCGTTTCATTGTATAATTCTCCAACGCCCCGCTCAGTGAGAAAATAAAAATGAGAATCGCACCTTCAAACCAATACCCGATGCTGGCTGCCCCGGCCGCTGCGAGCAGCATGAGCAAATTAACATCCAGCTCCCGCTCTTTATACAGTGTAACGAGACCTTCTTTCGCTTTCACATATCCTCCGACACAATATGCAAGTACATACAACACGAAAGTCCAGGCCATTCCACTATCCTGTAGCATCCACGCGCCAAACGTCAACACGCCGCATGCCATGGCTGCAATACCTTCAGCATGTCGTTGCAACGTCTGCTTCCACTCTGCCTGCTTCAAATCTGGCTTCACCGATACAGATTGTGTACATGTGGTTTTCATTTCGCTCATTCGTATTCACCTCTGATAATAAATCTCAATTTTGTCACAGAAAGCACGAATGCTGCTGTCCCTTTGGACAGCAGCATACCCGTTTCTAATTAAGAATGATTTTCATTTTTGTTCTTGTCTAATTTTTTTGCATTAAAGCAACTAATTTATAATTATTATAATCTATTTTTTTCCCATTGGAAAGGGGAAAAATGAAAATAAGCAGATTTTTATTGACGGCATCGATCACTGTCTTTATAATTGAACATAATAATTATTTTCAATTAAAAGGTGGGGAGAATCATAGACATACACATGATTGAAGCAGGTTTATTTATCGTCCTGCTACTTGCTTCCCCGTTCCTGCTGTTTTCATTTGCAAATGTGGGAACTAAGGAGAATAGATGAAAATGTGTAAACAATGGGCCCATATATAAAAACGCTCCGGAAAAATAATATCCCGGAGCGTTTTTGTTTACTTTTTCACACCTGTCACCGCTTCTTCAGAAGGAACAAACCCTTCAGTGCTGTATGTATAACTTACCTGTGGAGAACGTGCCTCTTCTTCATATAGCAGTTGTGCTATAATATCCGGACATGCCTCCGGCGTTACTCCGCGATACCATATTCCCTGGGGATACGCAATCACTACACAAGCATCTTCACACCGACCGTTACAGCGGGTCCGTGTCGTATGAATGAGTGAATCCGCATTTTTTTCAGCAATCGCTTTTCGGACAGCCTGCGTAACTTCTTCCCCACCGCGCTTCATGCAGCTCCCTCCGTTACAAATGAATACATGATGCTGTGTACCGGATAAATCCCACGTTGCCATTCGACTCACTCCTCGTCTTTTATTCATCTTGCAAACCTTCTCTACATACACAAACCATAATCATTACGCTTTACATTCTATAGTTGTATTGCTTATCCGTCAATATTCTTATTTACCAAAAGAAAAAGCGAAGCTTTGCGCTTCGCCTTGTTGTGGCAATTATCCGAGGAACGATGTGAGCATCCAGATGTGCTTCTCTAGTGAAGAATGAATTGCCAACAGCATATCTCCTGTTACTTCATCATTTTCCTTCTCAGCCAGCTCCATACCTTCTTTTAATTCTTTATTAATCTGTTCAAAGTCGTTTATAAGTGCTTGTACCATCTCGCGTGCATCTTCCTTATTGCTTGCTTCTTTCACGGAAGCCAGTTCCAGAGATTCACGCATTGTCGCGACTGGCGCACCTTTTAAGGCCAGCAATCTTTCGGCCAATTCATCAATATGAAGCGCTGCCTCGTTATAGAATTCCTCAAATTTTGCATGTAGCGTGAAGAATTGGCTACCTTTCACATACCAATGGTAGTTATGCAGCTTCGTGTACAGCACAGTCCAGTTTGCAATTTGTTGATTTAATACTTCAGCAATGTTTTTCATTTTACATCCTCCTGTTAGTTTTAATTTATATTTATTACTTATTTAAAACAATTATAATTAACATATCTTTATTATACTCTTTTCTCTGTATAAGTCAAGCAAGCATACGGAATAAAATCCAGAGAATTTACCGATCAAACAACAGTACTTCAGCGATACGTCGCAATCCTTCATCCAATACTGCTGGTGCTACTGCTCCGAATTTTACTTGAAAACCCGGAATCGGGTCCTCTACAGCGAATGCGTCTCCGGGACAGACATACACACCACGTTTAAGGCATGCATCGAAAAAACCGAGGCTATCGAAATCCTGCGGAGCATACACCCAAGTACATACCCCCATCTCTGGAGTATGAAACGTGTATTCCGCGGGCAAACGACGCTGTAAACTGTCCATTGCCGCATTGCGCGCCTGTCTAAGCTCTTCTCGTTTGCGCTCCATATAACCTGGAAAATTCACGCGATCCCAAACTTGAAGAAAAAGCTGCTGGCTCAGTACCGCGGTCGTGCCATCAAGCAAATATTTTGCCTTTTGTAACCTCTCCCGGTATTCCTTGGGAAGCACCATATAGCCAAGCCGCAGATTCGGATGCACGATGGTGCTGAATGAACTCATATAGAAAACAGGCACCTCTCCCCTCTCCTCTGCCATACCATACAATGTGGAAGGCGGATGCGGCGTATAATATAATTCACCGAAGTATTCATCTTCGATAATCGAAAATTTAAACCGTCTAGCTAATCCAAGCACCGCTTGTTTTGTTGATACAGACCAGGAAGCTCCTGTAGGATAATGGGCATTTGGCATCGCATATAAGGCTGTAATTTTCTCCTTCTCACATATCTTTTCCAAAGTGTCCATATCCATTCCTTCACTGCCCACGGGAACGGAAATCACGCGTACTCCCCGATCACAAAATACATCCCTTGCCGGCAAATAACACATAGCAGGCACAGCCACTGCATCACCCGGCTTAAAAATCTGATCCGCCAAAAGCCAGAGTGCCTGCTGTGTACCATTCACCATACATATGTCCTCTATGTTCGTCCAACATCCTCGTGCAGCCAACAGTCCCTGAATCCGGCTGCGAAGCGGAAGCAAACCGAACGGCCCCGGTTCACCTGCAGCAAACATTCCTTCAACCGCTTCTTCTCCGGCCTGACGGAATGCGCGCATAAATTCTCTATCTGTCGGAGGCAGCGAAATGCCCGATACTGGAATAAAACCGTCTGCCTGCTTATACTCCTTGATTCTTGACAGGAAAGGGCCTCTCTCTTCCTCCCGTTTCGGTGATAACATAAGCAGCGAAGCCGGGAGCGTATGGCTGACCGTCGTACCATAGCGGGGACGACTCTCGATCCACCCTTCCTCCTTTAAGGCGCTATATGCTTTCTGAATCGTCTCTATGCTAACTCCAAGCGAAGCCGCCAGCCGACGCACCGTCGGCAGCGCCTGTCCCGCTCTCATGCGCCGGGTCCGAATCGCACGTACAATTTGTGTCTCTATTTGCTCGGATAATGGTATTCTGCTTGCTCGCTGTATATGCAAAAAAGGAATTGACATCATATTCTCCCTTCAGTATAATTCTAAAAATTTTGCCGTATTGTTCTGTTCTTTTAGACTAGCAGAACAATTATAGGTATACAACACAAGGGAGGAAGAAAGATGGCAGAACAAATAAAAAATCAAAATACACGTCCAATCCGACGGAAGGTCAATGAACTAACCTCACAGGCAGAAATAGAAACATGCCTAAGAACAGTACGTACCGGATATCTGGGCCTTCAGGATAATGAAGGCATGTACGTTGTACCGCTTAATTTTATTTGGCATAATGGAAGTCTTTACTTTCATGGGAGCAGTGAAGGTCGGAAGACGGACGCTCTGACCCAGCAAGAAGCGCCGGTTTGTTTTACAGTGGTAGAAGATTGGGGCACCATCGCTGACCCGGTTCCAGCCCACACTAGCACCGCCTACCGGAGCGTGATGGTGTTCGGCTATCCAGAGAAGGTTGAATCACTCAAAGAGGCTACAGAGGCGCTTCAGGCCATGCTAAGAAAATATGTACCTGGTTACTATTCAGGCGCTCTTGCCTCATCCCATGTGGATAAATATCGTTCCAGCCTTGGTAGCCCGACATCCGTATATCGAATTACGCCGCTGCGGCTGACCGGAAAAGTGAACCCCGTCTGTCCCGAACAGATGTTTTATCCCGGGCGAACCATCCAGGATGACCGAAAAATGGAATAAACGCATGAAAGGCTACATTTCTTCTCCATTTTTGCTATACTCAAGATAACGTATAAAAAAAGACTTCCTTCTAAATATTGCGAGGATGGACAAGGAGAAGGTGGCTATTTGAATGGATGCTTTGAAAGAACAAACCATGCAATTGTTACGGGCGGAAGCCGATAAGATTGAACATCTAATCGAGGTGCAACGCACGAACCTGACGATGCCGAAGTGTCCACTATACGAAGAAGTACTGGATACACAGATGTTCGGTCTCTCTCGCATCGTGGATTTTCTGATTCGTCTCGACTTGCTGAATAAGGAAGAAGGCAAGGAGATTCTAGACGGATTGGAAAAGCGGGTATCCGCCAAAATCGGAAAATAAGAAGGACAGGAAGCCGGATACACCGTGCTTCCTGTCTTTATATGCAAAAGAAAAAACCAGGACACATTATCCTGGTTTTTATTTACCCTCTTATTTAAGTAGATATTTTTCGAGGTCATCCAACAGAAGGTTGGCTGCTTTCACGCCGCCAGCCGTATTCCAGATAACATCATCTACTTTATGTGCGTTTCCGCTCTTCACAACTTTTAGATTCTTCCACAGCGGATCTTCCGTCCACTCTTTCTCCACTTTAGAAGCCTGGCCATCACCTGTCTCATATGTGAAGTAGAACATTACGTCGCCATCCATATCCGGGATACGTTCTTTTGTTACTTCATCGACGAATTCATTTTTATCCTGCGAAGCAGGACGAGCAAATCCGATTTCGTTAAGAATCATGCCTAAGAATGTGTCTTTATAATAAATACGCGTCTTACCTGTCATGAAACGAACGACGGATACTTGAGTCGAAAGCTTATCTCCAGCTTTTTGTTTAATGTCAGCGATACGCTTATCCCAATCTGCAAGAACTTTGTCGCCTTCCGCTTTCTTGTTCAGCGCTTCGGCATACACTTTAAAGTTATCTTTCCATGCGCCGCGCAACTCTTCTGTGAAAACGGTCGGTGCGATTTCAGAAAGCTGCTGGTACACTTTTTCCTGACGCATTTTATTTCCAAGAATTAAGTCCGGTTTCAATGCCGCGATTTTCTCAAGGCTTGGCTGATGCTCATCCCCTACTACGGTTACGCCTTCCATTTCCTTAGCAATATGGTCATAGAACGGTTCGCCTTTCCATGACTTTACGGCACCAACAGGCTTAATGCCTAGCGCAAGTACCGCTTCCGTTCCTTCGTTAGTTAACACAACGACTTTTTGCGGATGCTCAGGCACTTTTGTTTCACCCATTACATGTTTTATCGTGCGAGTCGCTTCCTTCTTTTGTTCTCCACCCGCTTCGCCTCCTTTTTCAGAAGAGGTCTGCTGAGAACCACATCCGGATACGAATACCGCAAAAGCGAGCAGCATCGTCAGAAGCGTGAAGATGTTTCTTTTCCTTCTTTTGTATGTAGTAAACACTGTTGTTCTCCCCTTTAATCATGATAATGATTATCATTTCCGATATTATACTAACCGCTTGTATCCATTTTGTCAATAAAAAATAATAAAGCATTGATAATGAGTTTCAGAATCATTGACAGGTTCGCCAAATAACCTTAAACTTTATCATTGAATTAGAAAAAAAACATACATTGATATTCAGCATGTTTGTAGGGGAAGTAGGATTGAGAGATGAGAGTTTTGCTGCCAAGTACGCAATTGAAAATTGCAGGGCTCCTAATTGGCGCCGTCATTCTTGTGTTGGCGGTGTACGCTAGCATTATCTTCGGTGTCATCGATACCAGTTGGCAAACGCTAATAGAAGCATATACGAATTTTTCCGGTACGAATGAACATATCGTTATCCGCGAAGTTCGGATTCCCAGAGCGCTTATCGCGGTTGCGGTTGGCATGTGCCTCGGGATTTCCGGTGTGCTTATTCAAGCGCTCACCCGAAATCCAATGGCCGATGTAGGCATTCTCGGCATCAACTCAGGTGCCTCGCTTCTCATCGTTATCGCAGTTGCCTTTTTTTCCGTTAGAACACTAACGACTTTAACATGGATTGGATTTCTGGGAGCCGCAATCAGCGGAATCGCCGTCTATGCACTTGGCTCACTGGGTCGAGGAGGTGCGACGCCGCTTAAGTTAACCCTTGCAGGCGCTGCCATGTTTGCGCTTGCTTCGTCCCTTACCCAAGGAATTCTCATATTTAACGAATCTGCCATGGAAGAAGTGTTATTCTGGATTTCTGGTTCAGTGGCAGGCAGAAAGCTTGACATTCTCATTTCGGTGCTTCCTTATATGATAGTCGCGATTGTCGCATCCCTTATTATCGCAGGACCGATGAATACACTGAAACTTGGAGATGATGTTGCCAAGGGGGTTGGGCAGCGTACTGCATTCGTTAAAGTCGGCGCCGGTATCCTTATTGTCGTATTGGCCGGGAGTTCCATCGCGGTAGCAGGTCCGATTAGCTTTGTCGGGCTGATTATTCCGCACATCGTCCGACCTATAGTAGGAATCGATACGCGGTGGATGGTCGCGTACAGTGGTTTGTTCGGGGCGATTTTGCTCTTGATTGCCGATATTCTGGCCCGTTTCGTCGCCATGCCAAAAGAACTGCCCATCGGTGTAATGACCGCGCTGATCGGGGCTCCGTTCTTCATCTATGCGGCACGAAAAGGAGGATGGCAATCGTGAAGAACTACATACCCGTACGCGGTGGAAAAGGTAAGTTTTCCTTTCTATTAGATAGACGCTCTATTATATTCAGTCTATTTTTCTTACTGCTGACATTCATATTAATTTTATTTAGTATCGGAATTGGTGATTTTTTCATTGCACCAATTGATGTGCTAAAAGTTCTGCTAGGAATGGGTGCGCCCGAACATAATCTGGTTGTCCAGACATTCCGCCTCCCGCGCGTGCTCACAGCCATGCTGGTAGGGGCCTGCCTAGCCGTATCCGGGGCCATTCTGCAAGGAATGGTACGCAACCCGCTCGCATCTCCAGACTTGCTCGGCATTACAGGCGGAGCTTCGGTGGCGGCTGTCGCCTTCATCACCGTGTTTCCTGCCGCTTCGATTCGATGGCTTCCGGTCTCGGCACTGCTTGGGGCTGGTCTTGTTATAGTACTTATTTATTTCCTGGCCTGGAAGCAGGGTGTGAGCACGATGCGTCTAGTACTTATCGGTGTAGGTATTCATTCGTGCATGTCTGCTCTTACTACGCTTCTATTAGTTGTAAGCCCCGTGTATCTAACGAGCAAAGCGATGGTCTGGCTGGCAGGAAGCGTATACGGAACGAACTGGAACGATGTTCTTACGCTTCTGCCGTGGGCACTGGTATTTATTCCGCTGGCGGTGCTGCTTGGCCGAAGCATTAATGTACAGCAACTGGGCGACGATGTAGCCCAAGGCGTCGGGCACCATGTGGAACGGCAGCGTGCTGTACTGCTTCTAGTCTGTGTGGCACTGGCAGGGGCAGCTGTCGCCATCGGCGGCGCAATCGGATTCGTGGCGCTGCTGGCTCCTCAGATCGCACGTAAGCTGGTCGGCCCGTCATTCGGTGCCCTGCTGCCAATGGCAGCGCTAATTGGTTCTTTTATTGTAGTAGCGGGTGATTTAATCGCTCGCACGGCATTGTCACCACTCGATTTGCCAGTCGGTATTTTCACATCGGCGATTGGCGCACCGTTCTTCATGTACCTGTTATATAAATACCGGAACCAATAAGAAGGAAGGGAATGTTACCTATGAAAACACTTGCGGCAGAAAACTTGACGCTCGCTTACGGCAACCGTACTGTGATCCAAGACCTGGATATTACGATTCCGGAAGGAAAAGTTACGGTCTTTATCGGGAGCAATGGGTGCGGCAAGTCCACATTGCTTCGTTCGCTGGCCCGCCTGTTGAAACCGGCCGGCGGTTCGGTTATTCTGGACGGCCAGAGTATTTCCCACCTATCAACCAAAGAAGTAGCGCGACGTCTGGCGATTCTGCCGCAAACAACCGGTGCTCCCGAAGGTCTGAGCGTCCTGCAACTTGTTAAGCAGGGCAGATATCCGTATCAATCGTGGCTACAGCAATGGTCGGAAGAAGACGAAAACATGGTACGTTGGGCGCTTGAGGCGACTCAGCTAACTGAACTGGCGGAACGCCCTGTAGATGCCTTGTCGGGCGGACAACGCCAGCGAGCCTGGATCGCTATGGTATTGGCTCAGGGCACGAACGCTTTGCTGCTTGATGAACCAACTACGTACCTCGATATGACGCATCAGATCGAAGTACTCGACATTTTGGCTGAGCTAAACCGCAGTCAGAAGCGAACGATTGTAATGGTACTACATGATATTAACCTGGCCTGTCGGTATGCTGACCATATTGTCGCTCTGCAAAATCAGAACGTATTTGCAGAAGGAAGGCCTGAAGATATTATTACAGAGCAACTTGTTCGCTCAGTCTTCCATCTTGATTGTCGTATTATCAATGATCCACTGTATGGCACGCCTATGTGTGTTCCTTATAGCAAACATCGCAACCGTAACGCTTCGTAAGAAAAAAAGGAAGGGCGGTGGGCGGTTGGAAAAAGACACGTTTGCCTTTCTTCTGCTGGAGCGCAGGGCGCATCCAACCTCTTCACCTACTTCCAACCACGCTACCCTGTCAAAATATCAAGTGTAGTTTATATAGCTTTACGGCGACATCTATTTTCTTATCCATTAAAAAGAGAGACCGTTTTTTATGGTCTCTCTTTTTATATTCTTAAAAGCATTAAAACATATATATGGAATTTTTCAGAATAATTTATAAGACGCTTGATTCAGTAACTTTTTAGTTTATAATGCTTGTTTTATTTTGATACCTGGGCTGGCTGTGTTTGCATAGCTGATTGTACTTGACTTATTGCTGTTTGAGCTTGAGCAATCTCTGCAGATGCTTGTTTTAAAGCTTCTTGTGCTACAAGCTGATTTGCAGATGATTGTTCAATCGCTTGTGTAATAAGGTTCTTAGCAATTGTTGTTGATGCTTCAGCCTGTTTTAATTGGTTCGTGTCCATTTGTTGCTGTGCCACTTTTGAACTCCTCCTGTATTGTATTCTTTACACCCCTCCTATATTCTGCTTTTCTATTCGTTTTTATGTATCGAAAAGGAGCTTTTTGTTTCAACGAATAATTAAAGATGAAATGCCCAGCTTTGTATGTCACACGTATTTTTTATTGCATTCTTTTTTAACCCATTCTGCAATTGTGACCACACGCTTGGTTTGATGGTGAACCACACTTTGGAAAGCTTGAACATCACCAACCATCTTATTATCTTGGTCAACTGATACACTGGTTCTGTATGGATTTCCTCCCGCCCCATAAAGAACAGGGTCGGTATAACCCGGAGCTACCACAATTGTACCCCAATGATACATGGTTGTATATAATTGAAGAATCGTCTGCTCTTGACCACCATGAGCGTTTTGAGCGGAAGTCATTGCACTTACTACTTTGTTAACGGTTTTTCCTTGTAACCAAATTATGCCAGTATTGTCTAAATAATTCCATATTATAATTCATCAGATAAAGCCGGAAGAATAATCGAGAAATGAGTACCTTTCTCCTTTTCGCTTCGAACTTCCACTTTGCCCTCCCATGCCTCAATAATTCGATAACACACCATAAGCCCCAGGCCTGTCCCCTTCTCTTTGGTTGAATAGAAAGGATTCCCCAGCCTCTTTATTTCCTCCTGACTCATCCCCTTTCCAGTATCGATAATCTCAATAACCACATCTTTGTCCTGACGAAAAGCTCGTACGGTAAGAGTTCCTCCCTCCGGCATCGCTTCTACGCCGTTTTTCATAAGATTAATCATACACTGAGAGAATTTTGAACGGTTCAGCTCAAGGAATAAACGATCTTCTGTCTCCGTGTAAATATCCACATTTTTTAGCAACGCATATGATGTCATGACTCCCGCTATCTGCCGGATTTGCTCGCCTACTTCGATGCGTTCCCGGCTCTCGATTTGCGGACGAGCGAATGTTAAGTAATCACTAATGATTTCTTCAGCCCTGTTCAACTCTTTTAGCATAATATCGATATAGTCCCCTTGCTTCTCCACAGGGATTTGCTGTCGACCAAACAATTGAAGGAATCCACGCACAACGGTGAGCGGATTGCGTATCTCATGGGCAACTGATGCCGCCAGTTCGCCCATTGCATATAGTTTCTCAGCTCGTTGAATTTCCTGCTGCATCATTATGTTTTTACGCATATTTTCAATCAGATAGACGGCTATCCATATGCCGCCTAATTGAATCAATGAATATTCGAACGCAAACTGCACGAATTTAAGCTCTATCTTATTCTCTTCCGGCAGCAGGAGCAATGTCATAAGAAGAACAAGGGAGGAAGAAAGAATAGCTAGCCAAAGAGCTATTGTCTCCCGCTTTTCCTTTTCAGCGCGCCGAAAGCGGGGAACGCAGGTGAGAGCGACCGCAGTGATTATAGGATATGTATAAAAAGTGGTGTAAAATCCTTCTCCTCCCACATAGTAGCGGTATAAAATCAACACTGCCAGCGTGCTAATTCCTGCTTTATATCCACAATATAATGTCGCAATAATAAGCGGAATCGAACGCATGTCGAAGATGTATCCAGGCAGAAACGTAAACGGAAACGTCATACACAGAATCACTGTAGCGGAGGCAAACAATCCAACAACGACTGTGTACCATACCTTTGGTCCTTTAAACAATTTTTCTGCAAAGAAGATTTGAAATAGGAAAATCGGTAAAATGATAAACAAGATGTTCAGCAAAAGCCTTTCAATTCCCAACAACGCCTTCTCCTCCCTATACCTCTGCCGACTTTACTCCCTGGATTTTCATTGAACAATGTAAACGTTTTTATATACATATTACCATGTTCTGTTGATTTCAAGGATAATTTCCAATACGTTCTCAAAAATTATGCAAAACAGAATAATATATGCGCTAATTCATAATCTAATTTTCTTCATTTTATATCATCTTTCTTAAGTAATCGATATTACTGGCATCCTAGATACAATTAAAAACAATCGAAAAATACACTAAAGGCCGACTCTTAATTAAAGAAGCCGGCCTTTGTGCCATATAAAGTAAAACTTATATCAGCTTACGGTTCTGCCTTTCCCAGTGAAGGGCTTACTGCCTGTTAGACCGGGATAAATCAAGAAGAACGTTTGAGTTCAGGAGCGGGAGATTTGCTTTTCGCACGCAGCATATCAAAGCCCTCCGTCACGAAAATACCAGATAAAATCAAAAACACGCCCGTAATGATAGCGGCGCTAACTGCTTCTCCCCATAACAGCCAAGAGAAAACGAATGCAAATACCGGCTCGAACGCGAGCAATAGGCTAACATGTGTCGGTGGTGAATGCTTCTGTGCTTTTACCTGTACAATATAGGCCAAAAGGGTTCCAAAGAGCAAATCGAAACCGTATGCGAACCATCCGTATGGTGAAATATTGCCCAGAGCTGGAAACGGTTCGATGAAAGCAGCAATCCCTGTGTCGATAATGCCTACTATTAGTAATTGGATCATGACGAATACAAGCGCATCAAATGTAACATCACGATTATATGAACGATCTACCATAACCATATGAATCGCAAAAAAAATGGCGCCACCAAATGTGATTACATCCCCGAGATTAACCCCTGACCAGCCTCCGTCCCATGAAAGAAGAACAAGCCCACTAAATGCACAAAGACTTCCAAGCACTGGCCCTGGCTGCATCGGGATACGCGCCCAGGCAAAGTATAGGAATGGAACCAGCACCACCATCGTGCCTGTAATTACCCCTGCTTTTCCAGGCGTCGTTAAATCAATTCCAATGACTTGAAGCGTAAAGGCTGCCCAGAGCGCTATGCCGCAGCCAATCCCCATTTTCCATACCTGCCAACCGGTTCGTTTCAGACTTCTCCACACTAATGGCAGAAGAAGCAGGGCCGCAAGCAGGAAGCGGGTACCAAGAAAATAAAACGGCGGTATCTCCTCCAGCAAATCTTTCGTTAGGACAAATGTATAGCCCCATGAAATCGCCACGCCAAGCAGCGCAGCATTAGCCAGAAACATCTTTCTTTTCGCCGACACAATATCTCTCCTCAATTTTTGTTAAATTGTTACTCTGTATAATATAAGCAAAAAGTATACCATATTAATAAGAAAAGCTCGCAAGCATTGCCGGTCTGATTCTCTCTATGCCACACGCTCCACAAAAAAAGCGCTTGCATCACTCAAGCGCTCTTTGTTGCTATACTATTTCTCCAATAAAACCATCCATTCGTCGACCTGTAGGGATATAACCTTTCCATCCTGTATCTTCACCGCGAAGTATTGCTTCATCTCGTCCGCTGCGTCTATCAGTAACGTTTCCACTGCTTCGATTTGCTTTGTATCGCGTGCCATACGCGCTACCCATACCGGAAAATCGTACGTTTTCCTACGCAATGACTCCCTTCGCTCCGTTAAACCAGCCGCTGTAAAAAGCCCTCTCCACTCTTCTATCGATAAGCAGCGTACATGGCTCTCATCTCTTGCTTTCTCTACTTTGTTCATAAACAAATCTAGCTGTTTACCTGCAGGTGCCACGTTATCAATCATTAAAAATCTTCCACCTGGCTTTAATACGCGTGCTACCTCGCGGACAAATTGCTCTGGTCGGGGAAAGTGATGGGGAGCGATACGACACGTTACTGCATCAAATGTCTCATCTAAGAACGGAAGCGCTTCAGCATCCGCCACTACATACCATATATTCGGGTGCTCTGGTCGTAAATGCTCGGCAGCCCGCGTCAGCATTCGGGGTGTCAAATCTGTGGCAAATACATGCCCGACATACGGAGATAATGTCTTTGCTACATGTCCTCCCCCCGTTGCCACATCAAGCATCACCCATGTCGAATGCGGATGTAACCACTCTGCTAACAAGACCAAATCACCGCCTTTTGCATGTGATTCACTGGCCACATACTTCTCCGCATGTTGAGCAAACTGTCGCTTCACTGCTTCTTTGCTATCATCTTGTTGATGCATCATCGTTCCCCTTCCTTCATGTTTTTTATCTTCGGTATCCTTTTTTACTCAAGTATACTCACGTCCGCTTCTTTATACGATCACTTTCCTGTGTTCACTATTCATCATATCTATTTTCCCTTTTGTATCTTAGCACCTATTCAGGCTATAAAGAGAGTGAGAATGAACCATTTTCAATCTTTTCTTTCTTCTTACAATATAAGCAAGTAATGATTTTTAAGGAGGATTGTATGCACCGTTTCCCATTTATCTTACAACGTCTTTCCCTTACTCTCCTTTTTTTAGCGCTAGCAATACCTGCTCCGGTACATGCACTTACCACTCCTGTCATTCCTGTGCCGAACAACGAGGACATGCAGCCCGAAAAGCTGACTTCATTGAACGAACTATCGTTCTTTTTCGCCGAAGCAGAAAAGAAGGGGCTTTCCAAAGTACAGGCCGCACTCCTGCTTCGTGACTTCGCTCTTATACTGGGGAGTGGAGGTGATGCATCTACTATAAAAGCATTGGAGCATAGAAATGCAGGCACACTTGCTATACTGTTCGATAGAAACAGTATTAGCGAGGAACTTCGTGTCTTCTCGGAAGATGCCGCTCACCTTGTCGTAGAGAAGCTTACGGAGGATGCGCTCGCCGATCGGACACGCCCCATCGAAGCTGTACTCACGGAAGTGTTCACAGAAACGCTTCAAAAAACGGAGCATCAACCGCTGGCAAACGATCTCAAACGCTATGGGCTTACCCCAGACTCGGTTATTGCTTTATTGAAGCGGTTGGAAACTGTTCTTGATCCTGAGAAAAAATGGCGGATTATTCTCAATCAAAAGATTGATCGTCTTCTACAGGAAATACGTAAACGACAGTCTGCCAATAAAATCACAAAAGTAGCTTCCGATCGGGCAAGCGATATATACATTACATTTTCCCGTCCTTTTGACTTCAACGCTTTGCGTCAGGCTTGGCTTGATAAAGACCTTCTTTTGGAAGTAACCAGCCGGGGTAAAAGCATCCCCGTACAGTATCTTGCCCAGGAATCCTCCCGCGTGTTACGTATTGGCTTCGCTCAGGATCAGGCACCCGAAGAGTCAGCCCTTATAACGGCGGGAATTCGCGACTTACGGCAAAATCCAGCATTTGCAGTCAGCTATGCGTCCTTTGTTCTCAAAGATGCGAAACTTCCGGCACTCAAAAGCACACAGCAAACGGGAAGCGGTTCGTTCCTGCTCGAATTCGACGAACCGATTTATACCGGTACCCGCAATGCAGGATTCGAATTCTGGAAAATGAATGGGCACGAAATTTACGGACGTCTCACACAGGCAAAACCAGAAACAGCAGAAAGTCGTCTTTCAGGTGATTTCCGTCGTTTTGCTGTGCTGGAGCTGAACTATGAAGGACGTTCACGCTACCTTCCACCAGGCGAGATGAATAAACTGGAGGGATTTGGTATCGCTGATTATGCGGGACAGCGAACCGGAAGGCGCTTGCATGGTGTAGAGATTACCTTCGTCTCCCCAAAATTGACGGAACCGATGCCGGAATTTAGTATGCAGTCACCAGAACAATTCGCACTCCATTTCCCTTCGGAAACCGTTTCCTTGCACGGCTGGGGTTTTCCCCTCCAAAATGAAGCGATCCGATTTGAGAGGCAGAGTGGTTGGGATGAAAACGGAAATCCTAAGTGGACGACAGAACGTGTACGGCCGATTGAAGATATTGTGATTGAGCATGAGGGATTCCTAACATACTACCTGCATCTAAAAAAAGATTGGTCACGTATCCTGCAAGATGAAGATGGTGCTCCTAGTTATGACGCTACCGGACACAATCGCATACGTATTACGTTATTGGGAGGAAAGGCGAAGGATTTGGGAAGCGGCATGACAAATCAGACTGATATCATGCACGAATTCACTTTGACCGCCGATACACAGCCACCCAGGATCGCCAAAATCGCTCCCGCATTCAGTGCAATTCCAGGCCAAGAGACGCTCGAAGTTACTTTTGATGAACCTGTGCAGATCCCAGGGGCTACCAAGTATCTTACGCCTTCAATCAAAGAGAGCTCGGTGCCTTCACCTGTCTTCGAATTTGTTTCACCAAAATCTGGAGCGCGTATACCGACATCAGTTATCGGTTTCATTACTGCCAAGGACGACATGACCTATACACTGACCTTACCAGACGAAGTCACCCGACATCCTGGAAGTTGGGAGCTGCTTGTCCGTAACCTCTCAGACGATGTGGGCAACAAGAGTGATACACAAACCTATTCCATCACTATCAGAGAATCCGTTCTTAGAGCGAGTAAACGCTTGGAACTCCCTGCTCTGGTCTGGGGTACAGCCATCGACAACGTGAACGCCGATCAAACGCCAGAAGCAGAAGAAGATGTAATCGTTCTCCAATTTAACACCATTCTTTCCAAGAATGCTATTGCAAGAGAGAAATATTGGATTGCAGGGAAACAGCTGCCGTCAACTGCAAAAATACTCGCACAGCCAGTCCGTTTCGACACTGATAAAGACGGAGCCATAACAGGTAAAGACGGGAGTGGAACCCGCCTTACGATTCTCTTGCCTAGGGACACCTTTGGCGCACAAGATAGCACCGTCATAGCAGAGTCCGTAAGCGGTGTGCACTTTAATGTTCAGGTAGAAAACGAAGAAGGTCAGAAAATTAATAAATGGGGCTCCTTACCTTACAGCCAATCAGGAACGCCTGATGCGATACCTGAAGAAGTGCTTACTCGTTACCGCAAAACAGAAGCATCGCCTTCCGACTACGCATGGCTACAAGAAGCCATACAGCATGCTGAAGCCGAACTTTCCGCCTCCCATGCCGGAGATATGGAAGGAGAATTCCCGACAGAATCTATAAAAACATTACGCAAGACAATCATTCAGGCTAAACAAACAGCCGGGAAAAAGCGAGCTGCAAGAGGCGAAATCGATAAAGCCATCCATTCCTTGTACACTGTACAGACCAGTTTCTATGCTAGCCAGCACGCGCTGCCTGCTGATAAATGGGAATTAATTACTCAACTTCGCATTGCTACATTCGAATGGGAAGAGATAAAGAAAAACCCTTATCAATATCCTCCTACACTGCGCGATGCTTTTGCCGAAGCTATTGCCCACGCCGAGACCGTCATCGCCAACGAAAATGCAACTGAACAAGAAATACATGATGCGTACCGCAAACTTGTCGATGTAATAAACGAGAAAGCCCGGTATGACGATCCGTATCCGCATTAATAAACAATCACATCCATTAATTATCTACAAGGGTGTTGATTTCTTGAGAGAGGAAGAGACACCAACAACCGACGCCCGTTTGGAGCCCGTTGTTGGTGTCTATGTAATCTGGATGATACTGGATAATCAGCACACTTGTATAGTATATTAAATATTAAGATTTGCTAAGAAAGGTAGCTGAAAGTGAAAAAACTGAAAGTACTCCATCTTGTTCCGGGTTTCTTTTTATTCCTAGCTCTACTGCTCATTTTTATACAGAAATCTTCCACATCCCCCCACCTTATGATGAAAACATACGGCTACTTGCGTTTATCTGAATGGGCGCTCCTCTCATTGAGCCTAGGATTGCTTCTAAACGGAGTCGTATACTATCGAGAGAGGCAGAGAGGACTGGGAATTATCTTCATCACCGCAGCCCTCTTCATGGGTGTCGGAGTTTTCATGGATACGGAGTTTTCGTGGTTTAGCACCGCTTTTACTATCATATTTTATGGCGGATTTATCGCGAGCATATATCATGTCTTCGAAAAATCCTGCGCAAAGTAACTATATACATCTGATTTGATAAATCGCCTACTTCCAACCACGCTACCCTGTCAAACTATCAAGTGTAATTTATATAGGAAGGCAGCATTGAAAGCGTGTAACAAAGCTTCCTTACATAAATATAACATTGTTAAATTCTAATGAAGCTTTATACATTTTAATACATTCCCTTACGCTTTTTGCCATAATAAAAAGCAGAACGCTATTCAGGAGGGATATGGATGATATCACAAGGTAAAAATGTGAGGTTAACTATCAGTATTCCTACTGTGCTACAGTTTATATTAAATACAGCACTGGTTTTTCTGGTAGGGATTTTATGCATTTTGCTTCTAAAAGAAATTGTATACTTCATTCAGTTCTTCATTTTGCGCAATGAAGCTCCCATTCATCAACTGCTTGAGCGTATCCTCGTTTTCTTCCTGTACTTTGAATTCATCGCCATGATTGCAAAGTATTTTCAGGAAAACTACCATTTCCCGCTTCGCTACTTTCTGTATATCGGGATTACAGCAATGACCCGTCTCATTATCGTCCATCATGATAATCCACTGCACACGCTACTATACGCTTGCGTGATTCTTGTTTTAATTATCAGCTATTACATTATAAATTCGACACCCTTACGCCGGAAAAAACCGTAACCTCATCGCTAGTTAGCGGAAGACACACTACACCATTTGATCACCAGGAAAGATGTACCTTGCAAAACATGAATCATCCTATCAAAAAATTCACCGCTACAGGCTATTGCTAACCTTAGCGGTGAATTTTTTACGCCTGATCTGCCAGATGCTTTTGCTCCTCCTTGATGCTTTGAAGCACCTGTATTCCGAGCGAAGTAATCTGTGATCCTTGTTTTTTTATGCCGACCGTAATACAGCCCCAACGGTTAAGTACGGAAAGCTTGCCGCGAATTTGCGCTTCCGATAACGGTCTGGGAAGCATGGACTGCAGCATCTTTCGTCCGATTCGTTCCTGCCGCTTGCTACACATCCATAAAATATCGAGAATATCCTCATAATCCGCCAAGGAACCGTGATGGCTTAGAACGAAAATAATGTTTTTCACTTCCTCTATTAGTGGCGCCGCAGCTGATTCATCGGCCCCTGTAATACGTTGAGCCTGTACATTCGCAATCCGCTCCGGAATATGTTCCGGCCTTACCTGGTTATCTTCAACAATGACCATCAAATAGTTGATGAAATTCTCCAATTCACGAATATTTCCCGGCCAATTGTAGTGCAGGAGAATATTTCTTGCTTCCTCATTGAATACAAGCTCTTTATTTTTGTTTTTCAAAAAATAATCAATCAATATAAAGAAATCTTCCCGGCGCTCCCGCAGGCAAGGAATATGAAGCGGCAACACATTGAGCCGATAATATAAATCCTCACGAAACGTGCCTTTTCGGACCATATCCATTAAATTTCGATTGGTGGCAGCAATGACCCTGACATTTACGGGAATAACCCGATTTCCACCGATTCGCATAACTTGACGCTCTTGGAGAACGCGCAGAAGGGAAGCCTGAATGCTAAGGGGGGCATCTCCAATTTCATCAAGGAAAATGGTGCCATTGTGCGCTAGCTCAAATAAACCCATTTTCCCTCCCTTCCGCGCTCCCGTAAAAGCTCCTTCTTCATAACCGAATAACTCGCTTTCAGCTAAACTCTCCGTTAGGCCAGCAAAGTTAACCGGAACAAAAGGACCATCGCTCCGAAGGGATGCCTGATGAATCGCCTGGGCGAATACCTCTTTGCCTGTACCATTCTCCCCTGTTATGAGTACTGTAAAGTCGCTTTTCGAAAGCTTCATGGCCGTCTGCTTGGCCAAAGCAATCGATGGGCTCACACCGATAATGCTACGGAAAGAATACTTGGTCGTTAAGCCAAGATGGATGCTCTTTTTGCGAATTTCCTGTTCAATTCGCTGAACCTTGGTTACATCCTGAAATGTTACAACCGCTCCCATAAACTGTCCGTCCAGCATCATCGGAATTTTAGTAATAAGCAGATGAAGATTACGCGTCTCTAGCACCTGGTCCAGTACTTCAGTATGAGAACGAAAAACCTCCTGTACATTGAAATCAGGAATGACTTCATCGAAGGTTTTGCCGATACAATTCTTGGCCGAAAGCTTGAGGATTTTTTCGGCGTCTTCATTGAAAACTGTAATACGGCCTTGTTCATCTATCCCGATGATTCCCTCATGAACCGCATCCAGAATGGATGCTAGTTCTTGCTTTAACCGTCTTTCGTTATTTACCGAGATGGCTAGGCTTCTTCCTAATTGGACAAAGTCCCGCAAAAACTCAGCTGTATAGAAATGGGCCTTCTCTACGGAAAGGTGTAACAAACGTGCAATATCGAGGATCGTGGTCAAATCAATCGGGCGATTTTCCAAATCAATAATCGTTTTGATCGTTTCAGGTACAAGTTCAGGCAACCCGAGAGTAATCGCAAGATCGACATCAGCTTTGTCCGGCACTGGTGTATCTTCTCCCGGAACATACGGGATAAAATAAAGATGCGAAAAACCGAAGCATTGCAAAAGCGCAATCGAATCTCTAACGATTTCCTGATTGTTCGTAACAAAAAGGGCCCTCGTTCCCGGGGCCAAATCCATTAATTGCTCTAAGTTCGGTAAATGAATCGTTCTTCTTGCAACGAGAGTAGGGACACCCTCTCTAATCTTTGGTAAATTCTCCGGCAAACCGCCGGTAGAGAGGAGAACCAGGTCTACCTTGTCCATCGTTTCCTGATCCACCGGGTGATGCTCATGATGGAAATATATTTGTATTTTGGAACCGAAAAACATGTTTAGGTTGTTCTCAAAAGTCTTGCAAACCTTCTGACTGCGTGTTACGAGCAGAATACCTGGCTTCTTCATACCTCTCCCCTTACCTCACACATAACGTATTTTACTGATAGTAAAATACTTTGCATGTTATTTCAAGTCCCTACTCTTTGGAACTGCTTAGAAAGGTCCCCAGTTCATCAAGACACCTATAATTAAAAAAATAACGGAAAGAATAGTCCAGATTCCAGCTAGTGGGACCATGAACCGCAACCATTTTCCATACGAAATCCCGCTGACGGCAAGAATCGCCATCAATACGCCGGATGTAGGATTAATACAGTTAACGACCCCTTCTCCAAACAAGACAGACTGTACAGCAACTTGGCGGGTAATATCTAATAAGTCAGCTAGTGGAACGAGAATCGGAACCAGCATTGCAGCTTCTCCCGAACCCGAAGAAATCAAAAAGTGCAGAGCCGCACTTCCGATAAACATGCCGACAGCTCCTGTCATCGGAGATAGAGGCGCCAACAAGGTCGCAAGTCCGTTTACGATCGTATCCAGCAGCTGCCCGTCTTCTAGAATAATAACGACAGCCCGTGCCATTCCTACAATTAACGCTCCGTAAACAAGCTTTTGGCATCCCTGCATGAATGTCTTAGCGATCTCGTTCGCACCCATGCGGGCAATCAGGCCGGAACCAATCGCAATAAAGATAAACAGACCTGCCATTTCATTTTCAGACCATTTAAAAATCAGCGTACATATAATAAAGCCTACAAGAGAAAGCGACGCAAAGGCCAGAATTAGTTTTTGTTGGGAAGAAAGACGTACCTGATTATTGACCTCTTCGTTGCTCTCACCTAAAGAATTAGGGAAAATCTCCAAGCCTAATACGCTTTTTGCAGAGTCCTTTTGCACTTTTTTAGCATAACGGTAAAGATAAATGATTGTAGCAATAAGGAAAGCCAGATAAATGACAATTCGAAAGCCGATTCCGGACAGAAGCGGGAGTTCGGCGATACGCTGTGACAGACCGACCGTTTGCGGACTGATAATAGATGCATTCCAGCCGGCATATGTACCTAGATAAATAAGAGAAACGCCAAAAACTGCATCAATTTTTAGCCTTCTTGCTATCATGACACCAAGCGGAATAAAAGCGATAACGGAATTAACAATAATACCGGTCGTTCCTAGAACAGAAAACATTAAGCATACAGGTATAATCAACAGAAGGAGTCTATCTTTACACTTGATAATGATATTTCTGAGAAACGTATCAATGGCTCCCGTTTTGTCGACAACGGCTAGCGCGCCGCCCGTAAATAAAATAAGGAAAATAAGTGGTGCTCCTTTAACCATGCCGGTTTGAATGGCGGTAAAGAATTCGACGAAATTAATCGGACTCGCCTCTACGGCATGGTAGCTTCCGGGCACTGTCATCGTAATATCGTCTTTTTTAACCCGATCGAATGCACCTGAAGGAACAATATAGGTGGCGATGGCACAAATAATTAAAACATAAAATAATAGCACGTATGCATCGGGACGTAGAAAGCTTTTTTTCTTTACATTGTTGTCTAGTTTTGTAGCTGTTGATTGCATGAAATCATGCCCCCTCCTATATAGTATTTCTTTGTTCATTTAATAATAAGACTTTGCCTACCATCCTTTTCCTCACTTTGGACGTATCTTTTGTGCTCCCCCTCCCTTTCAGTGTTTGATATGCCTAAATTCATAATTCTCAACTTTGTGCAAATGTTATGCCAAGAAAATCAACCCACAAAACAGCGAAAAATGGGCTGTTTTGTGTCTTTCTACCCCTTTATGGATTGTTTATAGGAAAATAAATAACCTAAAAATAAACCCAAATAAAAACACATACAGGTTTAAAAATGAAAATCATCTCAAAAAGTGGATTGGCAAGCTTTTTGCTTTTTGAAACAAAATATATATTTTGCTTTGCCATTCTCTTAATCTGGGCCGTTATAAGAGAAAAACATAAGAAAAACAAGAAACTGGCCCACTAATAGAAGTTTTACTTTATAGAAGGGAGAGAACAAATATGGTTGATGCTACAACAAAAATTTTAAACTATCTACAAGATGGCGAACAGGAAATTCTACAGGATCTGAAAGAGTTCGTTAAAAAGGAATCGCCTTCCCGGGACAAAGCGCTTGTTGACGAATGCGGGCTCTATCTACAGGAGCTTTTTCAGAAGCACCTAGGCGTTACACCTGAAATATTCGAAGAAAAAGAAGTAGGAAATCATCTCAAATTCACCATCGGAGATGGCGAGAAGCAAATTTTAATCATCGGTCACTTTGATACCGTATGGGAGAAGGGCCGGTTAAATTACCGTGTGGAAGGCAATAAAGCATATGGGCCGGGCATTCTCGATATGAAAGGTGGAATTGTCCAAGCTATTTGGGCCGTTAAGGCAATACAAGAACTTGGCATATCCATGGATAAGAAAATTGTTTTTCTTTGTAATTCTGACGAGGAAATCGGTTCGATTCATTCAAGAAAATATATCGAAGAAGAAGCTCGCAAGAGTGAAGTTGTATTGGTCGCAGAAGCGGCAGTAGCCAAAACCGGCGCCTTAAAAACAGCCCGCAAAGGCGTTGGCATCTTTAAACTGAAAGTATGGGGACGTGCAGCGCATTCCGGAAACCATCATAGTGACGGCATCAGCGCAGTTGAAGAATTGGCCCGACAAACGATTGTTTTGCAGGAACTCACCGACTATGAAAAAGGGTCAACTGTAAATGTCGGGGTAGTCAAAGGCGGAACCGGCAGCAATGTAGTGCCCGAATATGCAGAAGCGGACATCGACCTGCGTATATCATCCCTTGAAGAAGCAGACCGGGTAAGTTCTTTAATCCTGGGATTAAAACCGATATTGGAAGGTACAACAATCGAAGTAACAGGTGAAGTGAATCGTCCGCCGATGGAACGTACCGAGCAAATAGGCGAGCTTTTTCATACAGCCCGCTCCATCGCTTCCGAGCTCGGCTTCGAGCTTGATGAGGCAGCGGTTGGCGGTGGAAGCGACGGCAACTTCACTGCTGCACTTGGCATTCCCACTTTGGATGGACTTGGCTGTGAAGGCGAAGGACTTCATGCCGAGAACGAGCATGTTCTTATCGATACTCTTTCTAAACGAGCTGCTCTGTTCGCAAACTTGTTACTACGAATATAATCTAACTCATAGAAAGCACATGGCACGTCTTTTTGAGATGTACCATGTGCTTTTTTCAAGGAAGCTATTCGACATCGGGATATTCAATGACCAGTCCGATAGACGTGCTTAATAAAGAAAAAACATAAGTATAGACGTAACAACGCCAACCCAAATACTCAACAAAATACAATAACCCATAATATCACGAATTCCTAAACCGACTACACCTAAAATCGGTAGTGTCCAGAATGGTTGGATTAGATTGGTCCATGCATCTCCCCATCCGACCGCCATGGCAACATCAGCTGGATTTACCCCCAACTGCATACCTGCCGGAACTTGAATAGGTCCTTGAAGCGCCCACTGACCGCCACCGGAAGGAGCCAGCATATTCACTACACCTGCAGACCAGTACGTAAAAATAATGAACGTATCTTTAGAAGCAACCGCAATCATCCAATCGATAATTGCCTGACCCATCCCCGAGCTCCCTAAGATTGCGATGATACCGGCATAGAACGGAAACTGAAGAATAACAGGTGAAATTGACGTAGCCGCTTCATGGAAGGCGCGCGCGAATTGTGCAAGTGAACGATGAAAAAACAAACCGGCACTTAAAAATGCAAGATTAATGATATCAAGATTAATGTCTTTTCCGTTAGCAATTTCATAAAACACATAAATCAATCCGACGCTTCCCATAAGGATCCCCAACCAGGGAACATGCTCTAGTTTTTCAGCCGGTGTAAGCGGCTCGGCCGAAGCAGCCGCCGATTCGTTTTGCGCTTGTTGTTTCATATGCGGCGGCCGATAGCGTACGATATTTTCCTTCGGAGCCATAAGCGCAATGACGATTGGCATAGTAATCGCCAGCGTAAGCAAAATAATGATAGTAGGCAGGCTAAAAATGGTTTCCGATGTAGGAATTACGCCCATCATATCAGCTAAAAAGTGATCCGGGGTAGCAACCGTTAAGCCGATAGAACTCGATAAACCGGCAGAATAAAGAGCGGTAGGCGCATATGCGGCAGCCACAAGCAAGGGGAAGTGTGCTTTCTCATTTCTTTTTCCAACTTCCCTCGCAAAAATGGCACCGACTACAACAGCTAATCCCCAGTTGATATAATAGGCAACGGCTGAAACAAGGAATGTGAATATGTAAGCCTGACGCGGGGTTTTCGCCCAACCAGCCATGATTTCCAGCCCTTTTTTAATAAACGGAACCGCTGCAAGCACCATTCCCGTCATAAGCACGAGTACCATCTGCATCGTAAAGGCAAGGTATTTCCAGAAACCGTCCCCCCATGCGCTGAACATCTTCATAGGTGATGAAGGATTCATAATAAGGGCGATGACCAATACAAAGAGCGTCATCAGTACAGCAATAACTAATGAGTCCGGGAGATAACGACGAACTCCACGGGAGAAAAGATCAGCGACTTTTGTTAACATACATTCCCTCCTGTCTTTTATGTTTATTTAAATTTTAGCAAGATAAAAAGTATTTAAAATTGTTTAAGCTGTATATAAATAAATGGGTAATTTTATACATTGTTGATAATACAGCCCGATCTCCATTAGATATCTCACAGTTAAATTAAAATTATAAATAAATTCACAATTTATTAACAAACTTTAAGCATCGCTATTACGTATGAAATGTATAAGATTATAAAAGTATAAAGAATTGAGGGAGAGTTATGGATATTATCTTGACAAAGACAACCTGCTGGAATTGTGGTGTAAAGCTTACTGAGTATGAAGTAATGGAAAAAAACAGCTATTGCATGGATTGCTATAAAGAGAAAGAAGAACAAGAAAAAAAAGAACGACATGCTTAAAGAAGAACCCACCAGCCTAAGCGAGGCCACTGAAAAACTAGCGTTTTTTAGAGTAACTAAATTGATTCATCAAAAAAGACGACTCTAATTCAGTATTTGAATGCAGAGTCGTCTTTTTCCCCGTTATCACTAGCTGTATCTCTCGCTTTTAACCCATTAGTTTCAATAT